>Ga0116156_10001504_pt1 | contig 22557 bp, 14 predicted proteins | sample AD_UKC045_MetaG_FD_89891 | JGI IMG/M metagenome (GOLD analysis project Ga0116156, IMG submission 89891) | Active sludge microbial communities of municipal wastewater-treating anaerobic digesters from USA - AD_UKC045_MetaG | ecosystem: Engineered > Bioreactor > Anaerobic > Digestate | place: USA... | reverse complement strand
TCCCGGCACGGCGGACGCACGCATCGAATGGACTCCGCTGCGTGTCGGCGTTTCGGCCGACGCCAGCCAGGGATTCAGCTTCGGCTACATGCTCGAGCGCAGGGCCGATGGCACGAGCGTTCCATACAAGTACCTCTCGTATTGGAGGTGCAACGAAGGCACGTGGAAAGTCCTGGCCTGGAAGCGCGGCCGACGCGGTGCTGGCGGGACGGACGCGACGACGATGCCGCCTTTGCTGCCCGGACCGGGATTCGACAAGGGCCAGGCTGCCGGCGGCGCGGCGCGTGATCTCGAGCAAGCCGAGCTGGCGTTTTCCGACGAGGCGCAGACGATCGGGCTCGGTCCGGCTTTTGCAAAATACGGCACGCGCGAGTCGATGAACCTCGGTGGCCCCGCGCATGCCGGTCTCGTGTTCGGTGCCGATGCCATCGCGGCGCTCGTTGGCGAAGGCCAGCCGGCCGGCGGCAGTTCGGTCAACTGGAGCGCGACGCGCGTCATCGTTGCCGGCAGCGGCGATCTCGGCGTCAGCATCGGCCTGATCCGCCACAACGCGTCGACGAACGAGGCGGCTGAACGTCCGCCTCTCCCGTTCTTCACCGTGTGGCGTCGTGCGGCCGTCGACCAGCCATGGCGCTATGTCGCCGAATAGTCGACAGCCGCGATCCTGAGCGGCGGGAGCGGACGATCGGATCGGGAAATCGGAGCGTTCGCCTCACCGCAGCGACCAGGCGTGCCCATCAGCGGATTTCCGGTGCGCCCACTGACCGGTACTGCGCAGCGGCATGACGCCGCAAACGCGCACCCGCGCGGCCGTACCACGGCGGAGTCTGCGACGTCCCGCGCTGCCGCTTCCGACGAGCGTGCGGCTGCGTCGCGCAGGCCTCGGTCCTGCTGCGGTCGGCGATGAGGCATGCTTCCTGCATGCGCGATCCGATGCCTCGCGGCATCCGCGTTCACGTTCGCAGTGGACGCAGGCGGCGTCTTTCCTTCGAGCATCAACCTGCCCCGGCATCGCATTGATTCGTCTACTCGCCATCCTTGTCCTGCTCGGCACGAGCATTCCCGCGCGCCTGCATGCCGCCGATCAGCCGCTGGTGCCACTCGACGTCGCCGACGAAGGCGCGCCGACCTTCAGCGTGTATTCCTCGCGCGAGGGATTGTCCGACGAGATCTGGAGCACGCTGGGTTTCGACAGGAACGGTTTTGTCTGGGCCGGGTCGGCGTCGTCGCTGGCCCGATTCGACGGTTACACCTGGACGCCCTGGCCGTTTGCCGAGGCACGCAGTCTGGTCCGCGACATGCAGATCGATTCGAGCGGCGTCCTCTGGGCGATCTTCGAGCGTGAAGGCCTGGCCCGCTACGATGGGATTGCCTGGTCGCTCTATCCCTACCGGAACACATTCCATCAGCGCTTCTCCGATACCACCCGGGTCGACGGGACGAAGGACTACTGGCTGGGTCTGGACCGCGGCTACCTGCACCTGCAGGGAGGCTCCTGGTTGCCGGATCCCGGCAACGCACCGATCGAGCAGGGCCCGGCTGGCAGCATCGAGCAGACCGACAGCCTGTTCGGCGAGCCGCGCCAATGGATGGCGATCAATGGCGGTGGCCTCTGGTATCGCCGCGTCGTCGCGCCGGGCCAACCGGAAGCGTGGCGGCGCTTCGAGGCGCCCGAGTTCAATGCCCTGCGTACCACGGCGATGCTACGAACGCACGACGCAGGCGCAGAGGAACTCTGGGTGCTCACCTATGGGGACGGGCTGCTGCGGATCCGCAACGACGGCATACGCATCTGGCGGGCGGCGCGAGGCGAACTGCCTGCCGAAGCGCTGTACTCGGCCCAGGTGACCTACGCGAAGGACGGCGAACGTTCGCTCTGGATCGCATCGCGTGCCGGTTTGCTGCGCATGAGTCACGACAGATTGTCGGTCTTCGATCGTCGCCACGGCTTGCCGTCCGACGCGGTGCGCGGCATCAAGGTACAGCGCGGCATGGACGGCATCGACATACTCTGGCTGGCGACCGAAGGCGGCATCGCGCGTGCCGTGCTTGCCGACAGCCCCTGGCAAACCGTGTCCTTGATGGGCGCCCGCGAGAACGGCATTTTCACCGTGATGATCGAACCGGATGGCCACGGCAGCGAGCGCCTGTGGGTCGGCACGCCCAAGCGGGGACTCGGTCTGCTTGAACGCGGTGAATGGAAGACGTTTTCGCAGGCCAACGGCAAGTTGCCGGCCGAAGGCGTGCGTCAGCTCTGGCGGCTTGCCGGTCCGGACGGCAAGCCGCAAAGGATCCTGAGCCTTGTCGGTGGCGACCTGTTCCGGATAGACGACGATCTGAATCTCGTGCCGATCGCAACGCCTTGGCCGAAACGCGATGAAGAGGTCGCATCGCATGCCTTGGCGCGCACGCAGGACGGACATCTTGAATGGTGGATCTCGTCGCTCTACAGCGGTATCCATCGATGGAGGGACGGCAAGTGGACGTCATTCCTGCCGGCTGGCCAAAGCCGGCCCTGGTCGGTAGTCGGCCTGACCGAGCAGATCGATGGCAATGGCCGTTCATGGTTGTGGGCGGCCAGCGCGACGGGCCTCGCGCGGTTCGACGGGCAGAACTGGGACATGCTGCCGGATGCGCTTGGATTGTCGCCCGACGGATTTCGTGGGGTTTCGGTCATCCGCGAGGGCGAGCGCAGCATCCTCTGGGCGAGCAGCAATCGCTCGGGGGTTGTCCGTCTCGATGTGACCGACCCGCAGCGGCCGAGTCTCGCCGTTGCCGGGCAGGTTCCTGCAGCACCCGATCCGACCGTGTATTCGGTGCTCGCGGACAGTCAGGGGCGCATCTATGTCTGTACCAACAATGGCGTGCAGCAACTCACGCCCGGCGCCAACGGCGACTATGCGGAGCGCGTGTTCCGGCGCCGTGACGGTCTCGTCCACGACGAATGCAACACGAACGCGCAGCTGATCGATGCGCACGACCGTTACTGGGTCGGCACGCTCGGCGGATTGAGCCTGTACGACCCGCGGCTCGAGACTCCGCCGCGCAAGACCGAGCCGAAGCCACTCTGGTTCACCGGCATGACCGCCGATGGCTATGCGTTCAACGTCGATGGCGAAGATCCTGTCGAGTTGCCCGCCGGCGCGCGCGACCTGCGCATCGACTACACGATCATCTCCGGGCTTCGCGAACAGGAGTCGACGTACCGCAGCCAGCTGCACGGCTTCGACACGCAGTTCAGCGCATGGACGAGCGAGCACGGGCGCCGCTTCAGCGGACTTGCGCCCGGAATCTACGAGCTGCGCGTCGAGGCGCGCGACTATGCGGGAACACCGAGCGCGCCGCGTTCGCTGAAATTCTCGATTGCCGCGCACTGGTGGCAGGAGGACCTGGTCAGGGCTGTCGGCGCGTTGTTGCTTGTCACGCTCATCGCGGGCTTCGTGCTGCTCTACAACCGCGGCCTGCGCACGCGCCAGCGCAACCTCAGGGGCGAGGTTGCGCGACGCACGGCGCAGCTCCAGGCGGCCAACCGGCGCCTGACCGAGTTGTCCTACCAGGATCCGTTGACCGGCGTCGCCAATCGCCGCCGTCTCATGGAAGTGATCGACGATGCCATTGCCCGCGCGATCAACCGCTCCCTGCCGATCGGGCTGATCGTGATCGATGTCGATAACTTCAAGGAATACAACGACCAGCACGGGCACCTGGCCGGTGACGCGGCCTTGCGTGCCGTCGCCCAGGCCTTGCAGAGCGTTACCCGCGAACAGGATCTGGTCGCGCGTTTCGGCGGCGAGGAGTTCGCCTGCCTGATGATCGACGCCACCATCGACAGCGTGGCCGGCTGCGCCGAGCGCATGCGCGTCCTGATCGAGGCGCTGCCACCGCGCATGCTCGGCAACAACACGCAGACGATCACGATCAGCGCAGGTGCGATGAGTCGGGTGCCGAAGCCCGGCGACCATGCGGCCGACCTGTTGCGGGATGCCGATGGCGCGTTGTATCGGGCCAAGAACGAAGGCCGCAACCGCGTATGCCGGGTCGCGGCGCGCCCTCAGCTGTCGCCCGCCGATTGAGCGATGCGCGCCCGGTTCACCGGCTGCCGGCAAGGTCCCGGATCAGGGCATACCAGTAATCGAGGTTGTTGTAGAACGAAGCCACCGGCATGCGTTCGTCGAGGCCATGGGCAAAGCTGTCGCTGTCCTTGAGGAAGGACCCGCTGACGCCATAGGTCGGGATGCCGCCGGCACGAAATATCGTGCCGTCGGTGTAGTACGGCGCCTGGTCGGGAACGATCGGCGTGCCCGGGTAGTTCAGGTGCACGGCCCGGGCGACGGCGTCGCGGATGTCCTTGCGCAACGGCGAGGCGACTGCATCGAGTGAGCGGGCGACGATCTGCACCTGCACCTGGTCGCCGACCACGCGCTGCAGGTCGGCCGCGACCGCCTCGCTCGTCGTTCCCGGAAAGATCCGGCAATTGACCGTCGCGCTGGCGGCTTGCGGCAGGGCGTTCTCGGCATGGCCTGCGGCAAGCATCGTCGCAACGCAGGTCGTGCGCGTGCGTCCGACGTAGGACGGTTGCGCAGCCAGGATCTCGGCCGCGGCGATGTCGCCGGGATCGGCGGCGAAGCGCTTCATCGCTGCACCGAGCTCGCCCGGCGTGTGCGCCCCGGAGGCGGCCAGGCTGCCTCGCGTCCACTCGTTGGACTGCAACGGAAACCGGTATCCCTGCAGGGACTTGAGGGCGTCGGCGAGATCGTAGATCGCGTTCTTGAGTCTCGGCTCCGAGCTGTGACCGCCAGGATTGTGCGCCGTGATCGAGTAGGTCACCGAGGTCTTCTCGGCACCTTGCAGATAGAGCAGCTTGGCCTTTCCGCTGTCCTCGTCGATCACCCCGCCGCCGCCATCGCCATTGAGCGCATATTCGGCATCGATCAGGTCGCGGTGGTTCTCGACGAGGTCCCGCGTCGTTTCCTGCGCGGTTTCCTCGTCGCCGGTCAGGGCGAGGATGATGTCCCGCTTCGGCACAAAGCCTTCGCGCTTGAGACGCAGGAAATTTGCCGCGAATGCCGCCACTTCATTCTTGATGTCGGCCGTGCCGCGTCCGAAGAAATACCCGTTCTCCTCGGTCAGGATGAACGGATCGCGCACCCAGTCCGCCGGATTGGCGGTGACCACGTCCATGTGCGCGATCAACAGGATCGGCTTGCGCGTGCCGCCCTTGCCGCGATAACGCACGACCAGCGAGGCGGTCTCACCGAGCGGAAGGAGATGGATGTCCTTCGGATCGAAACCGCCGGCAACGAACTTTTCCGAAAGATAGGTGGCCAGTGCCGGAACCTGGCCAAGCCCTTTCGAAGTCTTGAACGCGATCAGCCGGGCGAACAGCTCGCGGGCTTCGGCACGCGAGGCATCAACCTGGCTTGCGGCCCGCGCCTCGAAGCCGGCACCAATCAGCAGGAGGAACAGGAACAGGGTTTTCATGCGCCGGCACTCGTGTCTTGTTGAAAATGGGCTCGCAGGATTCGCGATTGCGGCTCAGGCTTTCGCCTGCGCGCGCAGCAGGGCAAGCAGTTGCTCGATCGGCAGCGCCTTGTGGAACAACCACCCCTGGGCGAACTGTACGCCATGATCGCGCAGGAAGGCCGCCTGCACTTCGGTCTCGACGCCTTCGCCGATGACCTTCAAGCCGAGCGATTCGGCGATGCGGATGATGTGCAGTGCGACTTCGCTGGTCGCGGAATCGGTACCGACGGTCTCGACGAAGACCTTGTCGATCTTCAGGTAGTCGGTTTGCAGCGAGGTCAGGTAGGGCAGGCTCGAATAGCCCGTGCCGAAATCGTCGATCGCGACACGAACACCCAGTTCGCGGATCGCGGTAACGATGCGCCTGGCCAGGACCGGATCGAGGAACGAGTGCTCGGTCGCCTCGACGACAAGGTTCGCCGGAGCGATTCCATTCGTCTGCAGCAAGCGGCGCAGCGATTCCACGATCGTCCCGGAATGCAGGTCCGACGAGGCCAGGTTCACGCTGACATAGCAGTCGGGCCGGATCTTCAACAGGTGCGGCGCATCGAGCGCGACCCGTGCGAGCACGTACTCGGTGAACTGCCGGACCAGGCCGTAGTCCTCGGCCGCCGGGATGAACACATCAGGACGCAGGGTTTCGCCCTCACGGCGCGGCCAGCGCAACAGGGCCTCGACACCGACGATTCGCCGCGTTGCCAGTTCGAGGATGGGCTGGTAGTGCAGCTCGAATTCCGAGCGCTTCAGCGCCAGTCGCAATTCGGTTCGCAGGGATGAACGCTGTTGCGCCAGCTTGACCACGCCGAACGAAAGACCGGCGCCGAGCACGAGTGCGATCGGCACCAGCAGAAACGCGACCCGGTACAGGCGCGACCGCAGATAGTCTGCCGGTACCGCGACATAGGCCGCGGTGTCGAATCGTGTCGAGGCGCGCAGGCTGACGAGATAGCGGCCATCGAAGAAGCGGGCTTGTTCGGCGTCGCCGAGATGTTTCATCCAGCGTGAATCGAAATAGCCGCGACTGCTCAGGAGCCTTGCGCCGCTGCGCCCGTAGGCGCCCAGGGCGATGTCTTCGCGGTCGACGAAGATGTCGATCAGGGATTCGGGATGCATCGCGGTGACGATGTCGTCCTTCTGCAGCGTCAGGAAACGATGGCCATCGCCGATGCCGAGATCGACCGAGCGGCGAATTCCCGCGCCGAGCGCGCTGACCCATTCGACCGGCCCGAGCGCAATCGGCGGATCGTGTCGACCGAGCGATGAGCAGGTCAGGCGTCCGTCGGTGACCGAGCCAAGCAACTGCAGGTAGCTGGAGGCCATGTTTATATCGCGCATGAGGGCGATGCGCTGATCCGAACACGGGTCGGAATACGGTGCGCCGCGCAGGCGCTCGTACGCTGCTCTTGCCTGGTCGCCGGCGGCGTCCGTGCGACGCAGCACTTCGACGACCATCGTGTCGGCAAGGCGCATCTCGGCCTCCATGCTCTGGCTGTGCGCGAGATACAGGGCAGCAAGCAGCGGAACGGCGATCCCGAGGATGCCTATCGCGACGACGAGCTTTGCCGTTAGCTTCTTGCGCATGCCCCATCGGCCGAACGGCCGCAATGCACTACCCCGTTCCGGATCATGCGCCTTCGCCATGATTTGCGCATCGACCGTCCGGATGTTCGGCGGGCGGCCCGCTACGGGTCGCTCAGAACGCTTCGTCGAAGCCGACCTCGCCCTGCACGCCGACCTGGTAAGCGGACACGCGTCGCTCGAAGAAGTTGGTGACTTCCTGCACGTCCTGCAACTGCATGAAGTCGAACGGGTTGCGCGCGCCGTAGTGGCGCGGCATGCCGAGTTGGGCGAAACGCTGGTCGGCGCAGTACTCGAGGTACTGGCGCATCGCCTTCGGCGAGATGCCCGCGACGCCGCCACCGAGCACGTCGTCGGCGAACGCCGTCTCGCACTGGATCGCTTCCTCAAGCATGTCGACGACCTGGACCTGCATTCCGGCATCGAACAGGTCGGGCTCCTCCTCGCGCACGGTACGGATCGTCTCGAATGCGAATGCCATGTGGCAGCTCTCGTCGCGGAACACCCAGTTGGTGCCGGAGGCGAGCCCGTGCAGCAGTCCGCGCGAACGCAGGAAGTACACGTAGGCGAATGCGGCAAAGAAGAACAATCCCTCGATGCAGGCGGCGAAGCAGATCAGGTTGAGCAGGAACTGGCGACGCTCGTCGCGCGTGCCGATGCGCCTGACCTGCTGGAGCGAATCGATCCACTTGAAGCAGAACTCGGCCTTGCGCCGGATCGACGGGATGTTCTCGATCGCGGCGAACGCCTTGTTGCGCTCGTCCGGATCAGGCAGGTAGGTATCGAGCAAGGTCAGGTAGAACTGCACATGCAGCGCTTCTTCATAAAGCTGGCGCGAAAGGTACATGCGTGCTTCGGGCGCGTTGATGTGCGCGTAGAGGTTCAGCACGAGATTGTTCGACACGATCGAATCGCCGGTCGCGAAGAACGCGATCAGGCGATGGATCAGGTGCCGCTCGGCCGGCGTCATCTTCGACTTCAGGTCGTTGACGTCCGGCGCGAAATCGACTTCCTCGACGGTCCAGGTATTGCGGATCGCCGCGCGGTACATCTCGTAGAACGCGGGATAGCGCATCGGCCGCAAGGTCAGTGCGAAACCGGGATCGAGCAGGAGTTGCTTCTTGAACGGAGGTTGTGCGGACATGCTGGGGTCTCATGGGGATGCGCTGCTCCCGCTCATCGAAAGCAACGCTGGGGCACAGGTTTCGGTCGCGACGGAACGGAAGGGCGTTCCTACTGGCAGGCCTCGCAGTACGCGGGATTTTCAAGCGAGCAGACCACGGCGCTGCTGGCGTCCGCCGCGGAGGTCACGACGGCCGCAGGCAGTTCCGTCGCGCCTGCTCCGATCGTGGTTTTTGCAATGCGTGTCGCTGGGCGCGAGCGCAGGTAGTAGGTGGTCTTGATGCCCGCTTTCCACGCATACATGTACATCGACGACAGGCGCCCGATGTTCGGGTTTTCCTGGAACAGGTTGAGCGACTGGCTCTGGTCGATGTAGGCGCCGCGCGCGGCGGCGTGGTCGATCAGTGCCTTCTGCGGCAACTCCCATACGGTGCGATAGATCGCGCGAAGACGTTCCGGTATCGCCTCGATGCCCTGGATCGAACCTTCCGCGAGCGTGATCGCGTCACGCACGCCCTCGGTCCACAAGCCCAGGGTCTTCAGTTCCTCGACGAGATAGCGGTTGATGACGAGGAAGTCGCCCGACAAGGTCTCACGCTTGAACAGGTTCGACACCTGCGGCTCGATGCATTCGTAGCAGCCGGCGATCGAGGCGATCGTCGCGGTCGGCGCGATCGCGATCAACAGTGAATTGCGCAGGCCCGTCGCCTTGATGCGCGCGCGCAATTCGTCCCAACGCGCGGCCGGGATCGATTGCCTCGACTGCGGCCAATGGTCGAACTGCAGCTCGCCACGGGCGGCGCGCGTCTCGGCGAAACCCGGATGTGCGCCGAGCGCATCGGCGAGGTCGCAGGACTGGTTCAGCGCATGGAAATAGATGTGTTCGGCGATGCTCGCCGACAGCGCTTCGGCTTCCTTCGAGTCGAACGCCAGGCGCAACTGGAAGAACACATCCTGCAGGCCCATTACGCCGAGGCCGACGGGACGCCATTTGCGATTCGCCGTCGCTGCCGTTTCGATCGGATAGAAATTGAGATCGATGACGCGATCGAGCTGGCGCACGGCGATCGCGACCGTATGCGCGAGCTTGTCGAAATCGAACGCGCCGTCGCTGACATGCCGCGACAGGTTGATCGAGCCGAGGTTGCACACCGCGGTTTCCGTGGCCGAGGTGACCTCGAGGATTTCGGTGCACAGATTGGAAAGGTGAATCACATTGTCCGCGCGTGCGGTCTGGTTCGAGGTCGCATTGCAGCGATCCTTGAAAGTCATCCAGCCATTGCCGGTTTGTGCCAGCGTGCGCAGCATGCGCGAATACAGCTCGCGCGCCTTGATCGTGCCGGAAGCCATGCCGGCGGCTTCGGCGTGCAGGTATTCGCGATCGAAGTCCTCGCCCCAGAGATCGACCAGTTGCGGTACGCGTTTCGGATCGAACAGCGACCAGTCGCGATCGGATTCGACGCGGCGCATGAATTCATCGGGAATCCAGTTGGCCAGGTTGAGATTGTGGGTGCGCCGCGCATCGTCGCCGGTGTTGTCGCGCAGTTCGAGGAACTCCTCGATATCGGCATGCCAGGTTTCGAGATACACGCAGGCCGCGCCCTTGCGCTTGCCGCCCTGGTTGACCGCCGCGACCGATGCATCGAGCGTCTTCAGCCACGGCACGAGGCCGTTCGAATGACCGTTGGTGCCCTTGATCAGCGAGCCGCGCGAACGCACGCGCGAATACGAGAGGCCGATGCCGCCGGCGAACTTGCTGAGCTTGGCGACATCCGCGTACTTGCTGTAGATGCTTTCGAGCGAATCGAGCGGCGAATCGAGCAGGAAGCACGAGGACAACTGTTCGTGCGCGGTGCCGGAATTGAACAGGGACGGTGAACTCGGCACGTACTCGAGCGACGACAGCAGTCGATACAGCTCGAGCGTCTCGGCGAGGTTGCCCCCGCCCAGCGCGCAGGCCACGCGCATGAAGAAATACTGCGGCGTCTCGGTCACCTTGCGCAGGTCGGGATGGCGCAGCAGGTAGCGGTCGTAGACCGTGCGCAGGCCGAAGTACTCGAAGCGTCGCGAGGCGGGCGGATCGATCGTGTCGTTGAGCTTGCGTGCGTTGAGCGCGACGAAATCGCGCAGGCGGTCATTGATCAGGCCGAGTTCGGCGCCGCGTGCGACCGATTGCGAAAACGACTGGATCTCCTGTCCCGCCACCTCCTTGTCGATGTAGGAAGACAGCAGGCGTGCGGCGAGAAGGCCGTACTCGGGTTCCTCGGCGGTCAGTGCGGCCGCGGTGCGGATCGAGAGCTCGTCGAGTTCGCGCGTGGTTGCGCCGTCGTAGATGCCGCCGATGGTCTTCAATGCGACGCGCATCGGATCGACTGCATGCAGGCCGCCGGCGCTGCGCGTGACTGCACGCACGATCTTGCCGAGGTCGACGACCTCGCTGCCGCCATTGCGCTTGGTCACGCGCATCTGGGTCGGGCTGTGCGGTGCGGTCAGGGCAAAGTCTTCGGCGCTGGTTGACGCAACGACCGATCGAGCGGTCGCCTGGATGGCGACAAGGGATGGGGAATTCATGGTGTCTTGGCGAAAGGAGGGTGGGTCGGATTCGTGCGCGCGTGGCGCGCTGGAATCGAGAGGATGCATGGCGGTCTCCCGTGCGTTACCGATGGCCTGCTCCCGAGCGCAGGATTGATCGGTGCCGGTTCACGGAGTGCGCCGCCGGATCCACGCAGTGGCGTCGATCCTGCAACGCGCTTCCCCGCGGAAGCGGCCACCTGCACTGGATCTGCGACGTTCGGCGGTCGCCGTCTCAGCGGACGAGACCGACGGGCCGCAGGCCCGGTGTGTCGGCAGGTTTTCGGGCTCGCGGACACGGATCTTGCGATCCACCTTGCCCCACGGCTTCCCAGGCTTGCGCCCAGTGCACGGGATGGGGCTCGTTTCCACTTACCGCTGCGGGGCAGCTCCGGATTTGCACCGGATTCCCTTTTAACCCGGCCTCGTCCGACGCGGGACGTCATCGAAGCGGGCACCGACCGGACACAAGCTATTGTGTCGGGCGGGTCGCGTCAACGGATTATTTTGTGCCTGGAGTCTTGCATTCCACGCAGAGTGAGCGGCGGCAAGCGATTGCGCGGGATGTGCGCTCAGGCGCGTCGTCGCGCCTGCTCGGCCGCGTCGACGTGCTCGATGGCATCGGCGTGTTTCGCCGCGCGGGCATCCTCCTCGTCCATCGCGTCAAGCACCGCATCGACCGTGGTCGGGCCGCCGCCAAACAGCCGGATCGCGGTGCGCGCGACCTGGCGCGTGTCATACCAGGCGTAGGCGCCGACGCCGACCGCACCGATCACCGGCAACCAGCGGGAGATGCCGCCACCGACGAGGCGCTTGGTCACGCGCAGCCCTATCGCGTGCGCGACGCGCTCGATCACCCGGACCGGCACATCCTGGGCGATCAGACGTCCGCCGATCTGCACGACCAGATCGCGCACGGCCTGCGCGGCGGCATGACGGAACAGGCAATACATCATCTGTTCGCGATTCAATCGCGCGTTGACGCCGTAGACACCCGAGAGGTCGGCGACGAGCTGGGCCTGGATGCGCCAGATCGCGACGAGTTCCGGAACGATGGTCAGCCAGCCGAGCGGTCCGGGCGGCAGGGCCAGCGTCCCGGCGGCGAGCGCTGCCTTGTTCGCCGCGGCGGTGGTCAGCGCACGCACGCGGACCTCGGTGTTGCTCGAGCGTTTTTCGTCCGTGCTCGGCACGCGTCCGAGCAGATCGAGCAGATGACGGCTGATCCGGCTGGCCAGGTCGGTATCCGACTCGGGTTCATTGCGTCGGGCCGGAATGTATTCGGGCTTCTTCTTCATCGGGATCGCTGCAGGCACCGGGGTGTTGACGGCATGGACATGCAATCTTGACGCCATCCATGCAAATGCAATGGCCGAGGAGGGTAGCGCGCGCGGCCTGAACCGCGGGCGGCCTCAGCGCGTCAGCAGGCGGGTGACGAAATCGGCCAGTTTCGCGTAAGGCGGACGCAACAGGGCCATTGACGACCAGCGCGCCTGGTAGAGCACGGGCATCTGCTTGGAGAAGGTCAGGAAACCGGCGTGCCCGTGATAGTGGCCCATGCCCGACGGCCCGACGCCGCCGAACGGCAGCTCGCTCTGCGCGATGTGCAGGACACAGTCATTGACCGTGGCACCGCCGGCCAGGATCGCCTTCAGCACACCGCGAGTGCGGCGGCGCTCAAGGTCGAAATGATAGAACGCCAGCGGTCGCGGTCGCGCATTGACGAAGGCGACCGCTTCCTCGATCCGCGCATAGCCGATCACCGGCAGGATCGGCCCGAAAATCTCTTCCTGCATGACGTGCAGGGAAGGATCCGGATCGACGATCAGGGTCGGCGCGAAAACACGGCGCCCGGCATCGTGGGCGGAGTCCGCCGGTAGCGTCACGACCTCGGCGCCTGCCGTGCGCGCCTCCTCGACGAGCGCATGCAGGCGCCGGTAGTGACCGTCGTGGACGATGCTCGTGTAGTCCGGAGTCGTGGTCAGGTCCGGATAATGGCGCAGGACATAGGCGCGCATCGCGGCAACGAAGGCTTCGCGCTGGTCATTGGCGACGAGCACGTAGTCCGGCGCGATGCAGGTCTGCCCGGCATTCAGCAACTTGCCGGCCGCGATCCGTTGCGCGGCAGTATCGATCGGATAGCCCGGAGCAATGATCGCAGGCGACTTGCCACCGAGTTCGAGGGTCACCGGGGTGAGGTTCGGCGCTGCCGCGGCCATGACCTTGCGGCCGATCTCGGTCGAACCGGTGAAGAACAGGTGATCGAACGGCAGGCTGGCGAAGCGCGCCGCGAGCTCCGGACCGCCGAGCACCGTGCTTACGCGCTCCGCCGGGAAAACCTCGGCGAGCAATTCACGCAGCAACGCCGAGGTGCGCGGCGTGTGCTCGGAGGGCTTCAGCATCACGTGGTTGCCGGCGGCGATCGCCGAGACCAGCGGGATCAGGGCCAGGTTGACCGGATAATTCCACGGCGAAATGATGCCGACCACGCCGAGCGCGCGGTACTGGACTTCGGTGCGCGCGGGCCAGAACAGCCAGTCGGCAAGGCGATGGCGCGAGCGCGACCAGCGCGCCAGGTGCCTGCGCTGGTGGTCGATCTCGTGCAGCACGGTCATGCCATCGGTGAGCAGGCTTTCATGCTTCGAGCGTCGGCCGAAATCCGCGCTCATCGCGTCGGCGAGTTCGTCGAAGCGACGCTTCAGCACTTCGCGCAGCTTGCCGAGATCACGCAGGCGCTGGGCCGGAGTCGGTTCGTTCTCGCGCCACGCCGCGCGTTGGCGATCAAGCAGCGCACTCAGGTCGTCGGTTTCGGGATTGTTCATTCGATCAGTTTAGGGCAACTCGATCGGCGCTGCGCCGGTCGGCTTTTCCGCAAGTCCGAGCGATCCCCGCCTGGATGCCTGGCGTGGACGGCGGTCACGCAGGAGTCGGTGAGGACATGCTAGTTTCCTGCATCCCCGACGGATTGATCGCATGAGCATTCGCAGCTACAACGGCAAATCACCGACGCTAGGACTGAACGCCTACGTCGACCCCGACGCGGTCGTGGTCGGCGACGTCGAGCTCGAGGAAGATGCTTCGATCTGGCCTTGTGCCGTGGTCCGCGGCGACGTGCATCGCATCCGCATCGGCGCGCGCAGCAACATCCAGGACGGTGCGGTGCTGCACGTGACGCATGACGGCCAGTACACGATGGGCGGTTTCCCGCTGCTGATCGGCGCTGACGTCACGATCGGTCATGGTGCGGTGATCCATGCCTGCTCGATCCAGGATGCCTGCCTGATCGGCATGAATGCGACGGTCCTCGATGGGGCCCTGGTCAAGAAGCACAGCATGGTCGGAGCAGGCGCGATGGTCAGCCCGGGCAAGGTGGTCGGCGAAGGCGAGCTCTGGCTCGGCAACCCGGCGCGCTTCGTGCGCACGCTCAGCGACACGGAAATCGAAAAGCTCTATTACTCGGCCAGGCACTACGTCAAATTGAAGAACCACTATCTGACCGGCAACGACGGGTGACTCTGCTGCACGCGCGCGTCGCCCGGCCTGCGCGGCGAATTGAAGTCGTCTCGCCGCTTGCAGCGGTGCTGTTCAGTGGATTGTGCTGGCTCGTGTTCACGGTCCTGCATGGTGACCGCAGCGCAGGGACCCTGCCCGAACTGACCCGGCAATTTCTCGTTGCCCAGCGCTGGTGGCTGGCTGCCGCGGTGCTCGGGATCGGCCTGAGCGTGTTCGCCGGCATGCACGGCGCAGACTCGGGCTGGACGCGCGTTGCGCGCATCTACGCAGTCATCCTTGCCGCGCTCAGTGTGTTCAGTATCGGCTGGGGCATCATCGCGATCTACGTTTTCATCCTGCCGCCCGGCGCACTCTAGCTCGACTTCACCGCGAGCAACGGCCGAGGCTCAGGATGGCGCGGTCTGGCGTTCCAGCCTTTCGAGAAAGGCCATCGCCTCGCCCGCGTTCGTTCCGCACATGACCGGTTCGGGCCGCAACAAGCGGCATACCGCAGGGCGCTCGGCCCGGCCGAAAATCGCACAGGCATTGCTGTGCGTGAGCTGGATGCAGCGCACGCCAGCCGGCTTAACGGTTGGGCTGATTAAAGTAAACCTGAACAGAGCTCCCTCCCATTGCCCTTGGTAGATCTCGTAAGGGGTAGTGCGACCGGAGGGAACGCCCGGGGAACTCTTCCTGTGGTTCTTCATCAAAGATGTAGTGTAAAGTTAACTGTAAAGCCGAGGGGACTCCATGCCAGACAAACGCCCGCCTGTATTTTTCACCATTGCCGCCATAAAGCACGAACCTATGGCCGCCTTGGCGGCTTACATGCCTGCCATCCAAGATGATCTACGTAAGCGGGGGTACGCAGGCCCCTTTGTCACATCAACAATCTCAATAGAACCCATCGGCGACGATGCAATTGCTTCGCCGACTCCATCGCCGCCCGCACAAAAGACCTTCACGTTGTTTTCGCAGGATCGCACTTCGGCGTTTACATTTAACGATCAAGGAATCTTCGCCCACCACACTACTAAGTATGCGGCCCGGAAAGTTTTGTTTGAGCAGTTTCGAATGGGGCTAGAACTATTCCATAGACATGTGGAACTGCAAACAGTGCTCCGCGTCGGCGTGCGCATGCTCGATCTAATTCGCCCGGCGGATAGTAGTCATGTGATGAGCGACTATGTGCATTCGAGCCTATTGGGCTTTCAAAGTATCGACTGTGCAAAGGCGTGGACCCCCGGGATGTCAACTATGGATTTCCGTTTCGTCGATGGTGACGCTGAAGTGATCGCGAAGTTCGACTGTCTCCCAGATGGGTTTGGCATCCAGTCCGATTTGTTCGCGACATTGAAAGGCCATGCCCTGCCGACGCACGTAACAGGCCACCCTGGTTTGATGCATGGCATTCTTGATATCGACGCTGCGACACGATCGCTGCCGTCAGACGTCTCTAGGCCGTTCGATATTGAGACAATTATGGTGGAGCTCGGTACTCATAAGGATAGAATTAGCAAACTTTTCCGCGCAGCGGTGACGCCGCTGGCGCTGTCAGAATGGGGTTTGGTATGAGCACTTCACCCAGGATCCGGTACGAGGGTAATTGGCCGACGGCACGGACAGGAATCACCAAGTATGTGAGCAGCGCATTCTTGGTCGCTTTCACTTTCGCCCATTCCAACGGTTCGTCTCTGCAGCCCTATGACCGAGCGAGGGAACCAGTACCAATGCGGCTGTCGATGCTGCCCGTAGCAGAGACTAAAGGGAACGTGAGTCAGCCAAACGCTACGCAAGTAGCCAAATGGCTTCAGGAGCTGGAGTCCCAGCTTGGCGTTACGCGATCAGGTTTGGCAGCACTGCTCGGGGTCAGCCGCCAAACGCTCTACCACTGGTCAAACGGTAGTGAATTGCGTGAGCAGAATGCATCGCGCTTGCAAACTCTGCGCAGCGCTGCTCATCTTCTCCAGGCCAATACACCAGGGTCGAGCCTGCCAGCCTTGTGGCAGTATCAAGTACTGCCCTCGTTGGGGGTTTCATTCGCGCAAGGATTGCGCGAAGGGCGAGATCCCATGGCCATCGCCGAACACCTTACCGCTCTTTGGCGTAGTGATGCCGCCGAAGCTGCGGATATGGAAGCGATATTCTCTCGAGGAGTTTGAACTTTGCCTCGACTCTGGCGCCAAGGCGACGTGCTCCCAATGGCGGCAGCACTGGAGATCGATTCTGAATCGGACGGCACTTCTCGATGGCTCGTCTGCTCGCATTCCTGTGATCTGCAGGAGATGCAAGGCCAACTCTTAGCGATTGTCAGAGGCTACAAGGCCGAGCCTAACGGCAGCATGGTTGGCGGGAAATCGGTCCGCTACCTTCAACTAGAGTCTGTATCCGGTGACTTTATCCAATTCGACGTTGAAACATTACGTTTCGTCGATGTCGAAATTTTGGACCGGCATCGGCCGTGGCAGGAGGAGGCCCATCCCAGCGCTGTGCCGATGGTGCTCGCTCGCTGGCTCGCGCAAAAGTTCGATCGCCTCGAACTCCCCGACGAAATCGTTATCGCACTCCGCAGTTCGGGGGTTGAAGAGGCGCTTCTAAAGGCGTTGAAAGGCGCGGTCCATGAAATATTGGACGTCCGCGTATTCGTTTATGAGCCGGAGCAGCCGCCTTCGATCACCTTCCTATTGATCTACGACGCAGGTTGCGCTGGGGCACAGATGGCGGCGCAACGTGTCGCTGATGCCATCCTCGCGCGAGCCCTTCTGCGAGCAAAAGACCTTGAAGGGAAACTGGTGATCTCTGGGGCAAACGCCGTGTCGGATACAGCACTTACGTACGCGCAATGGAGAAAAACGCGCCCCTTTCGTGCCGAATATCTCTCTTTGCGAGATCATCCACCGACTCACGTTCCTCCACGCTGACCAGCTCGGGCTTTGTATCAGCATCACGCACCAATGCACGTAACTCATGAAACTTGATGAACGCCTGTCAGTACTGAGGTTGGGGCAGGTCAGCACTACATGACCGTATTACTAGCTTCCTAGTACTGAGTAAACACCATAGACAACTACTGGGTTGTTTGGCACCTCTCCGGGCCCGAGAAATTGAAATGCCTTGGACATTTTTGAGTTGGAAGCAACCAAGTGTTCATTCGCTGCTCTGACTTCCGGAACGTCGAGGAACACCATGAATTTGAGCGCGGCTTGATCTATGCCGGATGCCTTCGACTTCCCTTGGAGTAAAGAGTCGATGTCCTTCAATATCCCTCCCTTCTGCGCTGCTCCGTACTTAGTGCCCCCATTGATCGGGACGTTGCATTTCACTTCTGCAACAAAAGGAACGGGTGAGGTGCAGTGGATGTCGTAGCCGTTGCTGCTTGGCTTGGAGCGCAAGACAGTTTCGCGAATCTTCGATATGGAGACGGCGTCCATGGCAAATGTCTCGCAAGCCCAGTCCAAGAATCCTAGCGTTAGCCGCATTGTCACAGCGTTATTGATGTCCGAGAGTGCGGACTTTAGGCCGAGCATCGCCTTCAAATCTAGCCTGGCGTAGTAGTCGCTCTCGGGAAGATCGAAGGCGTGCTGCAGGAATGCATTTATTCGTCGTCGAAGCTCGTCGTCCTTTCGGTAGCCAGTGTTCATCTGATGGGATCGAGCTCCTGTTCTTGGACGCGTGCGTAAGCAATTCTGCATAGACGATCAACTAGCCAAACACTATGCCGATGCCGCGTACTTTGTAGTAGCAGCGTCGACCGATTCGAATTACCGCAGATTCCTCAGCAGTTTCGTCACGAATAGTTGCCAGCCATTGCACTCGCATAGAGATCGTTGGCGTTCTTCGCCGCGACTATTGCTGACCGGACATCCTTCCGGGTCATATCCAGTCTGCGCAGCGTGCCGCCAACTTCCGCGACTGATTCGATCCGGCGATATAGTCCGTTATGTCTTTCCGCGTACTCTGCCAAGCCAAGGAGCTTGGGCAACGCGTCGGCCAAATGCAGGCCATGCGGGTCGACGATATCCACGACAACCTTGCCATCCTGCTCAGCGTAAAACACAAAATCTGGCCGCATGATCCTCGTGTCGTCACCATCCCGATAGGCGATACCGAGGGAATCCTGGCTGGCGCGATCGGGATTGCGATACCAGAACTGGAAGCCTTCGCGTGCGGATTCCGTTTCGAGAACCTTTCGCTCCCAGCCCATCAATTCGGCCGGGTATAAACCCTTGGCGTCGCAAAGCAGATGCTTCGGGTACGTCGGAATACGGGATTCAGTACCGTCGGTCTCTCGAACCGCCGTCGGCTCAAATCGCGAGACCGGCCGTGCAAGATCCACGTCCTGCGGCTTGGTGCTCAGCGCGATGATCTGTCGATAGGCATCCTGCCGGTCGTGGGGTAGTTGCTTGATCTGGTCTTTATATTCATCCATCCACGCATCGGCCAGCTTTTCCGCCTCGGCATCGAACACGATTTGCAGGTTCTCTATCAGATGCAGGGCAGCTACGTCTTCGCGTGCCTCAATCAACGCATCGTCGAAATCATCTTCATCTCTGCGTTTGGCGCGTTCGATAGTGTAGGTTCGCGCGATATCCGGACTGATCATGCGTGCGCTGCGCCTAAAGGCATCGCCGACAACAGCCTCGTCCGCCGCGGTCTCAAATGGATCATCGCGGATCTCATTCTTGCGCAGGTCGGCGATGATGGTGCGGCCCTCGACGGTCAGCACTGATGCGCGTTTGTCCGCGAACAGTTTTGCGGGATCCGCAACAATGGCATCCAGCACCGCGTGCATCGCGGCGTGAGCTTTGCTGCCTGCACCCGGCAGCAGTCCATCGGAAGCCAACTCGTGCGCCAGGCCGGTCAGACGTACCGGAGGTTTCGCGCCCCGCTGCGGGCGCGTCTGTGAGGGCAGCGAGGTGAACTTCGCCCAAACCGACTCCGCCACATCCACGTTCGGCTTCATTTCCGCCGGATTGACGAGGACCCGACCCGTTTGCGGAATGTCGCCGCCGCCTTCCCGCAACGAGGTGACCACCTTCTCGACCGTTTCCCTGTCGAAGTACGGCAACAAACAGTCCACCGAATTTAGACGATCATTGCCGGGGATGCGCCGCGCCAATGGCGTGCGCACCATGCGGCCCAGCAATTGCGCAATATGCGTGGGATCGCTGGCTGGGCGGAACGACACCATCACCTCGGCACGCGGACAGTCCCAGCCGGTGCTAATCGCATCCTTGGCGATCAAGACGCGGATGTGAGTGTCGTCTTGCACACGTTCAGGCGCGACATGCGGCACCTGGTAGGGGCCAAAGCTTTGTGTCTTGTGCTCGCCAAGTACATGAGCGATGCAGGTTTCCGGCAAGTCAGGCCACTGCTGAAGGATCGTGTCCAGCCACTCACCGACCAGTTTCGGACTCGGCTTGTTCGGCACCTGCAACACCATCAGCGGCGTCACGGCTTCGCCACCCCCCTGCTGTGTGGCGTAGGCACTCCATTCCTCACTGGACTCGCGCAACTTGTCAGTTGCACGACGCACCAGCACAGTGTCGAACCGCCCGGCCTCATCGGGAATATCCAGCGCGATGATGTCTTTCAGCAGACCGGACTCCTGCACTCGGCTGGCGTCCACGGTCACGGCCGGCAGGAGGCTACGGCTTTGCGCGCCTTGCATCGCGGTGTTGAAGCGCTCCACCGTGGCGGAAATGCCCCACACCACGGGAATGCCAGGCACACCTTGCGCGCCGTTGATGAGGCGCTGCACGATGGTGGATCGTTCACCGTTCTCGCGGCCCATACCCCGATGCGCTTCGTCCAGCACCAGATAGAGAGTCAAGGCCGGGTCTTCGATGGTGCTGCGGATGGTGTCCCATATGGTGAAGGCCTGCGCATCGGGACGGGCCAGTAGATCGTTTTCACCATCGAAGCCGCGCACCAGCAGGCTTTTTTTGCCCAGCTTCTGCGTGTTAAGGAAATAGATCTTTCCGGCTTCAAACTTCGGCCGGCTGAATGGATGCTCCACCACCTTCAGGTCGGTGTGTCGCAAGCGGTCCGATGCTTCCATCAGACGAAAGCGGGTCTGCTCATTGAGCGAAGGATCATCACTGAACCAGATCACCACGGCGCCAGGATCGCGGTCAAACTCGAAACCGTCGTCGCCGTGGAACAGCGCCTCGAAGACTGCGGCCGCCATCACCGTCTTGCCGGCACCGGTGGCGGCAGTCAGCGAGAAGGCGGTTTTGCGGTTGCGCCTTCCATGCCAGTCCTCGTGCGCATCGCGAAGATTTGCCAACACGTCGCGGACGGCTTCGTCCTGATAGTCCTTGAGCGTGAACTTCATGCCTCATCTCCATTGGCGAAGCCGAAGTTGGTCAGGTACGACTCGTACAACCGCACCGTTTCCACACCATCGGGCAGGCGCCGCGCCAGCGTCTGGAAGCGGCGCTCATCGTCGGTAACGATGTAAGCGATGCGCGGATCAGCCGTCTTTCGCACGGCCTTGAGGAATTCCGAGGCGCAATCCAAGTCGACCAACAGGCCATAGGTATCAACCACGGCCCAGCCCTTTGCCGGCAGTTTGTCGATGCGGCGACCGCGACTGCCCGCGCGCAGCCAAAGCAACGGCGCGATGTGCGCAAACGCGGTCTGATAGGTCACCGCCAATGGCGATTCGTATGTCAGGGTGAAGAACTCTGCATTCTCCGTGAAGCCATCGGCCATCGGAAACTCGTCGGTGAACTTGTATTCACCCTTGATGGGTTCACCGTCTGATGTTTTGCCGGTGATCGCAGCCTGCACGCGCGGCTTGGTGATGTAGTCACAGATACCCAGAGCTTCCCACTCGGTATCACCGGCGCGTAACCCTTGCTCACGCAACGCCTTCTGCTCGTCTGCACCAACTTCGTTGTTGGTGACGCTGATGCACTGGCGGAGACCGCCGTCCTGCTTGTTGAGGCGCATCACAGCATGGGCGGTGGTGCCGGAACCTGAGAAGAAATCGAGAACGACGGCTTCCGGATTTTTCCCGAGAAAGAATCTAAGTGAATCCTCGATGGCAAACGGAGATTTTGGATATGGAAATCGGCGCGCTGGCAACAATGCTTTCAGAATTCCAGCGCCGTATTCACTCGCGCTGTGAGACACCATGCTCCAAATCGTGACAGGGCTCCGAGTTCCTGTTGAATCTGCGAACTTCAGCTCCAACGCGCCCTCGGGATCCTTGCCAACGACAACAACCTCGCCGGTCTCCAACATCCGTCTGATCCCGCGCTGCAAGTAGTAGGCAGGTCTAAGGGCGGTGTCCGGATCACGCCGGCCAAACTTGACATGCCCCATCCCGATGTATTCGCGCAGCGAGTCGGGACTGAGCCGCCACATCAGCTCTTGACCATTTCGATCCACTGGCCATAAGGCGACCGTTCCTGACGGAGGCCTGATGGTCTCTCGTTTTACTTTCAAGTCTGGCGGTTCACCTGCCGAATGAAACAAGCCCGATTTGGCATCAAGGAAAATGGGGAAGAACATGCTCGGAATCCGATCACGACGACTACCTTCTCCATTTCGCATAAGTCCAGCCCAACGAACCTCACGGTTAGCATCTGCATCATCGCGAAGCATGTCCGTTCGCCAGGGAGTCACTTCGGCTGATCCGAAACACAGGAAAAACAGATATTCGTCCACGCGGCTAAATCTACCTGCTCGCGACGAACCTTTCGGATTAATAACGCTGCTGACCATCTGGATGGACGCTTCCGGAAACAACTGCTCCAGCAATAGCCCAAGCCGCAAATATTCCTTCTCATCGATGGTGACGATCAACACCGAATTCACGGGATTCAACAACTCCTTGGCGACCTTCAGGCGGCGCTCCATCATCGCCAGCCACTTGCTGTGCCGGTAAAGGTCGTCGCCTTCGACGTAGTCGTTGTTGTACTTCCAGTCCTTGGCGCCGGTGTTGTACGGCGGATCGATGTAGATGGCGTCGATCTTGCCGCGGTGCGTCCAGGTCAGCGCCTTCAAAACGTGGTAGTTCTCGCCGTTGATGACGGTATGGCAGGGCTTGTCGCCGCCGCGCGACACATGACCCGTGCTCTTCAGCCCCGGATAGATTGTGTCGCGGAATTCCGCGACCACCACCAGATCATCAAGCCTGGCAGTTGTCGGCGCGCGCGGCTCGGGCGCGCCGACGGGCACCAGCTCGGCATGCTTCGCCTTGCCGACCTTCGCAATGGACTTGACCATCCAGAGCGCTGGGTCGCCTTTTTCTGTCGAACCGCG
>Ga0116156_10001500_pt1 | contig 22571 bp, 18 predicted proteins | sample AD_UKC045_MetaG_FD_89891 | JGI IMG/M metagenome (GOLD analysis project Ga0116156, IMG submission 89891) | Active sludge microbial communities of municipal wastewater-treating anaerobic digesters from USA - AD_UKC045_MetaG | ecosystem: Engineered > Bioreactor > Anaerobic > Digestate | place: USA... | reverse complement strand
TATATTTTACGGAGTCCGTCCGGACCAGGCTATTTGCTCATGGCTTCCTTCCCGTCTGACGTCCGCAAGATCAAAGTGGACGAAATCTTCTATCAGCCGGAAGCCGCGGGAGATTACCATTTATAAAGGACGGCCTGATGGCTTTGCCTGACTTCAGCCCACACAAAAACCAGGTGAAAAGAACATGGATCTGATCGATACCCTGAAAGATAAGGCCTTGAAAGGAAAGGGCATTCGGGAATCCGAAGCCCTGGAGCTCTTTATTGAGGGAAGCTCGGCCCCCTGGCGTATTTGCGCCGCGGCCTTCGAAATTCGGGAACGCTTTAAAGGAAAAGAAATTATTCTTTGCTCGATTACCAACGCCAAGTCCGGCAAGTGCTCCGAAGACTGCAGTTTCTGCGCGCAATCCCGGCGCCACAACGCTTCCGCGCCCGTTTACCCGCTCAAGCCGGCCAAACAAATGATCGCCGAAGCCGAACAGGCCGGGAAAAACGGGGCGGAGTTCTTCGGCATCGTCACCAGCGGGAAAAGCGTCAGATCCAAAAAGGAATGGTCCGAAATTTTGAAAGCCGTCGGGCAGATTCGGGATGCGGGCATTCACCCGTGCGCCTCGCTGGGACTGCTCGACGCGGACCGGGCCCGCGACCTCAAAGCCGCCGGACTGTTCCGCTATCATCACAATCTGGAAACGGCCCGCAGCTACTACCGCAATATCTGCACCACCCACGACTACGAAGAAAACGTGGCCACCATCAGCGCCGCCAAAGACGCAGGCCTGTCCGTCTGTTCCGGCGCGCTCTTCGGCATGGGTGAAAACATCACGCATCGCATCGAACTTGCCGCCGACCTGCACCGGCTGAGCGTCGATTCGGTGCCGATCAATCTGCTCCATCCGATCAAGGGCACGCCGCTTTCGCACATGCCGCTTCTGCCGCCGATGGAAATTCTCATGACCATCGCCGTTTACCGGTTCCTGCTGCCGGACAGGGACATCAAACTCTGCGGCGGAAAAGAAAAAAGTCTGCGCCAGCTTCTGCCGCTGGGCATCATCGCGGGCGCCAATTCGCTGATGACGGGCAACTACCTGACCACGACCGGCCGCGACAGCCGGCTGGACCACGAGATGATTGCCGATCTGGGTCTTGTTCCCACCCGGCCGCAGGACATCTGCAAATGCGGCCAAGATTAAAGATTTGACCCCTTGCCTTTGCCGATATCCTGCAGCTGCTCGAATTCCATCACGGTGGACATGGCACGATTATCCACTGGAATGCCAGCTTCGCTGACTGCCACAACCGGGTTTAATCCGCCAATCATGATCATTCCGATCTTGTTCAGATCAACATGCGTCTGGCAGATGGGATGCCCAATGTCCCCGATGGATAAGACGGCGTTAATGCCGGCGCGCGTGAAATCATCAATCACGCAATTCACCAGTGTGCGGCTCAAGGCGGGGATTTCACGGAAATTCGCCAGAATTTTACCATCGCCGTTCGCCACCACTTGCCCGATGGAGGTCATCTTGCCGCGAATAAAAATTTCCGACGGGTCCAGCGATGAGCTGGCGTAATGAATCAGCTCCACAAATCGCAGGCCCTGGCCTTTTCTCAGTTGAAGGATTCCGCCAAATTTGGAATCAACGGGAATGCCGTGCTTGAGCAGCACGCCGTTGACCACAATGCTGCAAATCGTCGCCAGACCTGTTTTCCCCTCTGGCACGACGACGTCTCCCAGCGATTCTCCCGCCTTCGCCACGGCAACCCGTGAACTGACAGCGAGATTTTTGGCGAAGACGGGCCTCATGATTTTCAGCGCCCGGGCAAACTGCTTTTCCGGGAAGAAGGAAACATTGACGGGAACCATACCGCGCCTCTTTTTAACATCGAAGGTGGTTCGAAAGGCCAGGACTTCGATGCGTGAAATGGAAAGGTCGACGTTGTCCTGAGCGCGTGCGTTGGATACATCCGACGACGCGGAATAAGGCGAGTCATACATCAATGAGACCTCACTGAACCCGGTCATGAAGCTATCCTTTTTAAACGGCATCCATCGGCATTCGCGCGCTCACCCCTCCTGACGGGGCAAGCGCGTTTCACCGATATCCTTGCATGATGTATTATTCTTAATCTCCGGCCGGCGGCTATTTGAGAATTTTTTCAGCTTCTTTCTTATCGACATCCATAATATACTGAATGCCGCTGACATCCGCCGCTTCACGGGTTAGTGCCGCCAGGTCGTCCCGCGTCATATATTTCAGCGCAAACTTTCTGCTTCCCGCCATCAACTGGCGAAGCCCCTGCGCCAGTCTTTCATAGTAGGTGTAAAGTCCGATGGCGCCGGTGGGCAGCTGTTCAAATTCCTTGTGGCCCAGTTCATGGCGCAGCTCGCTGGCCGTGACGAAAATTTCATCCTTCGTATTGCCGAAGCGTTCGACATAAACCGGCACCTGCTGGGCGTCGATGGTCTGGCCGATCGTCTTACCGACCATGGCCGCCGCAATGGGCGCCCGCGCCATGCCGATCAATTTGACAAAGGGCGCGCCCATCGCCAGACCTTTGAATATCTGATCCTCGAAGGTAAAGCCGCCGTTTACGGCAATGGCCGGCAGATATTTTTTCTTCGCTGCGAGCTTTTTGGCGTATTGATACACCAGCGTATGCAGTTCCACCGGGGGGACACCCCACTCGTTCATCATCCGCCACGGGCTCATGCCCGTACCGCCGCCGGCGCCGTCCACGGTCAGCAGATCCAGCTTGTATTTCGACGAAAAATAAATAGCCCGCGCCAGATCGACGGGACGGTAGGCGCCAGTTTTAAGGAAAATGTACTTGGCGCCGGCCTTGCGCAGCCTCTTAATCGTCGCCGCAAACGATTCCTCGGTGACCATACCGACGCGCGAATGACGCTCGAACTCCTTGAAGGCGCCCCGTGCAAAGGCTTCGATGACATTGGAATCATAGGGATCCGGCAAAACGATATAGCCGCGGTCGTGGAGCATCTGGGCTTTTTTCAAATCCTTGATTTTGACTTCGCCGCCGATGTCTTTTGCACCCTGCCCCCATTTAAGCTCCACGCATTCCACGCCCAGTTCCTCAATGGCGTATTCATGCACATTCAACCGGGTATCCTCCAGATTGGCCTGCACGATGATGGCGCCGTAGCCGAAGCGCTGATAATCCCGGTAAAGCTTGACGCGGCGCTTCAAATCGACCGTATCCAAGATGTTGCCGTTTTTGAATTTGGATTGCGGGTCCATCCCGACGACGTTTTCCCCGATGGTCAGCCCCGTTCCCGCCAGGGCGGACCCGATGGCCAGTCCTTCCCAGTTGTTCTTGGCGATGTTGGTGGAGCCGATGCCGGAAATCAGCCAGGGAAGCTTGAACTTTATTCCCTTATCGTGGCCGAAAACCACTTCCAGGTTGACCGCGGGGAAAATGGCCTTGTCGCTGTCGGCTTCAATGCCGTAAGCGCCGGCGGCCGTCCCCATAATGTTGAAATGGGAATAATCCACCGGATATTTCTTTTCGCCGGCGCAGGTAATCACGCCGAAAGGCTGGGGGTAGATCACTTCATGGCCGCGATAAGCGGATTTGCCTATTTCACACATGCCGACGCAGCCGTCGATGCACGTGACACACATGCCCGACGTCGGTGATATAGACTCTTCTGTCCTGTTTTTGGTAAGGGTGGCGCTGGAGGTATTTACTCTTGAAAAAGACATATATCCTGCTCCTTTCTGGGTTTAAGCTTATTTTATTTCACAGGCCACGCAGGGTGACATGTAACACATCATATCGTGGAACTGATCCTTCGCAATGCACGGCGGCGCAAGGTTGGCGCAGCCTCCGCAGATCGCTTTTTCCGGCTGATTGAACGTGCAGCGCGCCTGACAGGCCGGGCAGACCTCCATGCAGCCGCCGCACAGCCGGCAGACGTCGGATTTCATGTCGAAAGGCGTGCCCAGGCTTCTCGTTTTGCCCCGTCCGCGAAAACCGATGGCTCCGGCCATCATCTGCGTTGCACATCCGCACGCACAGTCCGCAGAGGATGCAGTCCTCGTGCTCCTGCCGGAAGCGCTGCTGGCGCACGTTGTGCCGCGACGCGATATCCTGAATGACCTTGGATTGCGGACAGGAAGCCAGGAGAAGCTCAATGATGATCCTTCTCGCCTTCAGGACGCGTTCCGAGGCGGTGCGGACCTTCATCCCTTCTTCAACGGGATAGGTGCACGACGAGACGAGCTTCGCGCCCGGGCCCTCGCCGATTTCGACCACGCAAAGCCGGCACGCGCCGTAAGGCGAGAGCCCCTCCTTGTGGCACAGCGTCGGAATGGGGAAACCGTAAAATTTCGCCGCTTCCAGAATCGTCGTCCCCCTTTCAACGGATATGGACAGTCCGTTCAGTGTCAGATTAACCATTTTTCCCACCTCCGATTGCGGCCGCCGCAGGCTTTTCCGCGGATTGTTTTTTGGTGAATTCAAGATCGCATCTCAGGCACCGCCGGCATTCCGACCGGGCCTGCTCTTCCGGCAGGACCATGGTGACTTCCCGGAAGTTTTTCAGCCTTTGGGACGGCGGGAGCACGGCGGGCTCGGCGCGAGTTGCCGTTTGCGCTTCCGCTTCGTCAATAACGGCCGGTTCGATAAAGACGCCGGGACGTTTCGGCGAGGCAGGCACAACCAGCGGCTGGTTTTGCAAATATCGATCCATGCATTGCGCGGCTTTTTTGCCGGCCGCGATGGCGTCAATGACGGTGTTGGGTCCGGTTACGAGGTCGCCCCCCGCAAAAACGCCCTTGAGGCTGGTTTCGAAGGTTTTGGGATTGACCCTGATTCTCCCGCCTTTATCCACGTCCAGGCCCATCGCGGACAGAAACTCGCTTTGGGGCTTTTCGCCGATGGCGACGATGAGCGTGTCGAGTTCCACCTTGAACTCGCTTCCGGGAATCGGAACGGGTTTGCGCCTTCCAGTGGCATCCACATCGCCCAGACGGTTTTTGATGCACTCAATGCCGACGACACGGCCTTCTTTTGAATAGATTTTAACCGGCGTGACCAGGGTCTCCAGTTCAACGCCTTCCCGAAGCGCCGCGTCGATTTCCTCCTGGCGCACATGAATCTTGACCGGCGAAATCAGGGTTTCAATCCGCACGCCTTCCTCAAGGGCGGCGTCGATTTCTTCTTCATAAGCCGGCATTTCTTCGCGGGTCCGCCGGTAGAAAAGCGACACGCTGGTAACATCTTTCTGGCGCAGGGCGACACGCGCGGCGTCCACCGCCGAATTGCCGCCGCCGATGATTCCCACATGGCCCCGGGCCAGTTGTTCGCCCCGGATGTTGAACGCTTTCAGGAATTGAATGGACGGATAGATTCCTTCGATGTCTTCATTCTCCAGATCCAGACGCCAGCTTTCATGCGCCCCTATGGAAAGAAAGACCGCGCTGAATTTTTTGGAAAGCAGGTCCTGCAGGGACATGTCTTTTCCCAGCGTCCGGCCGTACTCTATTTTGATGTTGCCGTTGAGAAGTGTCTGGATTTCCTTTTCCACAATATCCCGGGGCAGCCGGTAAGCGGGCAGAGAACAGGACAGCATGCCGCCCGGCACCTGTTCCGCTTCAAAGACGGTCACCTTGTAGCCCAGAATAGAAAGATTGTGGGCGGCGGTGAGGCCCGCGGGGCCGGCGCCGATTATGGCCACCTCTTTTCCCTTGTTCTTCGCCGGTTTCGGCCGGTAAGCGGACGGGTCCACCCGGTCGGTGACAAACCGCTTGATGGCGCGGATGCCGATGGACTCACCCCCGCTTACGCCCAGGTTGCAGCGGCTTTCGCATTTGCGGTCGCAGACCCGCGAGCTTACAGCCGGAAAAGGATTCGCCGAACGGATCACACGATAGGCTTCTTCATAATCGCCTTTTTCCACCAGGGCGACATAGCGCCACGGTTCCGTGTCCACGGGGCAGGCCGCCTGGCACGGGGCCCCTGTCAGTTCCTTGCAGGCAAACGCTTCGCAGCGCTTGTCGGCAATGTGGCGTTCATATTCGTCACGGAAATACCTAAGTGTGCTCAGGACGGGATTGGCGGCCGTTTGACCGAGCCCGCACATGGTCGTGTCTTTCACGGTTTGCGCCAGTTCTTCGAGCAGCTGGAGATGGCCTGGCGTGCCCCGTCCTTCAGTAATATCCTCCAGAATTTCATACATCCGCTGCGTGCCCTTGCGGCAGGTGAAACACTTCCCGCAGGACTCGTCTTTCAGGAAGCTCATAAAATATTTTGCGACGTCCACCATGCAGGTATTTTGGTCCATGACAATCATGCCGCCCGATCCCATGATGGAACCGGCTTTGGCCAGGCTGTCATAATCGATGTTCAGATCGAACATGGAGGCCGGAATGCACCCGCCGGACGGTCCGCCGGTCTGAATGGCCTTGATCTTTGCCTCGCCCGAAGGGCCGCCGCCGATGTCATAGACGACTTTGCGAATCGGCGTCCCGAGCGGCACCTCCACCAGACCGGTGTTCTTGATCTTGCCGACCAGGGAGAATATCTTCGTGCCGGCATTGTTTTCCACGCCGATCTTCAAATATTCGGCGGCGCCGTGGTTGATGATGTAGGGCACGTTGGACAGAGTCTCAACGTTGTTGATGCAGGTCGGATAGCCGAAAAGGCCTTTTTGAATCGGAAAGGGCGGACGCTGGCGCGGCTCTCCCATCTTTCCTTCGATGGATTTGATCAGCGCCGTTTCCTCTCCGCAGACAAACGCGCCCGCGCCGTGGAAGATTTCGATGTCGAAATCGACTCCCTGCCCTAAAATATTTTTTCCCAGAAGCCCCAGTTGCCGGACGCTGCGCAGCGCGATGGTCGCGTGCTTGATGGCCAGCGGATACTCCGTGCGCACGTAAATGATGCCGTGCGTGGCGCCGATGGCCAGGGCGGCAATCATCATCCCTTCAATGACGGCGTGGGGATTCCCTTCCAGCATGCTCCGGTCCATATAGGCGCCGGGGTCTCCTTCATCCGCGTTGCAGATAATATATTTCGGGCCGCGGCTCTTCATGCTGCGGGCCAGATCCCATTTTTTCCCGGTCAAAAAGCCGGCCCCGCCGCGCCCCCGCAGTTTGGCGTTGAGGATTTCATCCACAAGCCAGGCCCGGTCTTTTTTCTGCAGCGCTTTTTCCAGCGCGGCGTACCCGCCTATTTTCAGGTAGTCGTGGATCCGGATGGGATCGAGGCGCTGGTTCTGGCCAAGCACGATGCGGGTCTGTCCCTGGAAAAAGGGAATTTCTTTTTCGGAGTAGCGTTTAACCGTCGAACCGGGTTCCCGGTACAGGAGTTCTTCGACCACCTTCCCTCTCACGGCCGCGTCGATAATCCGGGGAACGTCCGCCATTTTCAGCTTCGGGTACAGATTGTATCCCGGTTCGACGATGATGAAAGGATCCATTTCGCAAAACCCCAGGCACCCCGTAATCCGCAGGTCCAGTTTGTCGTGCAGATCCTTTTCCAGGATTTGGCGCTTGATGATCCGGATCAGATCATTCGAGCCGCTGGCCTGTCCGCCGGTGCCCCCGCAGATGACAATGCAGGGCTTGGACTGATCCGAAGTTGCCAGAAATGTTTTGCGATACGTCTTGAATTGAGCGACAGATTGAAACCTCTTCATCTCTTTTCCCTTCATCGTTATTTTTGAATGTTCATTTGATTCAGATTCAGCAGATGGCCTTCGCAGCCCTGACGCGTGCATACCTCCCAGGCGCAGCCTTCGCAGACCCTCATGGCGGCCATGGGGGAACCGCACTCCGTGCAGGTAGAGAAACTCGGCAGTTCGCCCGCGCAGTGCGGACAGTAAAATCTGGACAGACTGTTTGACGGAATCGGATGCTCCAGGACCGAGGCCCCGCTGCCGTAAAGCGAAGACAGGCGCAGCCGGCCTCTCGTGCCGTTGCAGGATACACGGAGGTTAATCGAGGGATAACCGTCCATCGGATACTCCGGATCCAGAAGGCTTTTATTGCAGGCGGAGCAGGAAACCTGGAGGGGGAATACCCGGTTGTCGGTTTCCGCATCGATTTTTTCCAGACCGGCCATCGCCCTGGCGATGATGTTTTTCACCTTGCTTTTGCTCACATGGGGGAAATAATGCCCGTCCACCACCACGGTCGGTCCCAGAGCGCAGGCCCCCAGACAATTGACGGTTTCCAGGGTGATCTCGTTGTCCGCCGTTGTTTCGCCGGGCGCAATGTCAAGCTCGCGCTTGAATTCGTCAACGATCCCCTGAGCGCCCCGGACATGGCATGCCGTACCCAGGCAGACGGATACGCAATGCTTGCCCCGCGGTTTCAGACTGAATGCTTTGTAAAAGGTTGCGACACCGTAGATATCCACGAGCGAGCGGCCGGTCTCTTTTGAAACCAGCCTGAGCGCCTCTTCCGGAAGATACGTATACGCCGCCTGGATTTCCTCCAGGATGGCAATCAGCGCCCCCTTGTTTTTGTCATGCTTCCTGATCGTCTCAAGGATGTCTTTTGCATCCATGCCTCTTTTTTCCAAACTCGGCGGACTTCCGGATTCCTTTGCGCAGCCGTCACACCGGTATTCCTCGCAATGCCAGACGCCGGCTTCGTCCTTTGAATAAAGGCAGGTCTTTGCATCATCACACGTGGCGCACAGCCCCATGCTGATCTCCAGCGGGGCCGGAGAGCCGGACTTTTTTTCTAATACAACCGGCGCAGTCCGGGCTTTGCCAATGCTGAATTCTTCGCAAAACAAGACAGGCTGTCTTTGCGGCTCAATAAAACTGCAAAGAGATAAATTTTCGCATGAAGAGCAGATGCCTTTTTGATTCCGGGCATTGGTATTTTCGGTCTTTTTCATCTCGTCGCTTGCACGGGCGGTCCTTTTCATTTCTTTCCCCTTTCGATAGATGATCGTTGTGAAGCAAGAGCAACATGCTTGCCAATTATTTTTAACGACGGGATTTGCCGCTTACCGATAAAGTTACCGGAATGATATTCTTAAGATAGAATGATTCCGCAGAACGGAAATGGGGGAAATAATGAATAAGGAAAAGCGCAAAGCAATGCTTAAAACCGGGGAATTTTGAACCGCCGGGGAGATCTACCTCGATGCGGACGGCTTCGCTTTCCCGAGTTTTTCCCGAAGCGTTTTTCTGTCGATGTCGAGGATTTTTGCCGCCAGGGTTTTATTATTGCTCACGCTGAGCAGCACGCTTCGAATATATTCGGCTTCCACCGCGGCAAGGGTGCGGTCGGGAGCCGCAGGCTGGTGGGCTGAAAACCGCATCAGGGAGGGCAGGTCCGGGACATCGATCACGTCTTCGTCCGTCATGACAACAAGACGCTGGATAATATTTTCCAATTCTCTTACATTGCCCGGCCAGTGATAGCTGCGCAGCACCTGCAAGGCGCCATCGGAAAACCGGGGCGCGGTGCGCCCGAGTTCCTCGGCAAATTTGGCGGCAAAATGGCGCGTTAAAAGAAAGATGTCATCCTGCCGTTCCCTCAATGGCGGCAATTCCACGGTGATGACATTGATCCGGTAGTAAAGGTCTTCCCGGAACTGGCCTTTTTTTATGAGCGCGGGTATATTTTTGTTGGTGGAGGCAAGGATGCGCACATCCACTTTTCTGGTGCGTGTCGCGCCGACCATGCAAACTTCCTTGTCCTGCAGGACCCGCAGAAGTTTAACCTGCATGGAAAGGCTTGTTTCACTGATCTCGTCGAGAAAAATGGTGCCGCCATCCGCTGTTTGAAAAAAACCGGCGCGCGTTTCGTTGGCGCCCGTGAAAGCCCCTTTGATGTGGCCGAAAAGCTCGCTTTCCAGGAGTTCCTCGGGAATGGCGCCGCAATTGACGGGAACAAAGGGCGCTGAAGCCCGCTCGCTTTTATAATGAATCGCGCGCGCAACGAGTTCTTTGCCGGTTCCGCTTTCTCCGGAGATCAAAACGGTTGCCGATGTTCGCGCCGCCTTGTTGATAAAATTGCTGACCTTTGACATTGCACCGGACTCGCCGATCAGACCGTGAGGGATATGGATTCGCGGCTTGTTCGAGGCGTGGGCCGCTCTGCGAATGTGGAGATTCCGGAGGACCCTTTTGACGGCGGATAAAAGCTCTTCGCCGGTGAAGGGTTTCGCAAGGTACTCTTCCGCGCCTGTTTTAACCGCCTCCACCGCTCCTTTAACGCTGGGATAGGCCGTGATGATCATCACCGCCATATCGTTGTAATTTTCCCGAATATGGCGGGCAAGATGAACGCCGCTTAAGCCCGGCATTTTGAAATCGGTAATTACCAGATCAATATGGGAGCTGTCGATCACCCTGAGCGCCTCTTCCACATTAGACGCCATCCATATCCCGTATCCGACAGACGACAAATTGCGCTCCAGCAATTCCAATGTTGCCGGCGCGTCATCCACAATAAGGATGTCATCTTTTTTATCGGAAGGCTGTTTTTTTTCTTTTTGTTTTAACGCGCCCGGTTTTTTCAGACCGGCAGTTGTATTTTGCATTTCGTTCCCATTCCGACTTTGCTTTCAATTTTTATAGAACCCTTGTGGGCGGCGATGATATCATGAACGACCGGCAGACCTAACCCAGTTCCAACATCCGCTTCCTTAGTTGTAAAAAAGGGAATAAAAACCTTTTGCAGAATCTCTTCGTTCATGCCGACGCCGCTATCCTCTATATTGAGAGACACTTTCTCCCCTGCCCTGCGCGTCCGGATGGATATCGTTCCGCCATCGGGCATTGCCTGTATGGCATTGACCATCAGGCTGACAAAAACCTGGTTCATTTGCGCGGGTGCCGCGTCAATCTCCGGTACATCAAGCCCCAATCGACACTGTAATTTTATTCCCTCGCTGACACATCGGGATTCCAGAAAAGTCAACCCCTGTTTTATAAGGTTGTTGAGGTTCACTTTTGTTTTTTGTTGAGAAGCCTGACGGGAGAAAATCAGGATTTGCCTTACAACCTCACGGGCATGGAGGGATGTTGCTAATATTTTCTCGATGTCGGCCATCGCCTGTACAGGAAGGCCGGGGCATTTCTTGGCAAGTTCGGCAAATCCCAGGATGTGCCCGAGCGGTTCATTGAGTTCGTGAGCCACGCTTGCCGAAAGTTGGCCGATCGTTGCCAGCCTGTCCGCATGACGGAGCTGATCCTCCAGTTTTAATTTCTCCTGTTCCGTTTCTCTGCGCCGGATCATGGCGGAAACTTCCCGCGCCACCGTGTCGAGAAGCTTCTGTTCTTCCTGCAGGAAAAGGTTCAGATTTTGCGCGCCTCGCTTCTTTGGATAGGCCACTTCAACGTAACCGCGACGCCTGCCATTGATGACCAGCGCTGATCTCTGCCGCTGGACAAATTTTGGATAATTCGGCATCGAAAAAATCCGGTTATTAAAAACGATTTTTGCGAAAGCATCTTTTGGATATTGCCAGGCCTCCGGAAGTATTCCAACAATACCCATCAGCATATTTTCAATATTCAGACTTGTGTCGGCGGCGATCCGCGCCATATCGTAAAGGCACGTCAGTTCTTTGACGCGTTCCATTAAATATAACTGCGTTTTATCGCTTGCAGCGGACGAATCGACATTACTTTTGTTTTTCAGCATGTAAACCCTTATCGCATACTTCCTTCAGAAAATGCGCTTCGTTGTCTTCTCAGGAAGAAAAATATGCTTCACCCATGCGTAAAACCGGGATGAATCGACGCGCCTCCGGCGCCTCATCAATCCGCTTCGGTATCCGCAACAGTGCCTTCGCCTGAAGCGTCCGACAGGCTTTCCACCGCTTTTAATTTACCGGCCAGCGTGCGCGTCTTTTTCTGCGCGTCATCCACGGAGCTTGAAGCCTGATCCAGTCTTTTGCGCACGGCATCGAGCGAATCGCCGAAGCGCCCGAACGCCGATTTCACCTCGCCCAGCACTTTCCAGACCTCGCCGGAGCGCTTCTGAATCGCCAGCGTGCGGAAGCCCATCTGGAGGCTGTTTAAAAAAGCGGCAAACGTCGAAGGCCCGGAAATCACAATGCGGTACTCGCGCTGCAGGTGCTGCACCAGTTCGGTACGGCGGATCACTTCCGCATAAAGGCCTTCCGAAGGCAAAAACATGATGCCGAAGTCCGTTGTTCTGGGAGGAGCAAGATATTTTTGAGAGATGTCTTTGGCCGCCTTTTTAATGCTCGCTTCCAGTTGCCGGACCGCATCTTCGGCGGCGGGGGCATCGGCCCTTTCCTGAGCCTCCATCAAACGGGAGTAGTCTTCCACCGGAAATTTCGCATCCACCGGAATCAGAACGCTTTCCGTCGGGGAATCGCCCTGGCCGGGAAGCCTGATGGCGAACTCGACAAAATCGCCGCCGGATTCCTGAATCCTGACGTTCTTCAGATATTGATCCGGAGACAGGATCTCTTCCAGAAGCGCGCCCAACTGGACTTCCCCCCAGGTGCCGCGCGACTTGACGTTGGTGAGAACTTTTTTCAAATCGCCCACGCCGGCGGCCAGCGTGCGCATGTCGCCCAGCCCCTGATGGACCTGCTCGAGGCGCTCGGAAACCTGCTTGAAGGATTCTCCCAGCCGCTTCTCCAGTGTGCTTTGCAGCTTCTCATCCACGGTCTCGCGCATCCGGTCGAGCTGGCGGGCATTGTCCTCCTGGATTTGCCTGAGCTTTTCGTCAACCATCAGACGAATGTCTTCCATCTTTTTTTCATTGCCGGCGGCAAGCAGGGACAGTTGCCGCGCAAAGCTCTCCATCTGATCGCTTTGGATTTTGGCAATATCGGTCATGCGGGCCTGAACGGAGTCGCCGAAGGAAGAAAGCGAAGCCCCGAGCTCCGCTCGTTCCTGCTGCGCGTTCGACTGCGCCTCCGAGCGCGACCGGGCAATCTCGTCGCGCAGCGAACGGTCGGTTCTTTCCTGCGCATCCCGCAAGGCATCCAGTTTGCCCACAAGCGGCGTCCAATCAACGGAACTCCGCCTGAGCTGCCAGAGCAGCAGCACAATGATGACCAGCAAAGATATCAGAATGACCAGAGCAATGATGTCCATTCGAGGCCTCCGTGCCGGGCAACCGCATTTCCCCAAAAGCAACCGGCACTGCGACACCATAACAAAAGCAAAAGACGCCGTCAATCTTTACCCTTTCTGCGTTCGCTCCTGCAGCGCCTGTTTTTTCTCCGCAAGCACCGGCAAAAGAATTTGCTCTGTTATGAAAAGAAGGCATGTGATAGGATTCTTGAACCTTCACTAAAGGAGAAAGGCAAAATGGCTCATCGTGAAGCCATGACGCTGCAAAACGAAATCATCAGCCTTCTGCCCGATCGGGAAAATTATGTCGTCGGATTTGCCGACATGGGCGATCTGATGGCCGGGTATTATCCGTACCGTTATGCCGTTGTTGTCGGCAAAAGGCTGGACGACGCGATTGTCGATGAAATCGAAGACGGCCCGACCATGCCTTATTACGAATTATACAATTCCACCAATGATGAGCTCAATGGGATCACGGCGAAAATATCGCGGTTTCTCACGCAAAACGGCATTTCCTGCCTGCAGATCAAAGCCACCGTGCGGGCGGAAGACATCCCCCCGGACTTCGGCAAAACCTTGCGGATGAACTTCTCCCACAAAATGGCGGCCACCCACGCCGGTCTGGGCTGGATCGGCAAAACGGATTTGCTGGTGTCGAAAGCGTTCGGCCCCCGCATTCGCCTGGCGACGGTTCTTACCCATCAGCCCATTGAACCTTGCGGCACACCCATCACGGAAAGCCGCTGCGGCGCCTGCGACATCTGCGTGAGGCTGTGCCCCGGAGAGGCGGCCAACGGCAAGCTGTGGAATTCGACTCTTGACCGCGACGAGTTTTACAACGCTTTTCGCTGCATGGAGGCCTGCCGCAGGTTGTCGCAGGAAAGGCTCAACCGGAACGTTCATCTTTGCGGCATCTGCGTTTCCGTCTGCCCCCTTGGCAAACCGTCAAAACGCCGGAACAAAAAGAAAATTCCGCAAAAAACCAGGGCGTGAATGTTCTCGCGCACCCGCGCCCGCAAAAAACGTTTGACAGAAAACGGACCTGCTGTTATAGAAGCAACCAACAAGCGAGAAAAAGGTGCAGCATGCAAAAGAGATTCAACGCACATACAATCAACAACTGGTGGTGGTGGAACCTCCCGGAGAGGAGCATCCGCCGCTGATCTTTATTATTAGATAAAAGTCAAAGCCGTGGAGACCTCTCAGGACTCCGCGGCTTTTTTGTATGGTTCAACCCAAAAAGGCCGTGTCGCAACGCACGGCCTTTTTTTATTTTTTAAAGGGAGCGCCCATGTATTCACCAAAATTTGCGGATTTTGAAGTCTGCGCCAAAAGGGGGAACCTGATTCCCGTTTACCGGGAAATCCTGGCGGATCTCGAAACCCCCGTTTCCGTCTTAAAAAAAATTCGGCACAAACGGCATGCCTACCTGCTGGAAAGCGTTGAAGGAGGCGAAAAGTGGGGGCGGTATTCCTTTATCGGAACTAATGCGGAAATCGTGTTCAGAATCCGAGGCCCGAAAGTCATTCTGGAAGAAAAGGGGAAAATCTTCGAGACCGAACACCGGGGAGACCCGCTGGGCCGAATGCGGGAGCTGCTGGGCCGCTACCGGCCGGTTGTCCCTCCCGGACTGCCGCGTTTTTTCGGCGGAGCGGTCGGCTATCTGGGCTACGACACGGTGCGCTACTTCGAGAAGCTTCCCGATGTGCCGCCCGACGACCTGAATCTGGACGAATCCGTTTTTGTCATCAGCGATTCCCTGATTATCTTTGACAATGTGCGCCATACGATCAAGGTCGTCGCCTGCGCCTTTGCGGAAGACGAGGATTCCCGCGCGGAAGCGTACGCGGCCGCGTGCCGAAAGATCGATGATCTGATTGCGCTGTTGCAGACGCCGGCAGAATATCCGGCTCCCGCCCAAAAAGCTTCCGGCGTGGTTTTTGAATCCAATATGACGCCCGACCGGTACAAGGCCATCGTGGAGAAAGCGAAAGACTACATCGCCGCGGGAGACGCCATTCAGGTGGTGCTCTCCCAGCGTTTTTCCACGGACTGCACGGCCGATCCGGTCGATCTTTACCGGGCGCTCCGCTGCGTGAACCCGTCGCCCTATCTGTTTTTCCTCAAGCTGGATGATCTGACCCTGATCGGCTCTTCGCCGGAAGTCATGGTGCGCCTGGAGCAAAACGAAGTGGAGCTGAGGCCGATTGCCGGCACACGGCCGCGCGGAAAAAACGAGCAGGAGGACCGCGCGCTGGCCGACGAGCTGCTCTCCGATGAAAAGGAGCGGGCCGAACACGTCATGCTGGTCGATCTGGGCAGAAACGACCTAGGCAGGATCGCCCAAACCGGGTCGGTGCAGGTCAACCAGTACATGGTGGTCGAAAAATATTCGCATGTCATGCACCTGGTATCCAATGTGCGGGCCGAGCTCGATTGCGGCAGGGACGCCTTTGACGTGCTGACCGCCACGTTTCCGGCGGGAACACTCTCCGGCGCGCCCAAAGTCCGGGCCATGCAGATCATCGACGAACTCGAACCCGTGCGGCGGGGCGTATACGGCGGCGCGGTCGGCTATATCGGCTTCAGCGGCAACATGGATCTGTGCATCACCATCCGCACGATGGTTATTCGGGACGGAAGGATTTTCATTCAGGCCGGCGCGGGCATTGTCCATGATTCCAGGCCCGAAGCCGAACACATGGAAACGCTCCACAAGGCGCGGGGCATGCAGAAGGCCGTGGAGCTCGCCTCAAGCGGATTCGTTCTCGAAAACGGCAGGAGCGCTCTATGATTCTGATGATCGACCATTATGATTCCTTTACGTTCAACATCGTTCAATACCTGAGGCAGATGGGGGAGGACGTCCGGGTCCGGCGCAACGACCGGATCACCCTCGAAGAAATCCGGCGCGAGAGACCCGAAGCAATTTTTTTATCGCCCGGCCCATGCACGCCCCGGGAAACGGGCGTCACCATCGACGTGATTCAGAAATTTTATTCGAGCGTGCCGCTGATGGGCATCTGCCTGGGACACCAGTGCATCGGTGCCGCGTTCGGCGGAGAAGTCGTTCGCGCCGAACGCATCATGCACGGCAAGGTATCGCCCGTGGAGCACGACGGCAAAACGATTTTTGCGGGGCTGCCCCAACCCTTTGCCGCGGGGCGGTATCATTCCCTGCTGGTGCGGCCGGAATCCCTGCCGCCCTGCCTTGAAATCAGCGCCCGGACCCCCGAGGGTGAAATCATGGGACTGCGGCACAAAAATTATCCCGTGGAAGGAATTCAGTTTCATCCGGAATCCGTCCTTACGCCGCAGGGGAAAAGAATCCTTCGAAATTTTTTAAAACAGATCGGCCGAAAGGAGCATGGATCATGATCAGAGAAGCTTTGGACAAGGTAGTACAAAACATCGATCTGCCGGAGGGGGATATGATGGCCGTCATGGAAGAAGTGATGGAGGGCAAAGCCACTCCCGCGCAGATCGGCTCGTTCATCACCGCGCTCCGCATGAAGGGCGAAACCGTGGAAGAAGTGACCGGCGCGGCGCGCATCATGCGCCGGAAGGCCGCGCGCGTGAACGCCTGCGCGACAACCGTCGTCGATACCTGCGGCACCGGAGGCGACAAGCTGGGCACGTTCAACATTTCCACCACGACGGCCTTTGTCGCGGCGGCGGCGGGCATCGTGGTCGCCAAACACGGCAACCGGGCCGTCTCCAGCGGGTGCGGCAGCGCCGACGTGCTGGAGGCTCTCGGCGTCAATATCAGCATCGATCCGGAAATCGTCGAAGAGTGTCTCCAGCAGATCGGCATCGGCTTTCTGTTCGCGCCGAGGCTGCACGGCGCGATGAAGTACGCCATCGGCCCGCGCCGTGAAATCGGCATCCGCACGATTTTCAACATGCTGGGGCCGCTCACCAACCCGGCCGGCGCGACCGCGCAGCTGCTGGGCGTTTACGACGCAAAGCTTGCCGAAATGTTCGCCGGCGTTTTGAAAAACATGGGGACGAAGCGGGCTTTTGTGGTGCACGGCGTCGACGGCCTCGACGAAGTGACGGTCACCGGGGAAACCCGCGTGGCGGAGCTCAAAGACGGCATCATCCGCACCTACAACCTTTCCCCGAAGGAGTTCGTCGGAACCACTCACCCGCTCGAGGCGATCCGCGGAGGCGATCCGGAGGTCAACGCCCGAATCCTGACGGACGTGCTCTCCGGAAAGCCGGGCGCCTGCCGGGATGTCGTTTTACTGAACGCGGCGCTGGCGATTGTCGCCGGTGAGAAAGCAGGCAATATTCAGGAGGGCGTTAAAATCGCCGCCGACTGCATCGACAGCGGCCGGGCGGCAAAAATACTGCGGGCGCTCATCGAGATGACGAACGGTTAATTCCCTCTCCCTTGACGGGAGAATGTTAGGGTTTAGCGGCGGCGATCATGAATTGCAGGTTCATTCCCTCTCCCTTGATGGGAGAGGGTTAGGGAGAGGGTGAAAAAAGGGGAGAAAAAAAGAGGACGACATGATTTTAGACAAGATCGTTGAAACCAAAAATGAGGAAGTGGCCCGTCTCAAAAAGGAGGCGACGACTGAGCGTCTTTGCGAAGCCATCGCAGCGCTGCCGCCCTGCCGGGATTTCCGCGCGGCTCTCGGCGGTGCCGACTGCGCCGTCATCGCCGAAGTGAAATGCGCCTCGCCTTCCCGCGGACGCATGTTGCAGCATTTCGATCCGGCGGCGATCGCAAAAACGTATGAGAAAAATGGCGCGGCCGCCGTTTCCGTTTTGACCGACCAAACCTATTTTTTGGGCCACACAAGCGATTTGACGAGCGTTCGGCGTGAAGTTCGTCTTCCCGTCCTGCGCAAGGATTTTATCATCGATCCGCTTCAGGTTTACGAAACGAGAGCCGTCGGCGCCGACGCGATTCTGCTGATCGTCCGCGCGCTGGGACCGCGGCTTTTTGAATTCATCGCCCTTTCCGAAGCACTGGGCCTGTGCCCGCTGGTCGAGGTTCACACAGAGGAGGAGCTGCAGGCGGCACTCGCGGCAAAAGCGGAGATGATCGGCATCAACAACCGCAATCTCGATACGTTCGCGACGGATATTCAGACCAGTTGCCGACTCAGGAAACAGATTCCCGGCGACCGCACGGTCGTCGCGGAAAGCGCTCTGAAAAACCGCGCCGATATCGAACACCTGATGAACGCGGGCATTTCTTCTTTTCTCATCGGCGAAGCGCTGATGACCGCTCCGGACATCGGCCGTGCACTGCGCTCGCTTCTGGGGAGGGAATCGTCATGCAGGTAAAAATATGCGGCATCACAAACCTTGAAGATGCACTCACCGCGGCTGAAAACGGCGCAGACGCGGTCGGTTTTATTTTCCATCCGCCTTCCCCTCGCTTCATCGAGCCGCAAAAGGCGGCACAGATCACAAAAGCGCTGCCGGACCGGCTGGTGAAGGTCGGCGTCTTCGTCAATGAAAAAGAATCCTTTGTCCGGCACACGTTTGAGCACTGCCGCCTCGACATGATTCAGCTCCACGGCGACGAATCCCCCGGCTACTGCCGGCAATTTCCAAAAAACCGGATTCTCAAGGCGCTGGTTCTTCAAACCGAAGAAGATGTCCGGAAGTCTGAAGCATTTGATGTCGCCGCGATTCTCGTTGATGCGCGCCACAACGGGCTTTACGGCGGCACGGGCAGGACGGCCGACTGGGACCTGGCCAGGAAGATTGCCGGGCCGCTGATTTTATCGGGCGGCTTGAACGAATTCAATGTTCCTGCAGCCCTTGAGGTGGTCCGGCCTGCCGCACTGGACATCAACAGCGGCGCGGAAGAGAAGCCGGGCAAAAAAGACTCCGCAAAAATCGCGCGCATGATGCGGATCATTCATTCCGCGTCAGCCGGCGAAACACCGCTGAATATTTTTATTGGAAGGGACAGAACATGAAAATGCTGCCGGATCAAAAAGGACACTTTGATGCCTTCGGAGGCCGCTATGCGGCCGAGACGCTCATGCCCGCTCTGCTGGAGCTCGAAGAAGCTTACGCCATGGCGCAAAAAGACAAATCCTTTGAGAAGGAATTCGACCGGTACCGGCGAGACTACGCAGGCCGGCCGACGCCGCTTTATTTTGCTTGCCGGATGACTCAGGCGCTGGGCGGCGCCAGAATCTATCTCAAACGCGAAGATCTCAACCACACCGGCTCGCACAAGATCAACAACACGCTGGGGCAGGCGCTTCTGGCCCGGCGCATGGGCAAGAAAAAAGTCATCGCCGAAACCGGCGCGGGCCAGCACGGCGTGGCGACCGCAACCGTGGCCGCGCTTTTCGGAATGGAATGCAAAATCTTCATGGGAGAAGAAGACATCCGCCGCCAGGCGCCCAACGTCTTTCGCATGAAGATTCTGGGCGCCGAGGTGGTTCCGGTCCAAAGCGGCACGGCCACGCTCAAGGACGCGATGAACGAAGCCATGCGCTATTGGGTGGGAAGTGTCCGGGACACGTTTTACATCATCGGAACGACCGCCGGGCCGCACCCCTATCCGATGATGGTGCGCAATTTCCAGTCGGTCATCGGGCGAGAAGTCAAAAAGCAGACGGCAAGAGCGGAAGGACGGAATCCCGATGTTCTGGTGGCCTGCGTGGGCGGCGGCTCCAACGCCATGGGCCTGTTTTATCCCTTCCGCAATGAAAAGAAGGTGAAGATGATCGGCGTGGAAGCAGCCGGCCGCGGCATGAATACGCTGGAGCATTCGGCAAGCATCAACGGCGGAAAAATCGGTGTCCTGCACGGCAACAAGACCTACCTTCTGCAGGATGAAAACGGCCAGGTTCGCGACGCCTACTCCATCGCGGCGGGACTGGATTACCCCGGCGTGGGCCCGGAGCACGCCTATTTTGCACAATCCGGCCGCGCCACGTATGTCACCGTGACGGATGAGGAAGCGATCGGAGCGTTTTTGTATTTGTCGCGGCAGGAAGGCATCATTCCGGCGCTGGAAAGTTCGCACGCGATTGCCCACGCCATGAAAATCGCTCCGAAAATGAAGAAGCGCCGGATTCTGGTCATCTGCCTTTCCGGCCGCGGCGACAAGGACGCCCGGACGATCATGGAAACGCTGTAGGGAACCGTCTTGCCGCCCGCATGGGTGGTCGCGAGCGTTCCCTACGGAAGTCCCCCTTTGTAAAGGGGGAATTAGGGGGATTTGAGCAAAACTCAAGTCGGTCCCCCTTTTGTAAAGGGGGAATTAGGGGGATTTTTTAAAATCCGCCCTAACCCTCCTTTTCTAAAGGAGGGAATGATAAAAGGAAAAGGGATAATATGGGACGAATTGGAAAAAAATTTGAAGAGCTGCGCGCCAAAAATGAAAAGGCGCTGATCGTTTATCTGACAGCGGGCGATCCGTCGCTTGCGGCAACGCGCGAACTGATTTTGGGCCTGGAAAAATCGGGGGCGGATATTCTGGAAATCGGCGTGCCGTTTTCCGATCCCACGGCCGACGGCCCGGTCATTCAGGCCGCCTCCCAGCGGGCGCTCAAAGCCGGAACCACGCTGCGGGGCGTTCTGGATCTGGTGGCCGAGATTCGCGGGGCATCCCGGATTCCCATTATTCTTTTCGGCTACTTCAATCCGATCTTTGCCTATGGCGTGGAAAAGTTTGCACGAAATGCACAGAAAGCCGGTGTGGACGGCATCCTCGTCGTGGACCTGCCGCCGGAAGAAGCGGACGAATTGAGAATTTTCACGGATGAGGCCGGAATCGACTTCATCTCGCTTGTTGCTCCGACCACCGGCCCCGACCGGTTGAAGACCATTCTGAAAGACGCATCGGGTTTTCTTTACTACATTTCCGTCACGGGCGTCACCGGAACCGCTGCGCCGAAAGTCGAAGATATAGCCTGTGAAGTCGGCAAGATCCGTAAAATGACCAAGACGCCGATTGCCGTGGGCTTCGGCATCTCCTGCGCCGATCAGGCCAGGGCCATCGCAGGAATCGCCGACGGCGTTGTCATTGGAAGCGCCGTCGTCCGACAAATCGATGAAAACCGGGGAGCCGACGATGGTATTCAAGCTGTTTGCGCGTATGTTCGAGAAATCAAGAAAGCCCTGTCCTGAAGTTTCCCTTCGCCGCCGTCATCGCAACCTTGCCCAAAATCGCCGAACAGACCATTGATCTATCTGTATTCACAGACCATTTCATATTTTTGACAATTTGCTTGACAGCGGTCTTTCGTTTCACTATAACATTAAACCTCAACTTTAATGTTTGGTTCGGCAAATGAAATTAAAAATCGGTGAAATTGCGAAAAGAAGCGGTGTGCGGCCCTCGACCATCCGCTATTACGTCGGAGAAGGGCTTTTGCCCAAACCCGAAAAAGCGAATGAAAAAATGGCCTATTACGACGAGGCCTGCATTGACCGCCTGCGCGCAATTCAGGATCTGAAGGGAAAGCGGTACTTTCCTCTTTACCTCATCAAAAATATTCTGCGCCGAATGGATGAGGGGCTGAGCCTGCCCGAAGCCGAAACGATTGAAAACGCCGTGTTCCGCTCCGGCGAACATACGGTCAACGGACTGCTGACCCAGGCCGCCTTTCTGGCCGCAACGGGACTTTCGGAAAAGGAATTGGCGCAGGCCAGGCGTCTGGGCATTCTGGTCCCGTTTACGACCGAAGGGGACAAGACCCTGTATGACCAGGAGGACGTCCGAGCGGGCCGGGACGGCATCAAAAAAATCTCCGAACTCGGAATGAAGCTTCAGGACCTGGCCTTCTGGGTGGAGCTGGGGCGAAAAATCGTGGAAAAGGAAATGGCGCTTCGCCGAAAAATGGTTGCCGGAAAATCAACAAGGGAAAACATCGCCATCACCGCGGAACTGACGCGGGTCGGGGATTTCTACCGGGACTACATTCTGCGGCGTCTCCTCCAAAAGCAGGTGGAGCAGAACATTCAGAGCAGCCTGAAGGCGGCCAAAAAACGGAAAACCGGATCCAATGGAAAAAAATAGGAGGTATTTTATGTACGACACGCAAATCACCAGGATGTTCGGAGTCAAGTATCCCATTATCTGCGGGGCCATGATGTGGCTTTGCAAACCGAAAATGTGCGCGGCGGTGTCCAATGCCGGCGGCATCGGCAATCTGACGGCCGGCAATTACGAAACGGAAGACGAATTTCGCGCGGCGATTCGGGAAACACGACAACTTACCGATAAACCCTTCTTTGTGGCCATCACCCTTTTGCCGTCGGTGCGGATCACGCCGGAACACCATAAGATGTATGTTAAAGTTTGCGCAGAGGAAAAAGTGGCGGGCATCGAGTTTTCCGGCACACCGCTGGACAAAGTGGCCGGAATGGAAGCGGTGGAAATGCTCAAGAAAGCGGGCGTGAAAATGTTCCACAAGGTCGGCGCTTTGCGCCATGCCCTGCATGCGGAAAAAATCGGCTTTGACGGAATCTATGCCGCCGGCATCGAAGAAGGCGGTCACCCGTTGAATGACGATGTCACCTCCATGGTGCTGACG
>Ga0116156_10001492_pt1 | contig 22672 bp, 13 predicted proteins | sample AD_UKC045_MetaG_FD_89891 | JGI IMG/M metagenome (GOLD analysis project Ga0116156, IMG submission 89891) | Active sludge microbial communities of municipal wastewater-treating anaerobic digesters from USA - AD_UKC045_MetaG | ecosystem: Engineered > Bioreactor > Anaerobic > Digestate | place: USA... | reverse complement strand
GCGGGCCGCCCTCGGCGCTGGTGCCGTTGTCGCCGTTGATGTAGATGATGAGCGTGTTGTCGAGCTTGCCCATGTCTGCGACGGCCTGGACAACGCGGCCGATTTCGTAATCGGTGTACGCTTCATAGGCCGCGAAAATCTCCGCTTGCCGAATGAAGAGCTTCTTCTCATCGGGCGTACAATCCTCCCAGTTCTTGATGGTCTGCGTCGGCCAAGGCTCCAGCTTGGTGTCCGGCGGGATGACTCCCAGACGCTTCTGATTCGCGAAGGTCCGCTCGCGCAGCTTGTTCCAGCCGTCGTCAAACAGGTGCATGGCCTGAATCTTCTCGACCCATTCCTTGGTCGGGTGATGCGGCGCGTGCGTGGCGCCGGGCACATAGTAGCAGAAGAACGGTTTATCGGGCTGGATCTGGTTGATTTCGTGAAGGTACTCAATCGCGGCGTCAGCCATTCCGGTGACGAGGTTCCAGCCGGGTTTGCCCTCGAAGGGATAGATCTGGGTCGTGTTGCGGAAGAGGTTCGGCTGCCACTGGTTCGCGTCGCCGCCGACGAACCCGTAGAAATACTCGAAGCCCTGCCCGATCGGCCAGTTGTCAAAGGGGCCGACCTGGCTGGCGCAGAACGTTGGGACGTTGTGGTCTTTTCCGAACCAGGACGTCGCGTAGCCGTTGTCCCGCAGGATGCGACCGATGGTCGCCTTGTCTTTGGAGATGATGCTGTTGTAGCCCGGGAAACCGGTGGACTGTTCTGAAATCACACCAAAGCCGGCCGAGTGGTGGTTGCGGCCGGTGATGAGTGCGGCGCGCGTTGGCGAGCAGAGCGCGGTGGAGTGGATGTTGTTGTAACGCAGACCGGTCTTTGCGAGGCGGTCCATCGTCGGCGTTGGAATGACGCCGCCGAAGGTGCTCGGCACGCCGAAGCCCGAGTCGTCGGTCATGATGAGCAGGATGTTCGGCGCCTGCTTGGGCGGCACGATGCGCGGTGCCCACCAGGCATTGGATTGCAGCGCCTCTTGCATAATCACGCCGCCGAATTCCGGGTCCGGCGCCGGCAATTGCTTGCCGTCGATCGTCGTTGTGGCGCTCGACGAACCCGGCACGCCGGTGGTCTCCTGGGCTGCGACCGATGTGGCGACTTGCAGGAAAAGACCTCCGGCGAACACAAGGGACACCAGCCCGAACGTCAGGCGAACAATCAACGATTTACGTTTCATTTCCTCGAACTCCGTGGTGAGAGACTGTGGGGCGAGCTGCGCCAATCAATGACGTGAAGCGGACGGCCGTCAGAGCGAATTCCTGGGCGAAACCCATTCTCAGGAACCCGTACTGACGAAATCTATTTGCCGGAATCTGGCTGCTGAAGTCGCACCAACAGCCACTGCTCGGTGCGCTCGCTGCCGAAGTGGATCAGGCACGGGGATTCGTCCTTGGTCAGGTTGTACAGCCCCGTTTCGACAACGCCTTTGGTGTTGTCACCCACCGTGAAGGCCACACGCTGCGTCTGCTTGTCGACCGAGCCTTGTATCAGTTGCGTCTGGTTCGTCGCCGTATCGGTGTAGTTGCCGCGGATAACCCCTTCCTTGTTGACAGCCAGTTGAATGGTCACGTCGGACTTGGTCTGGCCGGGCTTGGTCAGAGCGAACACGCCCAGGGGCAGCCAGTCGCCGTCGGACGGGGCCTCGGCCTTCGCACCCGTGGCGGCAAGACTTGCGGCTTGGCCGTAATACTCCTCGCCCGTGCCCGCGCTCTCGCCGTTGACATACACGTTGTTCTCCTCGTAGACGACGTTGTTGCCGTAGTCGTAGTACACCGGCGGCACTTCGGCGTAGCCGCAATAGGCCGCGGCGTTGGCCCAAGTGCAAGCCGTCCAGCACGCGCCGGCTGTCCAGCCCGCGACGAACCACGCACCCGGATGCTCGGTATACCAGCCTCGGCCATAGACATCCCAGTGGGTGTAGCTGCCGCGAACCGCCACGGCCGACGTATAGCGGCCCGACGGAGTGACGCGAGCGAATCCAGCCGCCACACCGCCCGCCGGTCCAACCGCGACGCCCCGCGCGGCGGCACCGCCGTCGGGACCGCGAACCGCACCGCCCGCGACGACTCCGCCGCCGGGCCCCACGGCAACGCCGCGCGCTGCCGCGCCGCCGTCCGGCCCGCGAACAGCACTGCCTGCCGCGACGCCCCCGCCCGGCCCCACGGCGGCACCCCGCGCCGCAGCGCCGCCGTCCGGCCCACGAACCGCGCTGCCTGCCGCGACGCCCCCGCCGGGACCCACGGCGACACCGCGGGCCGCCGCGCCGCCGTCTGCGCCCTGCACGCCCCCGACCGCCGCGACGCCGCCTTGCGGACCAACCCCGACCGCGCGGCCTGCGGTGTTCCCTTGCGGCCCCGTGACAGCAATGCCCGCTGCCTGACCGCCGCGCGGACCTTCCTTCGTGCCGTAGTTGACATCAAAGTTGTCGCCGGAAAACTGCGGGCTGCCGCTCAGCCCGTGCAAACCTCCGTCGGACGGCAGGCCCAGGAAGCTGTTCAGTTGGCTGCGGCTGGGCGTGGAGAAGCGGTCTCCGGTCAGCCCCTGCGCGCCGAAGCCTCGATTGCCGAGTCCACTGCCCAATCCCTCTGGACCGAACTGGCCGGCGCCGCCTCGCCCCAGGCCGGCATCGCCCAGCCCCAGGCCGGCATCGCCTCGCCCCAGGCCGGCATCGCCCAGCCCTGCGCCAGCTCGCCCCAAGCCGCCACCCGCGCCGCCAAACGCACCACCTAAGCCGCCACCCGCGCCGGAACCACTGAAATTCGGCCGCCCTCCGCCCATGCCGCCGCCCATATTTCCGAAGCTCGCCCCCGCTCCTCCGAAGCCGCCTCCGAATCCGCCCGGACTCGGCCTCGCTCCGCCGCCGAACCCGCCACCCCCGAAACCAGCTCCGCCCGCTCCGCCGGGCCGTGCTCCAGCCATGCCACCGCCCAACCCACCACCGCCCAACCCACCGCCGCCGAACCCGCCACCACCGAATCCTCCACCGCCCATGCCGCCGCCGAACCCACCCCCCCCGTGACCTCCGCCGCCGAAGCCGCGGCCCCAGCAATGCGACGGCGACAATACGAGAAGCGAAATGCAGAGCGTACTGAACAGAAATTGCCGAGCCATGATTGAAGTCTCCGTGTTAGAGTGTTCGTTCATCGAGCCGTCGGCCGACGCTTGATGATGATTTCGTTGGTATCGGGCAACGGAGCGTCTCCCAGGAACCGCCGCACGGACTGCCACGCGTAGGCGTTGTCGTCCAGTCGCGTGAGCCGATTAACGGCCGCAGTGGAGATCCCGTCGCCGGTGGTTCCGTCGACCTTCGCCTGCCAACCGCCCTCGGTCGGAGACCACACACCGACGGCATGCCCTCCGTCGGGGCTAAAATCCCACGACTGGACATAGCCGCCCTGGGCATTCCAGCCGATCCATTGCACTCCCGATGTCTTCGTTCCGTCGAGTTGCGTCGTGGTATACCTGCGCTCGATAAAGCGGCCGTCAACCTCCCAGCGGCAGACGGATTCGGTCCGAACCCCATGCTCCTCCGCAACCCAGGTCCCGATCAGCCACTCCAGATCGGCGGCACTGCGCACCGCTGCCGGCACCTCGATCGCGGTATCGCGCACCGAAGCCATCAACCACTTGCCGTCGGCTTTCGCGTGGACGACCGTGTAGCGGCTGGCTCCATCGGCAACGCCGGAGCCCAATTTCACGCTGGCACGTCCGTCTTCGATGGCTGTGTTGGGGCTCACCAGCCGCAACGAATCGATGGCGATCTGCATCACCGCGCCGGGATTGTCGGTCAAGAATTCCGCATAGCCCTTCTCGATGGCCTCGCGACCGGCGAAGCGGCGTCCGCGATCGTCGATGTACTCGCCGTCCTCGGTCCACAACACCGCGATGGCCTTCGCGTCGCCCTTGTTGAAGGCCGCCACGAAGGCCTCGGAGCCGGCGCGGATGGCGGCCAACTCGGGCGAGGATTCCTGCGGCTCTGCTGAGGACTTGGTGTCAGGCCGAGGCGAATTGGTTTTTTGATCCTGGCCAAGGCAGAAGGCCGATGCCCAGAGCAGGAGCAGGAAGAACGTCGTCTCTTTCATCGTGTGTCTCCTTTCTTCAGCAGCAACTCGACGTACGGCGAAGCGGCTCGCAATTCCATCCCTGCCGCGATGGATTCTCGCAGCAACACCACACACGTCCGGTCGACGGACTGAAGTTCCGTCAAGTCCAGGGCAGCAGGCCCATCCACTTCGCGGAAGATCCGCATCAATTCCTCCGTGTCGTCAACCGTCAACCGGCCATCGACTTTGATGACCGTCGTTCCAGGTTCGGAGATCGTTCTGATGCGAATGCTCATGGTTCCCCGACGTTAGCAATCGTCGCGCCAGTCCATGCGTCATTCAGGCAGTGCAGCATAACCTCTTTTGTGATAATAACTTGCGGCGACATCTCGCCCGTCGGGTATCTCGGCATTCTCTGTTCCAAGGTGCAAGCAAGGGGCAGTTCTGCCCCTTGCCCCTTGCCCGTCGTTGGGTACAGTGGACTAACCGATCGCATTTGCAACGGGAGACATCGCTTGATGGGCGAAGCAACAGCCCGGCAGCAGGCAGCTTTCGACGAATTGATCACGGCGGTCCTGGCCCGTTTTGCCAGCGGCACCGCGGCGGAGGTCGAGTCGCACATCCAGACAAGCCTGCGGGAGATCGCCGAGTTCGTGCGGGTGGATTACGCATTCGTGGTCCGCACGTCCGAGGATCTTTCCAGTTGGAGCGCGGCGTACGAGTGGTGCTCGCCGAATGCCCCGAGCCAATTGGCGAACTACCAGAACGTTCCGATGGGGACGTTCGACTGGAACGAACGGGTGTTGCTCGCGGGCGAAGTCCTGTTGGTAAATCGCTTGGACGACATACCGCGTGAGGCAATCGACACGCGGAGGCGACTCGAGTCTTTGGGATTTAAGTCGACGCTCCAGGTGCCCACGCGGGGGCCGGGCGGCCGGATCAGCGGCTGCATTGCGCTCAGTTCACTCGTGCGGGAAATGACCTGGGGGCAGGCCGACGTCGCGCGGCTTAAGCTCGTGGGTGACGCCATTGCCAACGCTGTCGAGCGCGCCCAAGTGGAAAAAGAACTCCGGCAGAGCGAAGCGCGATTCCGGGCGACTTTTGAACAAGCTCCCGTGGGAATTCTGAACGTCGCGCCCGACGGCAGACTCTTGAAAGCCAACCAGCGATTCTGCGAGTTGTTGGGTTACTCCCACGAGGAGATCCCGGGCCAACACTATTCCGAATTCACGCACCCGGACGACCTTCACACCACCGCGGCCTTGTATGACGACTTGCTCGCCGGCCGGGATTCGGTCCAGTCCTTGGAGAAACGTTACCTGCGCAAGGACGGCCAGGTCGTGTGGGGAAACCTCACGCTGTCGCTGCTGCTGGATGACGGCTCGGAGCCCCAAGTGATCGTTGCCGTGATCGAAGACATCACCGCTCGCAAACGGGCCGAAGCGACGTTTGACGCGGTGCCTGATCTCATCTACGTGGCCGATTGCCATCGTCGCATTGTGCGTGCCAATCTCGCGACGGCCCAGCGGTTGGGAGTACGCCGAGAAGAAGTGTTGGGGCGATTCTGCCACGAGATCATCCGTGACGACACGGGCATGCCCGAACTGCCATCCCATGTCCAACTGGCGGCCGACGGACGGCCGCACCAGTTCGAAACGCACGGGTCCGGGCTTGACGGCGACTTTCTGGTATCATGCACGCCGCTGTACGACGCTCGCGGCCAGTTGACGGGGACGGTCCACGTGGCTCGCGACGTGACCGAGTTGCGACAGTCCGAAGCAGCCTTGCGCCGCGCCCACGAGGAGTTGTCGCAACGTCGTGCCCTGGTCGCAGCGGCGTCGCTGGATGGCGTCTGGGAATGGGAAGCTTCGTCGGAGCGAGTTCAGTACTCCGAGCGATTTGCCGAGTTGCTGGGTTACGACGCCGCCGAAGTGCCGCGGACCCTGGATTTCTTCCGCAGCATCCTCCATCCGGATGACGCGGAGACGCTCTGGGCCGCCGTTGACCGCCACCTGGAACAGGGTGCTCCTTACGACGTCGAGTGCCGCCTGCGGACGAAGACCGGGGATTATCGCTGGTTCCGGACGCGCGGCCAGGCGCAGCGCGACGCGGAAGGCCGACCGACCTGGATGGCCGGGTCACTCCAAGACATCCACAAGCAGAAGACGGCGGAGAACGACTTACGAAAGGCCCTTCGTGACGTCCAAAAACTCACGCAGCAACTCCGCGCGGAGAACGTCTACCTCCAGGAGGAGATCACGAGTTCGCTGGGATTCGACGAAATTGTCGGCGAAAGCGACGTGCTGCGCAGGGTCCTGACGCAGGTCGGGCACCTCGCCGCCACCGGCGCGAGCGTGCTGCTGCTGGGCGAGACGGGGACCGGAAAGGAGCTGCTGGCCCGCGCCCTCCATGAACGCAGCCCGCGCAAGCAGCGTTCTCTGGTCAAGGTCAACCTGGCCGCGTTGCCGTCGAGTCTGATCGAGAGCGAGCTGTTTGGTCACGTCAAGGGTGCGTTTACGGGAGCCGTCAGTGACAAGCTCGGACGATTCCAGCTGGCTGACGGAGGCACGTTGTTTCTGGATGAGATTGGCGAACTCGAACCCGAACTACAAACGAAATTGCTGCGGGTCTTGCAGGAAGGTGAGTTCGAGCGAATCGGTTCCAGCGAGACGCTCCGCGTTGACGTCCGTTTGGTAGCCGCCACCAATCGCGACCTGCGGCAAGCGATGGAGCAGGGCAAGTTTCGCCGCGATCTGTACTACCGCCTGGCCGTGTTTCCGATCGAAGTTCCGCCGTTGCGACTGAGGCGGGACGACATTCCGCTGCTCACGTGGCATTTTATTGGCAAGAAGCAGGGCCGGCTGGGAAAGGCCATCAAGAACGTTCCCGCCGAGGTGATGCAGGCGTTGACCGAGTACGACTGGCCGGGCAATATCCGCGAATTGGAGAACGTGGTGGAACGCGCCATGATTCTTTCGTCGGGCACCACCTTGAGCTTGCCGGAGCCGCTGAAACCGCTCCTGCGCTCCTCGTCGGCTCCTGCAACGGCCCGCGAAGAAATCGATCGTACGCGCATTCTTGCCGCGCTCGAAGCAAGCCGGTGGAGAATCAAGGGGGCCGGCAATGCCGCCGAGCGTCTGGGACTGAAGCCCAGCACCCTGCGATACCGGATGAAGGTCTTGAGGATCCAGCGGCCTGATAGAGAATAGATCGACTGCTAATGTAGCCCAACCCCAACATGCTGGACCACCATGGGCCGATGAACTGCCTGCTGATGCAGCCGGACTTGTACTGCCTCGGCGCCGTGACCCATTCTTGCTGCTGATAGGCCCCGCACGGCAGGCGAAAGAGGGTGCAGGAGCGCAGCACCGGCAGTTGAGGTCCGAACGTCAACGGCGAACAACCAACTCGCGGCCCCAACGGCTCGGGACGCGATGTTACAATGGTCCCTGCCGGGCGCCGAATCGCCTTCAGGCTCAAACCACGGGACAAAAGGAGAATCCAATGGCTCGATTTCTTGCTGCTCTACAACCGTTCGGCGTTGCCACCTGGCTCGCGTTGCTGAGCGGCGTGGCGAGTCCCTGTGGGGCGCAGACGTTTTCCGACGATTTCTCTGGCTATCAAGACGGCGCGGAAGGCTGGCCGCACTGGGAGGCAGTCGCGGTTGGCATGAACGTGCGCAACGGCGCGGTGGAGGCCGATGGCGGCGGAATGCTGTGGCGCGAGGTGCCTTACGCGTCGGAAGTCACGTTTTCCTGCGAATTGACCGTGGATTCGATCGTCGCCGGCGATCGGGATTGGGCCACGGCCGGGATCGGGATCATGAGCGACGAGCGCAATTTCTGGCAAGTCAATCTCGTCCGGGCGCCGGCGAAAGAGGACTTCCGGCACTTCCTCGAATTCCAGGAGATGTGGGACGGTCAATGGCTGGCCACGGGCTTGGATGGCTCGCGGCTGCAGTCGCTGGAAAGCAGCGGCAGTCGCTACGAGTGGCAACCGCGGCGGACGTACACTCTCGAAGTAACGCTCGACGCGGGACGCATCTCCGCACGAGTGCTGGACGGCCAGCAGACCGTGGCGCGGTTTGCCTGGAAGCTTGCCGGCGACACGCCGGCGGTGCGTGCGGGGCGGCCGGCCCTCGAGGCCAGTGGCATGAAGGTCCGCTTCGACAACGCGCGGGCGACCGTTACTCAGACGACGCCGGAACCGGTCGCGCCGCGGCCGCAGTTCCCTGCCTGGGTCTCGACCGGCGCGGAGAAACTGACCGAGGGCACGGGATTCTTCGCCACCCATCAGGACGCCGCCGGCCGCTGGTGGCTGGTCGATCCCGAAGGGCGCGCGTTTTTCGACGTGGGGACGGACCATTGCAACTACAACGCGCACTGGTGCGAGGCCTTGGGCTATGCGCCTTACAACCGCAACGTGCAGGCACGGTTCGGCAGTCCCGAAGCCTGGGCGGAATCGGCCACCGGCCGCCTCAAGCAGTGGAATTTCAACACCCTGGCTGCCGGGCACCATCCGGCGACGCGCCATCGGGGACTGGCTCACATCCTGTTCGCCACCTTCGGCTCCAGCTTTGCCAAACGCGACTGGATCTGCGAGCCGATCCACTGGACGGGTTTCCCGAATGTGTTCAGCCCCGAGTGGGAACGGCACTGCCGCCTGGTCGCCCGCCGGATCGCCAAAGACAGCCGCGGCGATCCGTGGTGCCTGGGCATCTTCTACGACAACGAATTGGAGTGGTACGGGAAGAAGGGCTGCCTGGTCGATGAACTCTTCCTGCGCGACGCGGACCACACCGGCAAGCAGGCGTTCTGGTCGTGGCTGCTGACGCGCTACGGCGACGTGGCCGGTGTGAACCGCGCCTTGAAAACCAGCTACGCCAATGCGACCGCCTTCCTGAAGGCGACGGCCGTTCCGGAGGCAAGTGACGAACTGAGCAAGGTGCGCGACGCGTTCCTGGCGATGATCGCCCAGCGGTACTTCCAGACGTGCTACGAGGCGCTGCGAGCCGCCGACCCGCAGCGTCTCACCCTGGGCGCTCGATTCGCGGGCCGCACGCCCGATGCGGTCCTGGAGGTTGCCGGGCGGTACACCGACGTGTTCACCATCAACACCTATCCGCGCATCGACCTCGACCGCGGGCAACTGCTGGACGTGCAGCGCCAGTTCCGCGACTACTACGCCAAAGTCCAGAAGCCGTTTGCGATCACCGAGTGGAGTTTCCCGGCACTGGACAGCGGCTTGCCCTGCAAGCACGGCGCCGGCCTGCGCGTCGACACCCAGGCGCAGAAAGCTCGCTGCTACGAGATCTTTGCCCAGGCGATGATCGACCTGCCGTTCATCGTCGGCTACCACTATTTCATGTGGGTGGACGAGCCGGCGCAGGGCATCTCGAGCACGTTTCCCGAGGACAGCAACTACGGTTTGGTCGATGTGAACGACAAACCTTACACTGAGCTTGTCGAAATGGCAACACGAGTCAACGCCGGCGCCCACCAGCGGCACAAAGCCGCGAGTATCTCCGGCGACCTGGTGATGTCCTGGCAGGAGGGCAAGCTGCAACTCCGCAACGACACCCCGTGGCCGGCAACGGGCAAGCTGACGGCGCTCATCGGGGGACGGCTGAGCACCAGCACGGTGACCGTGCCCGCGGGACAGACTCTGGTCCCGAAAGACTGCGACTGGAGCCAAGCCGTGTACGTGCTGCTGGAAGAATGGGACGGCACGGTTACCCGGATCGCGCCGCCGGGACGGACGGGAGCGCCTGCCGTCATCAACGCGGGCACGCAAACCGTGCAAGACATCCCTGTCATCCGCGACGGCCAAAGTGTTTCGCCAGTCTGGCTCCCGACGCTTGCCCCCGGCCAGACGATGCCGCTGGGGGCGACGGCGTGGAAGCTCAGACCTGACACGCGTCTGGAGTACGACAGTCGCACTCTCAAGGTGCGTGCCCAAGGGGAAGCAGGACACTTGTTGGACACCGTAGTCGCCCAAGGCGCCAACGGCAGCTTGCCGCTGGGGCATGTGGACTTTGCCACGCATCAAATCGTCGAGGGACGGGACTATTGGGTCGCGTCCGACACGGTGGAGGAACGGCAAGTCAGCGAGACTCCCGACGGCGTCGTCATGCTGGAAGCCACGGTCGCTTGCCTGGGAGACGGGCAACCGACCGGCCCCGCCAGGTTCCGGGCTCGGGTGCGGGCCGTGTTCTTCCCCGACCGGCCGGTGATCCTGGTCCGGCCGCTGTGGGTCGAAAGTCTGGAGGACCGGCCGTGGGAGCTGTCCGACTGCTTCGTGTTCTGCCGGCCCGCCATCGGCGGCGATCCGGGCGACGACCGCAAGGGCGGCCCCGACGTGCCTAACTACCATCGCCGTATGGAATACTGGACCGACGCCAAGTCGGGCGGCGCGTTCGGAGCGGTGAGTCCTGATGATTCGTGGAAGATCCAGTTCTGGATGAACGAAAGCGGCGGGTTTCATCCCGACGCCCGGCGCGAAGTGAACCGCGCGTTGACCAAGGGCCAGCGCTGGACGGCCGACGGCTGGTCGTATCTCTGGCTGTTCGCCCTGTCGGAGGAAGCCCAAGTCAACGAGATCGCCGCCAAGGCAAAGCTCGCCCGAGACCTGATCGTGACGGGCCAGTGACGGGGAAGTGGGCGGTGCACGGCTCGGAGAGCCATGCTACGGCGAGCCCGCCATGCGGAGTCCGCCGCCGGATTCATTTAGGATGATAAAACCGTCGCGAGTGGCTTTCGAACCGCCGCGGTCGCCGGGCTTGCCGCGCAGTCCGGTTGCCTTTTCCCAGCGGACTCCGTCAATCGTGGCTTGGCTGCCCACGCTGCCCGCCCACAGCGCTGCCGCTGCGTCCAGCCACGAGAGGTTGCTGCCCTGCAAGCGTCCCAGGCCGTTCAGGATGGCCACGTCGGTGGGCGACAACGGTCTGTTGCGCCAGATGCCCATGTCGTCCAGGCGGCCGACGAGCTGCGAGTCGTATTCCGTGTTCGCGTGGTGGCCGATGAACCGGTCGCCCGTGTACCGGCCTTGGGAAACGGCCGCTTGGACGCGCGACCAGCCGGGTTCGGTCTTGCCGTCGACGTAAAAGCGCACCGCCGCGCCGTCGGCCGTAACGGCCAGGTGGTGCCACTGGCCGTCCATGAGGTTGGGCGGCCCAGCGCCGTTGTCGTCGTAGTACGGCGATTCGGACCAGCCCGGATGGTACCTGGGTTGCCCGGTTGCCGGCCACGTCTGGACGGCGTAGCCCGCATGTCCCGCTACGGCGTATCCGTGGAACAGCGTGCCATAAGCATCGACTCGTTCGCTCTTGACCCACGCGGAAAAACTCATGCTCTGCGCGGTGCCCAGATCGAGTTGGCGCCCCAGGACCGTGCGCCCATCGCTGCCGACGGCCGACCCGGCCAGCGTGATTCCGGAATCGTTTTCCGGGCTGGCGGCGCCGAGGTAGGCTCCGGCGCCGATCAACGCGCCGCCGTCGGTCGCGATCTTGCCGGCGCCGGTCAGCGTTCCCTCAAAGGTAACGCTCGAACCGCCGGCCTGGCCGGTGAACGGGACCTGGGAGCCACTGGCCGAGTCGAACGTCCAGTGGGCGATCAGTGCGGGGGGCGTTGCGACTGGGCTGCCCAGGCGAGACGGATACTTCAGACGTTCCCCTGTGTGGAAAGCGACGACGTCGGCCAGATAGGCCCGCTCCGCCTGGTGCGAAGGGATGGCTTTGTTGAAGATCCACAGGATGTGCCGTTCGGTCGGGATGTGAGCGTACGGGATCATCTGCTCGGCGGCCTCGCGGACGAGCCGGTTCGCCCGATCCAGGGCCGTCTGCGTGTCGTCCAAGAGCCTGGTCGCCGTGGTCTTGTCGCCGTCGCTCACGGCCAGCAGCGCCCGGTCGAATACGGCCTTGGATTCCTGGACCGCGGCGAGCAGATCGAAAACGGTGATGAAGTTCTCCGTCTTGTAGATCACGTAATCCAACTCGTCGCGCGAGCCGGGCCAAACTTCGGGGCGAGCCCGCTGCAGCAGTTGCAGGGCCTGCCGGCAATGCGTCGCGCGGCCGTCCCAGAACGCCCGCTCGCCTTCGGCCGCCTGGATGCTCTGTTCCACTCGCTGGCGATCGAGCTGCAACTTGTCTTGCCGGTAGTTGACTCGTCGCAGCCCGATCCCCATGCGGCAACTGGCGGCCCAAGTGCTGAACAGGCCTCTTCGGCCGTGCCAGCCCAGCGTCTGTTCGTTTTCCTCAAGCAGCAGAAATGCCTTCAGGATCGCATCCAGTGCCTGCGGGCCGTACACGCGGCGGACGTAGCGATCGTAGAAAGATTGACAGCGGATCGCCGGGTTCCAAGCGCCTTCGGCGATGTACCCCGCGCTCTGCTCCGCCCCGCGGGCCTTATTCAGCTGTCCCAAGATGCCCGTCAATCCGTGCCGCACGCCGCCGGGAATCACCTCGTCGTGGTCGTACATCATGGCGTTCAACTGCACGTTCAGTTCGCAGCCGTCGTCGGTGATCCTGGGCCACACCACCAGGTCGCGGTCCGGGATGCCGGCAAAGTAACTCATCGCCGTCTCGCCTTGAAAGTTCACCATGTTCATCAGCGCGACATCTTTGGGCAGGGCCGCGTCGAGCGCGCGGAGTTGGCCGCCGCGGAAGATTAATTCGAGGCCCAGTTTTGCCGGCGGGAAACGCGCCTTGATCCTGCGCACCAGCTTGTCCGCCGCCGCGATGTCCGCCAGATCGAGGTCGGCCAGGCCGAGGCTCGCCGCGGCCTGGGATTTCTCGGGAAGCAGCGGGCGCAGGCGGGTGTAGTCGGCGATCAACGCTCCAATCCGCGGGTCATCCGCCGGCATGCCGTGAACTGGTTTGGTGCTTCCGAGCAACTCCGATCCGCTGACCACCCAGTAGCGATCCGCCTCCGGATAGCTTTCGATCATGCTCGCCACCGCCGCTTCCCAGATGTCCAACACGGCCGGATCGCCGGGCGACAGCGCCACGCCGCAGTAGAAACTCCGACCCGGTTTGGACGACGGCGGAACGAGGTTGGGCGGCACGAAAGGCATTTCGCCCATCGCCAGCCAGACCTGGACCTTGCGCGAGTGAGCGTAGCGAATGACCTCGCGAAGGAACTCGCGGGCCGTGCGGTAGGCTTCTTCCTGGGTTTGGACGCGGGCGAACTCGGGCGGACCGAGGTATCCGTCTTCCGGAAAACACTGCCGGCCGATCCAGACGCTGTCCGCCGTTCCGCTGGCCCCCGGCCAGGCGACGAACCCGGACTCGTGGATGCCCGTGATTTCGGCCGCCCGGCCGCCGTAGGAAAACTCGGCCCACGGTCCGCCCATGCCCCAATAAAACTGAAATACGTTCATCTTCAGCTTTGCCAACTGGTCGATCTCTTGGCGCAGCTCCTTCAGCCCCATGTACCAGCGGATCCCGTGCCAGCAGTGCATCCCACGGTCCTTGAACACCGGCTCCATGCGCACATCGAGCGCGGGAAGTTCCAAGTCCGGCTTCAGTTGGGGAATGATGTCGTTGGTCAGTTGGAAGACGATCCCCAGCCGCTCCAGCAATTCGTAGGCGGCGTACATCGTGCCCGCCTCGTCAGCGCCGCCGACGATCACCGCCGGGCCGCCGTCCAGTTCGACCGACTTCAGGATCAGCCCCTGGGGCTTCAGACTGGCGAAGTCCACCAGCCCTTGCTTTTGGGCCGAGGCCACCAGCGGGTTTGTCTGCGGGGTGCCCACGACCAGCAACGGTTTGCCGATGGGCAGCTTGTCGTCCGTCATCACCGGCAACTCGGCGCCCGACAGTTGCTTAATGTACCGCTGCAGTTCGCCGGCCACCCAGCGCTCGAATTCGCCGGCCTGTTGTCCGACACAGATCGCGGCTTCCGCTTGGCCGCCGCGGGCCAAGTGGCGTTCGGCGGCCGACAGCGCCGCAGTCAGGCATCCTCCAGCTAAGATCGCAGCGGCAAGAAACAGCACACAAGGCTTTTGAAGCATGGCGACTCACTTCCCCAGACAGTACAGGTACTACGGACCCCGTCCCTGTCCAACGGCGCCAACGTACGCCGGAGGCGACTCTGGGTCAAGCGGTCGCTCGCGGCGGTTCGGCCTGCCTGACGAACGCCGAATCGTGCCGCAGCGGTTGCCGAGATGCAGAACCAAAATTCCCCAAAAAACCGCGCCAGCTTGAATCCGGATTGAATCGGCTTGCGAAAGACCAGTTGTACAAGCAAACCGATGAGGCGAAGTCAAACGCCTCGTAACACAAACATAAAGGAGTTACACATGAAGAGTCTGGGTTTCGGTTCCACGTTGGTCGTTCTGGCGGTTTTGGGCGTTTTCTCGGTGCGGGCGGCGGACACGTGCCCGAAAGCATGTGCAGCAGCGTGCCCCGCAACATGCACGAAGGACATTGTGGACACGGCGGTGGAGGCGGGCAGCTTCAAAACGTTGGCGGCTGCCTTGGGAGCCGGCGGATTGGTTGACACCCTGAAGTCGAAGGGCCCCTTCACGGTCTTCGCCCCGACGGATGAAGCATTCGCGAAGCTGCCCAAGGGAACCGTCGAGGAGTTGCTGAAGCCGGAGAACAAGGCGAAGCTGGTGAAAATCCTCACGTACCACGTCGTTCCGGGCAAAGTGACGGCGGCCGATGTAGTGAAGCTTTCGAGCGCAAAGACCGTCGAAGGCTCGGAAGTGAAAATTGCGGTTAACGGCGGAAAAGTGAAGGTTGACAACGCACAGGTCGTGAAAACGGATATTGTGACGTCGAACGGCGTGATTCACGTGATCGATTCCGTGATCCTGCCAAACTAACCGCGACTTTGTCTAGTGGTGGGGTGGCGACGTTGGGGACCGTTTCGGTCCCCTTTTTTTTGCGCGGCCACTTTCCTCTTCAGCGGCCCTGACAGATTCGCTTCACCTTTGTCTCCTCACATCACAAGCCGACCAGTGCGTTTCCCACACTGACCGCGGCATTCGGGTCGGCCGCGTAACCATCGGCGCCGAATTGTTGGACCAAGTCCGCCGCCTCGGCCAGGGCTCGTCCGCCGACGAGGATTTTCACTGCGGCGCCGCGCTGGCCGCGTCGCACGGCTTGGATGGTCTCTGTCAGCGTGACCAGCTGCGTGTGGAGGGAGACGGACAGTGCCACCAGATCGGGTTGATAGAACTCGACAGCTTGGACCAGGTCTGGGATTGGCATGTCGGAACCGAGCTGGATCACTCGCCAGCCGGCCATTTCAAAGAAATCCGCGACTACTTGAAGACCGACGTCATGATGGTTCCCCATCACGGCCGCGGCCAGCAGCGTCTTGCCGTTGGGGGCCTGCAGCGGAGCGCGCAAGCGAAGTTGAGCGAGGATCGTTTTCGTCGTAGACGTGGCGAAGTGTTCCTCAGCCACATTGATTTCGTTGGCTTGCCACATCCGGCCCACTTCCTGCTGAGCGGGTAACAAGACCCGCAGGTACAGATCGGGGACCGAAGAACCACTGTCGACAGCTTCCCAGATCAGACGGCTTGCCCGGGCTCGGTCTCCCTCCAACAGTGCCAGCAAATAGCTCGCCGCCAGTCGGCCCTGCGGCGCGTGCGGCTTCAGAAAGCTGGGTAGTTCGGGAGATTCGTGTTCCAGAGCCCGGAGTGCCTCCTGGCACACGCCGGCAGCCAGAGAACCCGACTCGGTGGGCAATTCCGCCGCGAGCACCTTGGCCAGGCAGCCCACCGCGGACTGCACCGCGCCGGACGGGAGTCCTCTCGACGCTAGCATGCTTTGCATCCAACCGACATGGCTGGCAAAGAACTGCGGCCGGCCGGCGGCGAGCGAGGCGGCGAGCTGCTCGACGCAGGTCCGCAAGACGTACTGCCACGTCGTAAAGGCATGGTCGCCAAAGCCTCTTTCAGGTCGGGTTGCGATTGCAGGAGGTCGCTGGCTGCATAGCCTGCCAAGCCTGCGGCCGCATTCCGGATCATCGCCGCGGTGATTTGGTCTGGTGGGTTCATGGTTCACGGGTCCGGGGTCGAGGAGCAATGGTCCACGCCCAGCATTTCTCGCAGGCGATTCAAGCCGCGGCGGGCGTGGGTCTTGACAGTTCCCAACGGCAAGCTGGTAGCCTCTGAAATCTGGCTGTGCGTCAAGCCGTCCACGAGCGACATTTCCAGCACGCGCCGCTCGTCATGACGCAGGCGGCCCATCACGACGCGGACTCGCTCCGCTTCCTCCTGCAGTTCAACTGTGTCCACAGCCGTCTTGGAAGCGAGCGCTGGCTCGGCGTCGATCGGGGCTGTATCGATGGCTCGGCTGCGCCGGCGGTGGCGGTCGATCAGCCGGCGTTTGGCGATCGTGGCGATAAAGGCCGCCTCCGAAGCCACTTGCGGATCAAAGCGAGACGCATTGCGCCAGATCTCCAAGTGAATCTCTTGGACCGCATCCTCCGCATCGGCGTACACCGGCGAGAAACGCCGTGCCAGCGACCAGATCAGAGCACCGTACTGATCGAAGCACTGGTCGACGGCTTGCGGATCGCCTGCCGCAATCCGCTGAAGGATGGAAAGAGCCACGGTTGCATCCTGGCCAGTACTGGCGCAACAAAAGGAGCCCTGATTGGGCTCCACTTTCAACGCCGACAGCGTACTTCAGCAGGGAAACCGCGTCAATTACCTTGTCTCTTGACGCTTTCGTTCCCTATCCCGCCAACTCGCGGATTGGAATTTGAACTTCAAAGAATTGACGATCGCGGGCGACGAACGGACTATTATACCCCATGATCCGCACCGCTCCGCTCTGCTCGTAACGGCTTTTATTCTGTTCCAGCCAATCCCTCAGCCGCTGCTCAGCTTGCGCCAACGCCGTCTCCGATCGCGGTCCTCGCATCCCGAGGCTGACCACAGCGCCGGCGGGCACGTCGACAATTTCGACGTTGCCTTTTCGGCCGGCGGTACCGGTGCTCCTGTTCCCGTACAGGAAAGCCATCGCCCGCTCACGGCCCACGGGCGGACCGTCTGACTGGTACGTCATTTCCACGGGCGCGGTCATCGAAATCCCCTCGCTCTTGATGTGCTCAAACAGGGTCCAGAAGGCGATCCGGACCGACGTTTCGGCCTTGCGATAGGCCGGGTACTGTTTCACCTCGATCTGCCCCACCGGAGTGTACGTAGGAAAGCCCTCCGGCAACGGTGCTTCGACAACGGGCTTGAAGGCCGCATCCTCCGCGGCCTGACTTGTCGCCCCTGATTCTGGGGCAGCCAGCAGGCGGGTTACATGCCCCGCGGCGAGCGCGGCGCAAAACGGAACACTCAGGACGACGGCTTTCAACTTGTATGTGTTAGGAATCATCATGGCTTGGCTCTCCGACAAATGCTAAGGTGACTGGATTGCTTATCGTTTTTTCTCCTAGAATGATTCGCACGGCGTCCAAGATTGGATTCAGGCATTTTTGGGTTTTGCCTGCGTGGACGGCAGCAGCCCGCAACTCGGACATTCGCCTCGGTGCATTACACGCTGCCAGGCAAAGAAAGGAGATGACCATGCGTCACGTATCGTTTGCCATCATGTTACTCGTGTTGGTCCATTCCGCTGTCTCCGCCCAGGTCGCCGAGAAACTCGACCGGGGGCTGGTGGTCATGCGGCAAGCGGACGGTTCGCTGTACGTCGGCTGGCGTTTGCTGGAGTCGGACCCGGCTGACGTGGCGTTTCACGTGTATCGCCTGAACGGTCCGGGAGACGCCGCCCAGCGACTGACGACCGAGCCGGTCCGGGAGAGCACCAACTTCGTCGATGCCAAACCGCCACAGAAGCACGAGCCTCGCTACTTCGTCCGAGCCGTGACGGCCGCAGGCGAGGGCCCGCCCAGCGCCGTGGTCGCGCCCCCCAGCACGCCGCCCGGCGAGTCGTATCTCGCCATCCCGCTCCAAGGCGACTACCGCACGCACAAGGTAGGCGCCGGAGATCTGGACGGTGACGGCCGATGCGAACTGGTCATCCAGCAACCCGACTTCAACACGGACCCGTATCAAGCGCCCGGCTACTGGAAGAAGAGCCCGGACACCTACAAGCTCGAGGCCTACTCGCTCGACGGCCGCTTCCTGTGGCGGCACGACATGGGATGGTCCATCGAGGCGGGCACGTGGTACGCGCCGTACGTCGTGTATGACTTGGATGGCGACGGCAAAGCGGAGGTCTACTGCAAGGGCGGCGAAGGCGACCCGCGCGAACCGGAAGGCCACGTCAAGACCGGGCCGGAGTGGCTGTACAAGCTGGACGGGCAGACGGGCGAGATCGTCAAGAAGATCCCCTGGATTCCGCGTCTGCCGGAGATCGGCGATTACAACTATTTCTGCCGCAACATGCTCGCCGTCGCCTACCTCGACGGCCACCGGCCGCATTTGCTGATGCAGCGCGGAACCTACCGGGCGATCGTGATCGAGGCCTACGACCCGGACCTGAAACTCGTGTGGCGCTGGAACTCGCACCAAGAGAAAGAAAAGTACGACAGTCAAGGCGCGCATACGATTCGCGTGGCCGACGTCGACGGCGACGGCTGCGACGAGATCATCGTCGGATCGTGCCTGGTGGACCACGACGGCAAGGCCATGTGGACGCTCGGCATCGGCCACCCCGACACCTGCTACGTGGGCAAGATCGATCCCCAGCGGCCGGGCCTGCAAATCTTCTACGGCATTGAGCCGCGTCAGAAAAGCGGCGCGGTGCGGCTGGTCGACGCCCTGACCGGCAAGACGCTGTGGGCGAACACCGAGCCGACAGTTCACGTCCACGCTCAAGGCATGTGCGCCGACATCCTGGTTGAACACCCGGGACAAGAATGCTACGCCGGCGAGGCCAAGGGCGGCGAACAGGCGTGGATGTTCACGGCCCAGGGCAAGCGGATCGGCAGCGAGAACATCGGGTCGCTGGCCCCGTGGACGCTGTGGTGGGACGCCGACCCGCTGAAAGAGATCATCCTCAAAGGCCGGGTGATGAAGTTCCAGGGCGAGACGATTTTCGCTCCGCCGGGAGGCGACCGCCCTCAGATGGTGGCCGACCTGCTGGGCGATTGGCGCGAGGAACTCGTCACCGCCGTCCAGGGCGAACTGCGGATCTACACCACGACGATTCCCGCCACGACGCGCCGCACTTGCCTCATGCAGGACCGGCTGTACCGCTTGTACGTGGCCACCAACTCGATGGGCTACAACACGCCGCCGCAACACTCGAACCCATAGGCAGTCGGCGGGAGCTTGCACGCTCCCGAATCGAGGAAGCCGCGGACGCTCCACTCCGTGACGCGAGGAGCGAAAACGACTCCTGCGGTGGGCGTCCGTGTAGCTGTCGAAAAGGTTGACTCCCCAACGGTTGCGGATTCTGGCGGCTGTGCCTGCCCTCGGCTTCTTCGCCTACGGCGCTGCGGCTGGTGGAGCCGTGACAGACTCTGGAGTCGGCACCGGGCGGTGGCGCTGGACCATCGCGCGGAAGTCACCCAAATTGTTCCGCCAGAAATACCGCTGGCTCAGATCGACCTCCGCGACGGCGACCTGGCCCCAGCGATCGGCTTTCGCGATCGGCTGGCCGGCGTGATCGAAGACGGCCGAGATCATCCAGTTGCTCTTGGCGTCCGTGTACGTGCTGCTGACGACGTAGACGTGGTTCTCGCAAGCGCGCGCTTGAGCCAGCAAGGGGTTGCAGCCCCACACCGGCCAGGCAATGATCTCGGCGCCGCGGTTCGTCAGCTCGCGCGCGACTTCCGGAAAGAAGCCGTCGTAGCAGATCATCATCGCGACCTTGCCCAGGCTCGTCTGGAACACCGGATACGAGTCCCCGGCGGTGACCCCGGCTTCGATTTCGCTGTGCGGCAGGCAGACCTTGCGGTACTTGCCAACGAGCCGGGCGTCCGGCCCCAGCAAGACAGCCGTATTATACACGGCCGCCTGCTCCCGTTCGTACAGGCTCAGGACGATGTGCAACTGGTGCTTCCGGGCAAGTTCCCCGAAGTACTCCGTGGACGGCCCGGGAACGGGTTCGGCAATCTCGTGCGGCTTCTTGCCCGTCCGCACGTAAGGCACGCACTCCCCCAACACCACGAGGTTCGCCTGCTGCTGCGCCGCGTCCGCGATCAACGGGGCGTACTCCTCGCAATTCGCCCGCGGTGATTTGCCGGACGGAGTGTAATGCACGGCGGCCAGACGCACTTTGCGGCTGGGCGGCGGCGGACTCTCCGCGAGCGTGACCTCGCTCCAGGACACGCGGCCAAGCGGCGTCCATTGGAGGTGCAACTCGACCACCGCCTGCGTCGCCTTGGACGGAGCGCGGTAGACACCGGCGACGCTCGTCCAGCCTTGCGGATCGGCAGGATCGTCGAGGGGATGTTCGGGCTCGGCCAGCGGGATCGGCCCCGCCTCGTTCTCTCGGCCTGCAGGCGGCTCCGCGCGGACGGCCTTGCCTGCGGCGTCCTGCCACACGATTCGCACCGGCGCGCATCGTCGCGGCACCGCGACGTTTTCCGTTTTGCGTACCGCCTCGAACCGGTAGAACTTCCCGCCGTCCACAGGGAACGCCTTCTGGAACCAGCCGTGCTGTGCGACGGAATCCCCCGTAACGATGACAAAGGCCCCGTTCCGCTGCGGCCCTCCACGGGCATCGAACGCAAACGAGGGCCGAATCTCCTCGCGTGGGGCGGCCGCTTGCCAACCCGCCGGGAACGGCTCGCCGCGGGGCGCCTCGATGGCCTGCGGCGCCCCGGCGCAAGCCTGAACCACAAGGAAACATAACCCTGCCATCGAAAGAGTCTTGCCGTTTGTCATGAGGGGTCCTTTCAACGCCTAAGTCGAGTCCTGTTCAACTCCGACAACTGCCCCTGACGTGCCAAAGCGAGTTGGCCGCCCGGATGTTCTGCGGATTTCTTGTCACTTCAAGCTTTGCCGCTGTCCCGTCTCGCCTGCCCGGTAAGCCGCGAAAACCGTCTCGAGCGCGCGCAGGCTTTCCCGCGAGCTGAGCGGCGGCGGTTCCCAACCGGCGGCAGCCCGGGCGCAAGCTCGGACGAACGGGGAATACCCGCTCGGCCCTTCGATCGTTTCGACCCGGTGGACGTCTGCTTTCGGCTCGTCCTGGCTGTACCAGGTGAGCGGCGTCCCGCCGTGTTTCTCGAGCTGCAGCCAGCCCCGCGAACCCCAGATCTTGAGGTGCGAATGGTATCCCTGATCCAAATAGTATCCCGACGTCAGGGTTGCCAGACTTCCATTGTCGAACCGGAACGTCAACGCGGCCGAGTCTTCCACGTCCAGCGGCTGACCGCCGACGACCGCGCAAAAACCGCTCACATCCGTGATCCGCGAGCCGGTCAGAAACATCGCCAGATCGATCCAGTGGATGCCCAGCCAGATCAGGTGACCTCCGCCGGCCCGTTCCTTGCGGGCGTACCAGCTGGCGTGATACGCCGGCCGTGTGAGCCGGGTCTGATCGGCGACCATGTGCATTTCGAGGCCGTAGATCCTGCCGATCTTTCCTTCCTGGATCAGCCGCCGCGCTTCCCGGACTTCGGGGTTCAAGCGGTTCGCCAAGGCCAGCATCAAGTGGCGTTGCTTGCTCTCCGCCAGCGCCGTGAGGCGGGCGAAATCCTCGATCCGGACGCACGCCGGCTTCTCCGCCAGCACGTGGCAGCCGGCATTCAGGGCCGCTTCGATGGCCGGCGGAGCCAAGCGGGCCTCCAACGAGACCAGCGCCAGGACGGGCGTTTCCCGGTCGAGCATCGCCTGGCAGCTGTCGTAAGTCGCGGCGAGTTTTTCTCCCAGGCACTTCCGGGCGCCCGAGACGGTCTTGCCACTGGGATCGGTCAGGACGACGGACGCGACCTCTTGCGCCTCCGCCAGCGCCGAGAAATACAGGTCGAGATGGGCGCCCTCGGCGTTGGTGATGACTCCCACCTTGATTGGTTCGTGCGCCGCGCCGGCGCTGCGCGCGGCCGCCCAAACCGCCGCCCCTGCCCCCAATGCCTTCACAAAGTCCCTCCGATTCACCATTCGCCGTACCTCCCTCAACCGAGTCGCAATCTTTGTCGCGTGCCATTTTTGCGATGTCTTCGCAGTTGCGCGTGCTGCAGTCGTCTCCAAGAAAGACAAGGCAACCATGAGCCTAGCAGCGTCCAGGATGAAGGTCAACGGAGCGAAGGAAGTCACGTACGACGGGCCTTCGGACCGGCCCTGGACGGCTTCGGAAAGCCGTCCTACTTTCCAGGGCGATGATGCGGTATCTTCTTGGATTGACGAAACACCTTGCGGATGTTCCGTACTTCAGAAAACCGGCAACCGGAGGCCGTACCATGAGAACGATCGCCTGGATTTTCATTTTCCTCTCGCTGGTGAGCCTTGCCGTGGGACAGGAAAAGTCGTCCCGTGGTGCCGAAGCCCAGCCACAGTTCGACGGCTCGAACACGCTGCCCAACGCCGGCTTTGAACTGGACGAGAACGCGGACGAGCAGCCTGACGCCTGGCGCAGCGGCGACTGGAAGACGGGCAGCAAGGTCGCCTGGGACAAGGAAGTTGCGCACAGCGGCAAGGCCGCCGCCCGCATCAAGTGCGCGACCGGCGAGCAGCGCGGG
>Ga0116156_10001488_pt1 | contig 22716 bp, 14 predicted proteins | sample AD_UKC045_MetaG_FD_89891 | JGI IMG/M metagenome (GOLD analysis project Ga0116156, IMG submission 89891) | Active sludge microbial communities of municipal wastewater-treating anaerobic digesters from USA - AD_UKC045_MetaG | ecosystem: Engineered > Bioreactor > Anaerobic > Digestate | place: USA... | reverse complement strand
TCATGATGTTGACGACGACCAGCACGATGACAAGCGTGCTTAAGACGAGCTTGACAAGGAAGGTGGTCTGCTCCACCGAATAGTTGAGATAGATCATCATAAACGCAAAGAGGCACACGAGGAACCCGTAATCGAATATGAGCAGGAATACCCCGTACGGTATCAGCTCGGCATAGTACGCTAGCGTCAGGAACGCCACCAGGAGCGGCGACAGGATTACGAGCGTGAAAGCCCTGGTCGCCTTCGCATACCTGCCCACCGGCCTCATCAGGGCAGACAGGATCCCCTGCTGGCTGGTCCGGAGAGGGTCATTCCCGGTGTTGCTGCGTGATAACCGGACGGTCTGCATCAGGAGGTTTGCAATAAGATAGAAATATTCCAGGATGAAAATCCCGTTGAAGATGAAACGGATGGTCATGGGGGCGATCAGTGACAGATACCATGAAACGGTAGCTAAGATTCCGAGCAGAAAGGCCGTGACCGCCGCTGCCAGCGCTATCCGCGCAGGCCACCGGTTTGCCGGGTCAAAAAAGGGAAAATGATAGGGAAAGAGAATTAAAAAGCCGAGGGTCAGGATTATGAACAGGAACTGCACGGGCACCCAGTCGCTGTTTGCCGACACATCGAGTATGAAAAAACACACCAGCACGCACAGCAGGGAGGTCACGCCGCAGATCATCAGCCAGGTGTGCGTTTTCTTTTCCCTGCCCAGCAGGAGGGACACAACGATGGCCGCGGTCAGAGAAATATTGGTCAGGTCAGTTAGCCCGGAAAGATTGATCAGGATAGATGAAAAAAGATCCGGCATGAATGTTATACAACCTGGTGGATGAGGCCTTTTACGTTACAGGCCCATAAGATATCATGGGCTTTGCGAGCAATCATGGAATGAACGAAGACATTATTCAACACATTTATTAAATAAATATCAAGGAAATGCGGCTCCTTCAGTATGGGCCCATGCGACACGATACGCTTTACTTGTTCCGAGCTTGTCGAGGCATCTGAACTATTGTGGGAGATCATACCGCATCTTTCAACACGAAAAACAGTGGACATGGGGCTTGAAAATTTCTGCCACGCGTTTTTATACGCGGATTTCCGGTCCACGCCCGGCCGGTAGGGCGGAGCTGTCTCGTTTGTTCCAAGGTACATGCATGGAAGGATGAACGGGGACATGGGAAATGAAAAAAATTATAGTACGAGCGCAGGTTATCCACCGGAGTTTTCCCACGCCTGTTAAAAAGAACAGGATAGACCTGTAGAGGGCCGTGGATGACAGTTGCCATATCCCGCATCAGGTGATGCACAAACCACATCTCCCGCTACCGGCGGGCCAGCAAACAGTTCGTAATTGAAGGAAAATTTGAATCCTAAAACAAAAATTTATCTATATAATGTATTGACATCCCCGGTGCGGTAAGCCATTCTGATGCCAGCAGACAACTATTCAGGATGGTAGAACCCATGGCAGAAATTACAGATAAAGACAGGGCGATGGCGCAGAAGTGCGTTGAGTGTCCGGTATGCTCCCGGGCGCGGACGAAGCAGAAGGGTATTGCATACTGGTTCGTCAAGAACATCGAAAACGGGCTCTGTCCCTACTGCTCGGCGTACGAGCGGGTGTACGGCAAGAAGGCCCACGAGGCCTGAGCCCGACAGGTACCACGGAATGGCCAAGTCCGATCTCTTCCTGGGCCTCGATGTGGGAGGGACCCATACCGACGCCGTGCTGATAGGCGACAAGGGGATCGTCGCGCACTACAAGGCAGTTACCGACCACGATAACCTTTTTCTCTCCGTCAGGACCGCGATCGAGAAGATCAGCGGCGAGGCGGAGCGGAAAAACATAAAGCGGCTCAACCTCAGCACCACCCTCTCGACAAACGCGATAGTTGAAAACAAGCTGGAAGACGTGTGTGTCATCATATCCTCCGGACCGGGCATCGACCCGGAGCAGTTCAGGATCGGCAGGTATTTTTACCCGGTCAGCGGGTCCATCGACCACCGCGGCAAGGCGGTCAGCGGCATTGACGCGGCTTCGGTCGCGCGCATCGTCGGCGAAGCGGCGTCGAAAAAGGTCCGCACCTTTGCCGCGGTAACGAAGTTCTCGACCCGCAACCCGGACCAGGAGAACGTCATCGCGGCCGAGGCCAAGGGAAAATCCGATTTCATCACGCTCGGGCACAAGCTCTCCGGCCAGCTCGGGTTCCCCCGCCGCGTCGTCACCGCGTACTTCAACTCGGCCGTGTGGCGCATTTACAACGGGTTCGCGGACGCGATCGATGCCTGCCTCACCGAGCTCGGGATACTGGCCGAGGTGAACGTGCTCAAGGCCGACGGCGGCACCATGCCATTCTCGCTCTCGCGCGGCGTGCCGGTGGAGACGATACTCTCCGGCCCGGCGGCCAGCGTCATGGGGATCGCGGCCCTCTGCGACATCACGCAGGACTGCGTCGTGCTCGACATCGGCGGCACCACGACGGACATCGCGGTCTTCGCGGGCGGCGTCCCGCTCATCGAGAAGGACGGCATCTCCCTCCAGAACTACCCCACGCTGGTGCGCGCCCTCAGGACGCGCTCGATCGGCGTGGGCGGCGACTCGGTCATACGCGCAACCGCGAAGGGCGTGACAGTGGGCCCGGACCGGAAGGGCCCGGCCATGGCCGCCGGCGGGAAGGAGCCGGCGCTGGTTGACGCGATGAACGCCCGCGGCATCATCTCGTACATGGATGTGAAGAAATCGCGCGACGGCATTGCCGCGCTTGCCAAGAAGAAAAACATGACGCCGCAAAAGCTTGCGGACGCGGCGATCGATTCGGCCGTGGCCGCCATCAGGGCGGACGTGAACGCCATGCTCGAGGACATCAACAACCGCCCGGTATATACGATCCACGAGATGCTCGAGGGCGCGCAGCTCGCCCCGAAGAAGCTCTACGTGATGGGCGGGCCGGCGGAGGCCTTCAGGGAAAAGCTCGCCGGGGCGTTTGGCCTGCCGGTCGTGCTCCCGAAGAACTTTGAAGTGGCGAACGCGATCGGCGCCGCGCTGGCCCGGACCACGATCGACATTGAGCTTTTCGCGGACACGGGGCGCGGCGAGCTCCTGATCCCGAACATCGACGTGCGCCAGAAGGTGGCCTCCGGCTACACCCTGAAGGACGCCGAGCGTGACGTTCGCATTCACCTGGCCAATCACCTGAAGGGGCTGGGGCTGACCGTGTCGGAGGCGGACACCGAGATCATCGAGTCATCGTCGTTCAACATGATTGACGGATACTACAGCGCCGGCAAGGACATCCGGGTCAAGTGCCAGATCAAGCCCGGCGTGCTCAAGAGGCTGTCATGATACAGGCAAAGAACCGCATGGGGCTCATATTTTTCCCCGCGTACGACTGGGCCATTTCTCCCACGCACCCGGAGCGGGAGGAGCGGCTCCTCTATACCCAGGACCAGCTCAGGGAGGAGGGTATCTTCGACATCGACGGCCTGGTCGAGTACAAGCCGGACATTGCCACGGAAGAGGACGTGATGCGGCTCCACTTCTGCTTCCCCGACGTGGAAACGGTGACGACCGAGTCGCACATGATCTCGGCCGGCGGGGCGATCAAGGCGGCCCGTATCGTCATGGAGGGGCAGGTGGACAAGGCCTTCGCGCTCGTGCGGCCGCCGGGCCACCACGCCATGAAGTCGGTCCACGGTAACCGCGGCTTCTGCAACATCAACAACGAAGCGATCATGATCGAGTACATCCGCGACAACTACGGCGTGAAGAAGGTCGCGGTCGTGGACACTGACTGCCACCATGGCGACGGTTCGCAGGACATCTACTGGAACGACCCGGATGTGCTCTACATCTCGATCCACCAGGACGGGCGGACACTCTACCCGGGCTCCGGCCACGTGGACGAGCTGGGCGGCCCCAATGCCGCCGGGAAGACCATCAACATCCCTCTCCCGCCGGAGACGTCGGACGAGGGCATCCTCTACGCCATTGACGAGATGGTGCTCCCGATCCTGAAGGACTTCAAGCCGGAGCTGATCGTGAACAGCGCCGGCCAGGACAACCACTACACCGATCCCATCACCAACATGAATTTCTCTGCGCAGGGCTACGCGATGCTGAACGAGAAGCTGAACCCGGACATCGCGGTGCTCGAGGGCGGCTATTCGATCCAGGGCGCGCTCCCGTACGTGAACCTGGGCATCATCCTGGCGATGTCGGGCGTCGACTATTCCCACGTGCGCGAGCCGGACTACAGCGCCGCTGCGCTGCGGCAGGACCCGCGCATCATGGACTACATAAAGAAGCTGAAGAACACGGTGCTTGACGCCTACCGCAAGCCGCCGCGCTACGAGGGGCTTCCGCCCTACGGTGAGTTCATGAAGCGGAAGAAGAACATCTTCTACGACACGGACGGGATACGCGAGACCCAGATGGAATCGATACTCCGGTGCAAGGAATGCTCCGGACTTTTCAGCCTGGAGACCTATTCAACCGTGTGCGAGCTTTCGCTCGGCATCGAGATACCGCTGGGCGCCTGCCCGGCGTGTCAGAAGGAAGGCGTAAAACAGTTGAACGCGGCGAAGAAGTCGGGAAAGTACGGCACCATACAGGTGATCGACAGGGTGAAGAAAGAATACTACCGGGTGTGAGCCTCAGTCCTCGAGCACGAAGGTGATCGGGAGGCGGAGCACCATCTTTACCGGCCTGCCGCCGATCTTGCCGGGCCGGAACCGTATCCGGTCCAGCACCTTCATGGCCGCCTCGTCGAACCCGTACCCGGACGGCGGCGAGATTATCTTCGCGCTTTTAAGCGAGCCGTCATCGTTGACCTGCAGCTGGACCACGACGGTCTTGCGGGTGATGTTGGCGGAGCGCGCCGCGGCGGGGAAAAACCTGTTCAAATCAAAATCTATAATCGGCTCGGGCGGACGGTCGCTCAGGTCGGCGAACATGTAGCCGTCGGCGTCGGTGCCGTCCCCGGACAGGCGGTTGATGTTCTGGTCGGTGTTTTCCGCGTCCGGCCTGTCCTTCCCGGTCCCCTCGATCCACTCTTCCTTCTCGACGGGCGCCGGGTTGGAGTCCCCGCCCAGCGGCACGGACGGCGGCAGGTCGATGAAGTCCACGTCCACGTCCTTCATCCTGATGGAGTCCGCGTCGTACACGCTGTCGTTGTCGGCGAATGAGGGCAGGCTGGAAATGAAATACGCGCCGTAGCATATGCCGTGCAGGGTGATGGAGAATATCAGGCAGAGGACATAAGGGTCCGTTCGTTTGACCCACGCGCGTATGTTCAAGATCAGCCGTGACGCCATGACCGCCCCGCGTGCCCTATCGCTTTACCGAGAGCGCGATCCGCGTGACGCCGGACTGCCGTATCAGCCCCATGGCGCGCGCGATCGTGCCGTAGGAGAGGCGCTCGTCCGCCGACAGGGTCACCCGCATGTTGGGCCGGTACTTCGCTTCCCGCGCCAGGTAGGCCACCATCCTGTCCTCGGTCGTATCCAGTCCCTCCATCAGGAGCTTGCCGTCCCTCGTCAGGGCGATCTGCACCGACTTGGCCACGTTGGGGTCGGACGCGTTCACCTTGGGCAGGTTGATGTTGACGGATTCCTGCTTTAAAAAATTGGCCGTGACCATGAATATGACCAGGAGGACGAGGAGCACGTCAACCATCGGGGTAATGTTGATATAACCTATTTCGTCGTCGTCGCCGCCGGGAAGTGTCGCCATGGGTGGTTACCTCTTTCTGGCTTTCGGCTTCGGGGCGGGCGTGCGCCCGCGGCCGCGAAGGCTCGCGGTGAATTCCTTGGCCAGGATATCGAGCTGCTGGATGATGATTTTTACTTTTTTCGAGAAGTAGTTGTTCACCATGACGACCGGTATGGCGATGAAAAGGCCTGCCGCGGTCGCCAGGAGGGCCCGGGAGATACTGCGCATGACCACTTCCGCGCCGGTGCTCCCCAGCGTGCCAAGGCCGTGGAAGGCCTTGATGACGCCGAGCACCGTGCCAAGGAGCCCGATGAAAGGCGCATTGTTTCCCAGGGTGTTTAGAACGGTGAGCCGCTTTTCCAGAAATATTTTCTCCTCTATCATCTTGCCTGTCATGAGGTCGGGGAGGCCCTCCGTGTTGTCCCTGGACTGTTCAATCGCGAACTCGGCGAACCGGGTATACACATTGTCCCCCGCCTCCCGCACGAGCTTCCCGGCGGAGGCCAGGTCGCGCTTCCGCAGCAGCGAGATCAGCTCGGCCGCGAAGAGGGATATCTTTTTGCTGGAGTTCTTCCTGAAAATATAGGCACGCTCCAGCCCGACCGCGAGGGCGAGTATGCTCGCGATAACAAGCATGGCGAACACGAAGGTCTCACCGTAGCCGACAAAAAGGAGTATATCAGACATGGACGCTCTCTTGTATAATGGTATTTGATGCGCAAAGCATTGCAAATCCTACAAAGTATTACCGATTGCGCAATACATTTTTTCGGGAAAGGGCAATAATCGGGGCAGGGCGGGAGGGGGAGCGCTGGAAAAACGGCCGCGGGACGGGCCCTGTGGCCCGCTCCGCGCCGCTATCGTCTAGTTTACGAACAGCATTTCCCAGAACTTGGGCATGGGCCACAGGTCGTCGGCGATGAGCGCTTCCAGCTCGTCGACCTGCTTCCGTATCTCGTCCATCCCGGGCTTGATCCCGGTGCAGTAATAGTCGGCCAGCTTGTGGTGGTCCTCGATGGCCGACTTCTTGTCCAGCTTCGCCTTGAGGGAAGACAGGGATACATGGATTCCGTTTATGAGCTCGGTGATCCGCTTGAGCGAGCCTTTCTGCGCGGAGAGGTCCACGCCGCCGCCCAGGACCTTCTCGGTCTTGCCTATCGTGGTGGCCAGCTCGAGCTGGTACTTCACCGAGGCCGGTATCACCTGGCTGGACGCCAGGGCGATGAGGGCCTTGGCCTCGATGTCGATGTCCTTGATGTACTTCTCAAGCCTGATGGTGTACCTCGATTTCAGCTCCACCGGGGATAGGACATTGTAGGTTTCGAAGAGCTTCCGCGCCTTGTCGGTCTCGAGCGCGTGCAGTGCCTCCGGCGTAGTCTTCAGGTTGGGCAGGCCCCGGCGCTCGGCTTCCTTGTGCCACTCGTCGGTATAGTTGTCGCCCATGAAAAGCACCGATTTGACTTTCGGCAGCTCCTCTTTCAGGAGGTCGAACACCGTTTTCCTGACATCGGTGCTGCCGCGCTTCTCGATCATTGCCGCTACATCGTCAAGGCTCTCGGCCATGATGGTGTTAAGCGCCGTTGCCGGGAAGGAGATGTTCTGCGACGATCCCACGGCCCGGAACTCGAACTTGTTGCCCGTAAAGGCGAAGGGCGAGGTGCGGTTCCGGTCGGAGTTGTCGCGGCTCACCACCGGCAGGGAGGATATCCCAAGGTCAATGATGGTCTTGTCGGTCACGCCATTGGCGATTCCTTTCTCGATGCTCTCCAGGATGTGCGTGAGCTGCTCGCCCAGGAAGACCGAGATGATCGCCGGCGGCGCCTCGTTTGCCCCGAGCCGGTGGTCATTGGCCGCCGAACCCACCGATGCGCGCAGGATGTCGGCGTGCCGGTGCACGGCCTTCAGGGTCGCCAGGAGAAAGACCAGGAACTGCATGTTGTCCTGGGGCGTTTTGCCCGGCTTGAACAGGTTGACTCCGTCGTCGGTCGAGAGCGACCAGTTCACGTGCTTGCCCGAGCCGTTGATGCCGGCGAAGGGCTTCTCGTGGAGCAGCACGGCCATGTTGTGCTGGCGCGCCACCTGCTGCAGCTTGTCCATGACGAGCAGGTTGTGGTCAACGGCGATGTTGGCCTCCTCGAAGATGGGCGCGATCTCGAACTGGGACGGCGCCACCTCGTTGTGCCGGGTCTTCGCCGGGATGCCGAGCTTGTAGAGCTCCTCCTCCACGTCGTGCATGAAGGACTGCATCCGCTCCTTGATGCTGCCGAAATACTGGTCCTCCAGCTCCTGCCCCTTCGCGGGCGCCGCGCCGATGAGCGTCCTGCCGGTCAGGACCAGGTCCTGGCGCTTGTAGAAATAATCCATGTCGATGCAGAAATATTCCTGCTCGGGCCCCAGGTTGGACACGATCTTTTTGGATTTGCGGTTGCCCAGCAGCCTGAGCACCCTGAGGGCGCTGCCATTGACCGCGCGGATCGAGCGGAGGAGCGGCGTTTTCTTGTCCAGCGCCTCCCCGTGGTACGAGATGAATACCGAGGGGATGCAGAGCGTGATACCGATCCCGTTCTTGCGGAGGAAGGCCGGGCTTGACATGTCCCATGCCGTGTAGCCGCGCGCCTCGAAGGTGGAACGCAGCCCCCCGCTGGGGAAGCTCGACGCGTCCGGCTCGCCCTGTACCAGCTGTTCGCCGGTAAACCGCTCGATAACCTCGCCCGGGCCCGAAACCTCGATGAACGCGTCGTGCTTCTCGGCCGACGCGCCGGTCATGGGCTGGAACCAGTGGGCGAAGTGTGTCGCCCCGTTCTCGAGCGCCCATTCCTTCATGGCGTGGGCGACCGCGTTCGCGGTTTCGATATCCAGCTTCTTTCCCTTGTCGATGCTTTCTTTCAAATTCGAGTAAAATATCTTGGGAAGCTTGGCCTGGATTACCTTATCGTTAAAGGTGTCTTCACCGAAATAGCTCGAGATTGGGAGGTCTTTCTCCTTCTGGACCGTGTACGTCCGCTCGGTCGCAATCGTGGGGGTGATCTTTTTCATTGGTGCCTCCAATACGTATAATGATCTGAATCAGAACAGGTGGAATATAGTTTTTATCGGCTACATTTGTCAATAGTTGTGACAAAATGAATGCTTCAAATCGGCTAAATTTAACATCTGCGTAATAAAACGGCCCCGGAAGCGGTTTGAGCGCGCCCGAATGTCATTCAATGGTGAATGTAACCGTGTTTATCACCGCCGGGCCCTCGTAAATCATGATCCGGTGCCGCCCCCTCGACAGCACCAGCGGCTCCTCTATATCGCGAGTCACCTGCCTCCGCTGCCCGTCGTCAACGGCGAAAAAGTAGCGCATCGCGCCGGGGGCAGGGTCGCCGCTGTACGAGATTTTCACCGGCACCGGCTGGCGGTGCCGGGGTGTCAGCGGGTCTATGACGAAAGTCTCCCCGGCCACGGGCGAGAGCACCGTCGGGACAGCGTCCGCGCTGTACGTGTGCACGCTCCCGTGGGAGAGGGAGCATGTCCCGGCCGGCTCGTCGCCCGGCGCGAAGGTTTCGCGATAGGAGGGGCACGATTCCCGGGCGCGCTTCCCGCTCGTCCTGCATATCTTCAGCGAGATGAAGCCGTCGGTCCTGGTGAAGCGCGGGTGCTCCCTCCCGGTCAGGAGCCGCATGACCTGGTGGAATATGCGGCCCGAGCCCCATGAGCCGGAGACCCGTTTCATGGGCTTGCCGGAGAAATTCCCGGCCCACACGCCCACGACGTAGCGCGTGGTGAATCCCAGCGTCCAGGCGTCGCGGTAGTCCTTGGAGGTCCCGGTCTTGACCGCCACCTCGAAGGGGAAATCGAGAAAATTCCTGCTTCCCGGCGAAGCGCGCCGCCTGATCTCGCGGTCTGCCAGGATCCCTGTTATGTAACGCGCCGTTTTGTCGGTCATGAGGCGGGCGCCCCCGCCCGCCGTTATGGGGCTGCCGCGGCGGTCCTCGCCGATGAATACCGGGAGGAGCATGCCGCCGCGCGCAATTGCGGCGTACACGCGGGCCAGCTGCATGAGGCTTGCCCCGCCGGTCCCGAGCGCAAGGCCGTGGCCGTAGTGGTCCGGCCCGCAGGTCATGTGGTCGAACCCGGCCTTCCTGAGCAGGGTGTAAAAGGCCGGGACCCCCACGGCCCGTATCATCGATACGGCGGGTATGTTCCGGGAGGCGCCCAGCGCTTCCCGGATGGTCAGGGGCCCCCAGTAGGCCAGGTCATAGTTTTTCGGGATATAGGTTTCCGAGCCGTCCGCCGGGTATCCCTGCTCGCGGTCATCAATGATCGTGTTGGGAAGATATCCCTTCTCGTCCATGGCCAGGGCGTAGAGGAGGGGCTTCAGCGAGCTCCCCGCCTCGCGCACGGCCAGGCAGCCGTTTACCTGGCCGTCAATCGAGCCATTGAAGTTGCGCGAGCCGACCATGACGGCCAGGGGGAGCCGGTCCCCGTCCGAAAGGTCGAGGGCCACCACCGCCGCGTTTTCGGTGTCGTAGCGCTCCAGGAACAGGAGCTCGCTGTTCACGATCCTGGTTATCTGCTCGTTCAGGTTCCCGGATATGCAGGTGCGGACGTTGCCCGCCAGCCCGGGATTTGACGCGCGGAGCCACGACTCGAAATGGAGGGTCGAGGAGTTGGGCCGCACCGGGGTGAAGGGAGGCGGCTCGAACACGGCCTTTCGCAGCGCGTCGATGTCGCGCGGCGGCGCTGCCGCGATCCGCCCCCAGAGCCGGAGAAAGCGCGCGTCGAACTTCTTTTCCGTCACCGTGTTCTGGCGTATGAGGATGACGAGCGAGGCGAGCTCTTCGCGGGTAAGGAAGCGGATGTCCCGGCCGAAGATCCGCTTCGCCGCGGCCGGGAACCCGTTCTGGTTGTACTTCATCGGCACGCGGTTGAGCCAGCATTCCAGTATCCGCTCCTTGGGGATGCGGTACTCCAGCTTGAGGGCGAGGAGTATCTCGCATGCCTTGCGGGCATACCTGTTGCCCGGGAGGCTGTCTTTCCACGCGATGCGCGCGAGTTGCTGGGTGACGGTAGACCCGCCGGACACGATCCGCCGCGCGAAGGCGTTCTGGACGGCGGCGCGCCCCATCGCGACGGGGTCAAACCCCGGGTGCGCGTAGAACCGCCGGTCCTCGGCGGCAAGCGCCGCCCGGACCAGGAATCGGGGCTGTTCCCCGAGGTCGATCCATTCCGCGTATGCGCCCTGACCGGCGGTCCGGAACTGCCGGAGGACGGTTCCTTCGCGGGACAGCACGCGGAGCGACTGGTCGCCTTCAAGCCGCTCCGGCGGGACCGGCCAGGCCAGGAAGAGGGCCAGGCCGGATGCGGCCGCTCCTGCCGCCGCCCGCGCGGCCAGTGATCCGATACGCGCCGCCGACGGCATCACTTGACGGCCAGCGACCCGCTGCCGGTGCGTCCGAACACCTCCGGCTCGTACATGAGCTTCGTCTGCGCTGCCGGGGCCTGTGCCGTTCCCCTGAGCAGCGGCCGCACCAGGTAGGTGAACTCGTGCATGCCGGGCGCGAGGTAGTTCTGTACTATCACGACCCGGTCGTCGCGGTACTCGATCGACGGAAGCGAGTCCATCCACCAGTATTCATGCGACGGCTTTTCTTTCGACGTGTGTTTCGAGAGCGAGGATTCCTCGGTCTTGAAGGCCGTGTTCACGATCTCCACGTTCGACGGGAGCGGGTCCGTGATCAGGGCGTTGAAGCAGGGCTTGGGCGCCACCACGCGGATCCTGACCAGATAAATGGTACCCCGGGTCAGGCTGCCCCGCGTGACCGTGCCGGCCCTGTCGGTTTTCGACGGCCGCCCCAGGTCGATGATGTCCCGCTGGATCTCCATCCCCTCGTCGCGCGGCTCGACCTTCGCGAGCGCCGGGAAGTAGCTCAGCGTGGCGGTGTAGTAGAGCCGGTTGCTTTTTGCCGAGGAGAAGACCATCGGGTGGTTCACGCCGGCCGGGCCGTAGGCGTTCAGGCCGTCTATCGGAAGGCCGAAGGAATACACGTCGAGCTTCCCGCGGTCGAGTGTCGGCCCGAATACGGTCTTTCCGTTGAGGGAGACGGTCCCCTTGAACGAGGAGCTGCCGGTGCCCGCCTCGTATATCCTGTAATATTCGCGGAGTGCGAGGGCGGCCTGGCCCGCGCTGTGGCTGTCGCCCCAGACGGTCCCGCCCCGGTCCGCGATGATATACTGCACCATGCTCGCGATGAGGGGGTTGTTGCGGTCCACCATCATCATGAGCCGGAGAATGACCCCGGCGGTGGAGCCGCCCGAGTAGAAGGCGCGGTTGAACCCGTCCGTGCCTTCTTCTTTAAACGAGACCTTGCGGGTCGTGATATTCATGTGGTTCCTGAGGTTCTCGACGATCCGCTTCGTATGCTTGTTTTCGCGGTAGTCGCTGATGTCCTTCTTTGTGGCGATCGCCAGCGCAAGGTACGCTTTTCCGCGGAGGGAGAGCTTCTGCTCGTTGTCGAGCAGGAGGTCCGTGAGGGACGAGTTGAAGTCGCCTTTCGCCGCGAGCACATAGTTGATCAGGGAGAAGGTCTCCAGTATGTAGAGATAGCCGTCCTGCCGCGGCTCGCGCACGTAGTTTTCCAGGTAGTCCGCGGCGCCGTCCAGCACCGACGATTTCACGTTGTAACCGTTCTGCCTGGCCATCTGGAGCACGAAGGCCACGTACGCGGTTAGGTAGGGATCGCTCCTGTCGTAACGGTCTTCCTTCCATGCCCTGAAGCCGCCGTCCGCGTTGACGAACTGCCCGATCTCCCCGAGGAACAGCTCTTCGATGCGGGAGAAATCGTAGTCCCTGTCGCTCGGCGGCCGGAACGAGAACTGCTTGAGCAGCTCGCCCGCCGACATGGTCAGGAGGAACGCGGAGGCCCGCTGCTCCAGGCAGAAGAACGGGTTGGTTTTAAAGAAGGTAAACGCCTTGTTGAGCCCGACCAGCGCGGTAGGAGCCAGGGTGATGTCCAGGCCTCCCATCCCGGGCACAACGAGGCCCGGCACCGGGAACCGGATGAATTCCTTTTCCTCGGCTGTCGTGAAGCCCGCAACCGTGAAGGCCTCCTCGGGCGGTTGTTCACGCACCGGGAACGTGAAGGCGAGCCGGTCCATGACGTCGCTTTTCTTGAACCCGGCGCCGGTAAACTTGTCGATGTTGGCCGGCCTCACCGAGAGCCAGCCGCTCACCGTTACCTGTCCGGCCGGACCCTTCGATTCGGGATCGGCGGCGTCCTTCCTGGGCGCTTTTTTCTGCGCGAGATAGCCCGGGATATTGAGCGATACGGGGAAGGTTATCTCCTTCGCCTCGCCCGCGCCGATGGTAACGGTGGTCGTCATCACCGCTCCCTGCAGGAGCGGCGACTGGACGGAGAAGATGAAATTGTCGCTGCGGTCGGTCTGGTTGATGACAACGGCCCCGAGCGAGAGGGTGTCTCCCGGCCGGATGAACCGCGGCAGGTTTTTCTGGATGACGAGCGCCTTGCGCACCCTGAACTCGCGGCTGGCGTTCCGGTACCTGCCGTTCACCGACGCGAGCGCCATGATGCGGAAGGTGCTCAGGTTGTGCGGCAGGGTGAAGGTGACGGTCGCCTTTCCTTCCCTGTCCGCGATGATTGCCGGGTTCCAGTAGGCGGTGTAGCGGATGTCCTTTCGCGATCCGTCCTCGCTGTCCTTGTCGAAGCCGCCCAGCCCTTCGAGCTCGTCGCCCTTGCCCTGTCCGCCGGGGCTCTCGCCCTTCTGGGTGTAGCGGTACTGCTTGATGAGGAAGCGCCGGTTCTCCAGTATGCGCACGCCCAGGGGCCAGTTCTGGTAGAGCTTGTTCACCGGGTTCGCGTACTGGTAATCCACGAGGTCGAGAACGGCGCGGTCCGCCACCGCCAGCGCCACCTCTGCCCCGGGCTGTGTCTGAATCGTGATGGTTACCGGGTCGCCGGGGCTGTATTCGTTTTTATCCGGCGTGACCTCGAGCCGGGCCTTTCTCGACGCGTTGCTCACCGATATCTTCGTCACGCCCGCCTTGAAGCGCGGCATGCCCAGGTCGTTCTTGATGTATTCCGCGCGTATTTTTGGGTCCGCGTTTTCCGGCAGGTCCACGCGCGGCCGCACCAGCATGACCGAGAAATAGACGTTGGGAAGGTACTCATCCTTGATGGGTATGTCCACCGGCGTCCCGCTTCCGGTAATGTCAATCGTCTTCTGCCAGATGACCGACTCGCGCTCCAGCGTGACGATGGCCTTGCAGCGCTCGTACGGCGACTGGATGAGCACGCGCGCCGTCTCGCCCGGCTCGTACTCTTTCTTGTCCGGCACCAGGGTGATCGCGTCGTCGTCATCCATGTACCAGGAGACCATTTCGCCGCCCCACGCGTAAAAGTTCTCGCGCGAGTAGCTCATGCCGCCGCTCTCGCTCACGATGATGGCGTACCCGCCGGCGTCTTTCGGCCGGAAGGTGAAGGGGCGGGGCGTGCCCGAGAGAGTTATCTCCTGGCGGAGGACCTGCTCCTTGACCAGCATGTTGCGGGGCTGCATCGTGCCGCCGGGTCCCTTCGACATGATGGAGGTATAGTTGTACCTGATGACGGTGACGACAGCGGCCCTGCCCTCCGTTGCCTTCCCGTCGTTGGCGAGGGCCACCAGGTCGAAGGTGAAATCGTTTTCAAAGTGCTGGTAGCGGTTTTTCGTGCGTATCCCGATCAGGAACGCGCCGGGGTACACGGTCGAGTAGGCGGTCCTGGTGACCGTCTTGTCGTCCACGTCCTTGACCTTCGCTTCCATCTTTAAATCGTAAATGTCAGAGAGCTGGAGCGTCTGTTCCGGCGACTGGAGCTTCTCCTGGTTCAGCATGGCGCGCGGCGTCAGGGTGAACGTGTACCTGCCGGCGGAATCAAGCCTGCCGGAGTCCCCGGTATAGTAGCCGGCGTTGGACCAGTCGACGTCGGTGTCTTCCCAAATCTGGCCGTCGCCGAACGTGAACTCCGAGTAGTTCGGGAACGAGGCGCGGCGCTTCACCCGCATGCAGCTGTACGATACGGGAGCAGACTGCATGGGCGCGCCGAACAGGTACCGTCCCTCGATGGTGACCGGGAGGTTCTCTCCCACGCTCGCGTCGCGGAGTCCGGCGACGTTTACCGAAAAGGAAACCGGCCTGAACTCCTCCACCTGGAACGTGTCGTTGATGTAGGATTCATCGCTCTCGCCCATGCGCACCTGGTAATGTCCGAGGGGCGCGTCGGAAGGAATCTCGACGCTGGTCCAGAGGCCGCCCTGGTTCGAAGTGGTTATTTTTTTTGAAAAAAGCTCCTCGCCCTTGGCGTTTGCGACGGTCACGGTAACGCCCGAGCCGCGAAGCGGCGTAAGCCTGCCCTTTTCCCTGACCGCGAGGATGCCCTTGATGTTGACCGTGTCGCCGGGCCGGTACAGCTTCCGGTCGAAGATGATCTCGCCGCCCAGCAGGCGCTCCCACGCTTTATCGTTGAACTGGTTGCACACGTAGTACATGGGAAGGTCGTGCTCGCGCGCGGTCACGAAGGCGCGGTCGTTCTGCCCGGCCGCGGCCACGTAGAGCGATTTTTCTACAAGGCCCGTGGCGTCCTTGGGGATGCGGCAGTAGCCCTGCTCGTTGGTGCGCATTGTGCCGATTGTGTCGTCGATATTGTAAAAGGTGATCTCGGCGTTCCGCACCGGGGTCCCCCTGTTGAGGGAGTGGACCCAGATGTGGGAGGAGTCATAGGCCTCCTTGACTGAAAGGCCAAGGTCGGTCGCCTGTATGAGCTGGCCGCTGGTCTCCTCCTTTGACTTGCCTTCGTAGTCGATCACCGTGCCGGTGAAGATAACGCCTACCCATCCCTTCCGGTCCGGGGTAAGGTGCTTCCTGAGATCGTATCCGACCCGGCCGCTGGCGTATTTCCCGACCCCGGTTTTCCATTCGGCAGTCGAGTAGCGGAGGCTATCCAGTATGCTGTAATCATTGTCCGCCAGCGACTTCTGTATGTGCTTCAGCGTGAAGGGCGCGGTGCCGACGGTGATGACCGGCATGTTCGCCATCTCCACCGGGACTTTCTGGCTCATTGCCGATTCGAGAAGCGTCTTGTCGCTTTCCAGGGAAAACTCAGGCCTGAACTCGGGGACCGTGATCTTGAACTCGCGGTCGCCGGAGACGAGCGCGTTGCCGTGAACGTCGGACATGTTCCCTATGGTGAATTTATACGTGGCGCCTGGTTTGACCGCCCAGGAGGTGAGGGCGATGTAGCGCGTGCGGCCGTACGCGCTCTCGCGCCACGGGACCGCGGGGGTGACGCGGATGGCGGCACGGGCAGTCGCGAGGTCCACGGTATTGTTGAATTCGAGCTGGTTGCGCCAGAAGTCCTGATAGAAGTTGCCGCCTTCATTTTTAAAGGTGACGGTTAGCGGTCCGTGGGTCGTATGATTGAAGGAGGCTTCTTTTTTCAACTGGGCAACGCCTCCGGCCGCGCGGAGGCCCTCCGCGACGGTCAGCTGCACCGGCGCATCGCGGTCGAACCGGGCCGAAGGTGTGAGTATGACCACGCGGCGGTTGGGCTCGCCGTCCTGGCTCGGCGGGCCGTCGTAGTAACCGTATTCTCCGCCGTCGTATTCTCCGCCCGTGGAGGGTTCGCGGTACGCGACAACAAACGGCACGGCCCTGTTTTTACAGGTGAGCCTGATGCTCGCCCGGACCTGGTCGAGGTTGACGGGATGGCTGAAGTTCAGGGAGAAGGACTGGTTGTAGTCGATCGTGCTGGGCTGATAGGGTATGGGGTGCGCTGATATGTCCATGTCGGGAATCTCGAACGTGAATGAAAAGATGTAGTCCTCGGGCAGGACCTTACCGTTCAGCGATACGGTACCCTTCCTGACTTTAATGGTATACGTACGGCCGAATTCCCACGAGGATTCCGGGATGAAGGCGCAGATACGGCTTCCGTACCAGCGGAAATTTCCCCTGGTCGCCGGCGATATCTCCAGCACTCCGGCTGTATTCTGTTCCAGCTGCGCCAGCGGCACCAGCGGGTGGTTGAAAACGACAGTCACTTCCTTCCTGGGCTCGTCGCCGGTTATCGTCCCTGTCGGCGCGGCCTGGATGACGCGCAGTATCGTATTGTCTACGGGAGCTGGCTCCTTGTAGGTGCCGGGCTCGATGTCGGCGACCCCGCCGGAGGTCAGGGGACCGGCAACCAGGGCGATAACTATCACCACCGCACCGCCCACGGCCGTTGCTATCCGGTTTCTTTTTACGGAGAAGAACGGCTTGAGCCGCCGGGTCCAGAGTTCGCCTGTTATAAAGCTTTTCGCCCGTAGGACAGTGGCTTTGTTAAGCCTGAGGGTTTTTACCCATGACCAGGCGCGTTTGGCTCGTAGGGGCGCCTGCGACCGAGCCGTACTTAATAGTGAGGCTGCCCTGCCGGCGCCAGCGATAATAAAAGAACGAAATTTTTGGATAATAGATTTAATTGAAACCACTAATGCATGAAATGTTTCTTTGATTTTCATGGGGCCTGCACCTGTTTGTGGAATGTTTGGATATCGGACAATAAAATAGTATTAATTTCAATTCTATTTTTCCGGCTTAACAAATGTATTGATATGATAGCAATCCCCGGGTCCCCGATTCTTCCTTCAGCGCCGATTTGCAGATAATCACGTAGGATGTATGTTCCTTAGTTTTAGTTCTATGTCAGGGGGGAAGCCCCAGTATACTTTCCAGCATATTATATTATCAACAATGTCTTTAATGATAACATGATTCTTAAAGAGATAGTTATCGCCATTTTTATTATTTTTTTTCTGCAATATGTACTTTTTAATAGCGCGTTGGAGAAAATATGAAACCGAGAACTTGCCCAGCCGCCGCATGTCCTGAAAGTATTCATACTCGTCAGGCCTGTACCGGATATGAAACGTATGCCAGTCATCGCAGTTGGCCCGTTCCTGATACCTGATGAGAGTGCCGGGAAATTCGGGACCCCCAAAATCAGACATTTCTTTCTTTAACAGAATAATCGCCATTGCTGACCGCGAAATGCCCCGTGATTCGGCTGCGGAGGCCAGTGCTTCCAATAGAACCTTACGAATGTTAAGCGTGGTTTTCATATCGAGCTCCCCGAATAATATAAAAATAATTTCACGATAATACGAATGGGGAGCCGTTCGGGCGAAAAAAATTTCACCAAAACGAGCCAGGATGCAGGGCCGGGAATAAAAAAGATTGAAAATAGAAAGGCACTATTAATAAAGTAGCGATACCGTGCCGTGCGTGCGCATGTCAACTGACCGGCTCGGAGATGCGATGATGAACTTAACTGAAGCAAAGGAAATAATCGGCAGATACGGCCTCAGCCCCAACAAGCGGCTGGGCCAGAATTTTCTTGTATCCGGGGACATGAGGGATAAAATGATCGACATGATCGGTGTCGCGACCGACGACCGGGTCCTTGAAATAGGCCCCGGGCTCGGGGCTCTGACCGAGCGGCTCGTCCCGGCAGCGGAAAGCGTGACGGCCGTTGAGGTCGATTCGGGCCTGAGCCGCGTTCTCGCGGACCGCTTCGGCGCGGAGGCAAGCTTCAGGCTGATTCACAGCGATTTCCTGAAGCTCGACCTTGCCGACACCTTCACGAAAGTCGTCTCGAACCTCCCGTACTACTGCGCCTCCGAGATCCTGTTCCACGTCGCCCGGTTTTCCGCGCCCCACGTGTACGTCCTTCTCCAGAAGGAGATGGCGGAACGGATTGTAGCCGTGCCCGGGAGCAAGACCTACGGGGCGCTTACCGTGACCCTGGGGTTTTATTACGAACCGAAAGTACTCTTCAGGGTATCGAAAGAGTCGTTCTATCCCCGGCCCGAGGTGACCTCGTCGTTCGTCCGTCTCGTGAGAAAAAGCCGCCTCCCGGTTGATGGCGGAGAGATAGAGCTCTTTCACCTGGTCGTTAAGTCCGCGTTCTGGGGCAGGCGGAAGACCATGCTCAAGGCCCTGTCCGAGTCCCCGCACCTTGAGACCGGGAGGGAGATCGCGGCGCGGATGCTTGAACATGCGGGCATTAACTCCGGTGTCCGTGGCGAGGACCTGGGGCTGGAGTCTTTCGTGGCGCTGGTCCGGGCGTACCGGGCAGTAATGGCGGAGAGATAGGGCGGCAGGCACATGGCACAACTTGACCGGAAAACAATAGAGACCCTCCTCGCCCGGGTGCAGAAGCCGGGGCGGTACATGGGACGCGAGCTGAACGTGATCGTGAAGCCGGACGCGCGCCTGCGCATGGCCCTCTCGTACCCTGACCTGTACGAAGTGGGCATGTCCAACAACGGACTGCGCATACTGTACGACATCGTGAACGCGATCCCGGAGGCCGCCTGCGAGCGGGTCTTCGCTGTTGAGGCCGATTTCGAGCGCGCCCTGCGCGAGGCCGGCGTCCCCCTGTTCACGCTGGAAACGTATACGCCGCTCCATGCGCTCGATCTGCTCGGCTTCAACATGTCCCATGAATTGCTCTGCACAAACGTGCTGCAAATAATCGACCTGGGCGGCATCCCGCTCCGACGCGCGGAGCGCGGAGAGGGCGTGCCGATAGTTATCGCCGGCGGAGCGGCGGTGTCCAACCCCTTCCCGCTGGCGGACTTCGTGGACGCGTTCTTCATCGGCGACGGCGAGGAAGGGATCGCCGAGATCGCACACGCGGTGCTGGCCGCGAAGGAGAAGGGACTCGGAAGGAGCGAAACCCTGGAGCGCATCAGCACCATCGCAGGCGTGCTCCTGCCGGACAAGTACCGCTTCTCCTATGACGGATGCGCGCTCACGGAGGCAGAAGGCCCGCCGGTGCGCAAGCGGGTCTACCGCGGCCTCGGTCTTGCGGACCCGGTACGGCCGCTGGTCCCCAACATCCGCATCGCGCAGGAGCGCGTCGTGATCGAGCTGACCCGGGGGTGCAGTAACTTCTGTAATTTCTGCCATGCCGGGTTCTACGACCTGCCGTACCGGTGCTATGATTTCAACGCCGCGTCGGACCGCATTGACGAGATCGTGCGAAACACGGGTTACAACGAGGTGACGCTGTCATCCCTTTCAATAAGCGATTACCCGAAGCTGACCGGGCTTATTAACCGGGTGCTGCCCAGACTCACGGAGCAGGGAGTATCGGTCGCGTTCCCGTCGCTCCGGGTCGATCGCGAGACGCTTCCCATCATCGAGCAGATATCCGAGGTAAGGCGCGCCTCTCTCACCTTTGCGGTGGAGTCCGCCTCCGACGCTATCAGGGCGCGTGCCAACAAGAAGGTCGTCCTGCAAGACCTGGTCGATATCGTGAAGCACGTGTATGGAAGGGGATGGAAGGTCATCAAGCTCTACTTCATGATCGGGCTTCCCGGGTGCGAGGAGCAGGACGAGGCCGGGGGCATCATCGAGCTGTTAAAGAGTATTTATAAAATCGGCGGGAAGAGGCTGGACATCAACGTGACCGTGTCGCCCTTTGTGCCAAAGCCCCATACGCCGTTCCAGCGCGATCGCCAGATGGGCCGCGACTATTTCGAGAGCGCGATCCTCAGGATCAAGCGCGGGCTGCCGCGCTCAATCAAGATCAAGAACCATGACGTGAAGGCGTCGGTCATCGAGGGCGTGCTCGCACGGGGCGACGCCAGGCTCGGTGCCGTCATAGAGCGGTCGTACCGCGACGGCTGCAGGTTCGATTCCTGGGAGGAGCAGTTCCGCTTCGACATCTGGCAGAAGAACCTGGAAGGCCTGTTCCCGGGGTGGGAGGCGTGTCTGGGCCGCCGTGACGAGGCGGTTTTCCCCTGGAGCTTCGCTGTCACGGGGTTCGAGGGCATGACAGATAAACTCGCCGGTGCCGGCGCACGGGAGGTCGGCAGGCGGGAGCGGCCGCGGCGGGAGGGTGATGAGATCGACGCGGCCCGTATCCGGGAGGCGCGGAAGGCGTTCGAGCGGCGCTTCTCCGTCATGAAGCGCGTGCGCCTGCGACTTGCGAAAACCGGCATGATGCGGTTTATACCGCACAACGACTTCATGGAGATCGTGAAGCGCGCGCTCCGGATGGCAGATGCTCCGGTCGCCATGACGCAGGGATTCAACAAGAGGGAGCGTATGTCGGCCGGGTTCCCGCTCCCGCTCGGTATCGAGAGCGAAGCGGAACTCGTCGACATAGAGCTGTTCGACGATATCGGCGAGGGCTTTCTCGACAGATTGAACAGCCGGCTCCCGGAGGGAATATCGGCGCCGGCAATCCGCTTCATAGATGAATGGGTCTCCCTCATGGCCCTGACCGGGGTCGTGCAGTACCGGGTGACGGACATGACCGGGGAGGTCATCGGTACAATGGCCCGCAGCCTCGGGGCAGGGATCGATTTCATCAAGCGGACCGGTAAAACCGAGAAGCGCCTATCCTTCAATGAGGCGGTCCATTCCCATAAGATGCCTGACGACCGGACAGCGCTTCTCTGGTTGTACGCGGGGTCAGAGCAATCCATCAGGATCGACGACGCGGTGCGCAATCTCGCGAACATCGACGGCCCCCTGCCGGTGAATATCAGGATCGTGAAGACAGCGCAGTACCGTAAAACTGAGACCGGGATTGATCTTCTTCTATAGGTCCGCAAGCGCTTGCGGACCTATAGAAATTAAGAATATTTTACTTGAAAAAATCTCAACAAAAGGTATCTTTTAGTCAGGAAGAGTTACTTACAATATTAAAGGCTTGAAAAGCCAAAAATCCATAATTCAGGGAGGAATTTATGGAAATATCAAACATCAGCGGTCCGGATACGGTGCCCCACGGCTTTTCTACTGAGCCCCCGCGCCAGGAAGAGACCAGGCAAAGCGAGCCTCAGCCAGTTAATAGAAACCCGGAACCTGCCGAAAATAGTAAAGGGACCACAATCGACACATACGCATAGGCAGGGTATATGGCTCTTAGCAAGGCGGAAAAAGCGGCATACAACGACGAGATCAAGGACATCAAGCGCGACGTTGAGCAGGTCAAAAAAGCCATCAATGAAGCCATGATTAAAAAGAAGAAGTATCCCAACATCAAGGGATACCTCAGCCTGGAGATTGCCAGCCGCGAGATGGACGTGATCGACGATATCCTTAAAATGAACGACCTGTCCGTGGAAATGCTCGGTATCAAAAACAACAGCCTGCTCGAATCCGCCAAAAAGGAATTTTATAATCTCATCAAGCACATGGAAGAGGTCGTCGGATCGGATATTGACAGGACCCTCAAGGAAAATGATTTATACCTCGCGAGCATCAACCGCCTGAACCAGGCCCAGATACTCACGTTTATTCACCGGATGCACCGGGTTCTGAATGAATTGAAAAACAAGTTCGGCACTGATTCCAAGTGGAAGTGGCTGTTCGTGGAGCTCCAGGCGCGTGTTGCCGTAATAACCAAGAACATTACCAGCTTTTCCGAGGTAGCGAAGTTCAGGGACCCGCGCTCCGATTTTTTCTATGAGCGGCGCGACCTGATGCAGCTATGCAAGGAGAGCCTTACCGAGGCTGCCCGCCAGTTCAGGACGAAGTACGAGATGGCCGGCAAGGCACGGAACGACCTGAAAATGTCGATCGAGTATCTTTCTGCACTTCGCAAGATACATGTCCTTTTCGGCGAGGATACTGAAGCCGTTAAGCTCAAAAACATTATTGATGCCGCGAAAATTGCACTCGAAGCTGAAGACAAGGCCAAAGATAAAAATAAGAAAGAAAAAGCAAAGTCCTGAAATATACCGATAAACACCTCTATTCAACCAAATCCATCGTTTTATATTGGCTTTAACTCGCCAGCTTTTTAAATTGTTATAGAAGGCTTTTTTTTTATTTTTTAAGCTTGACTATAGGCTATATTTTTATTAGTTTTTTATTAGCACTCGGTTTAAACGAGTGCTAATATGATGGATTGAATGATATGGTCCGCGAAAGTGTACAGACAAGGCCTCTGAACGAAAGAGAAGCT
>Ga0116156_10001481_pt1 | contig 22736 bp, 24 predicted proteins | sample AD_UKC045_MetaG_FD_89891 | JGI IMG/M metagenome (GOLD analysis project Ga0116156, IMG submission 89891) | Active sludge microbial communities of municipal wastewater-treating anaerobic digesters from USA - AD_UKC045_MetaG | ecosystem: Engineered > Bioreactor > Anaerobic > Digestate | place: USA... | reverse complement strand
TCTGCCCGGCGCGGACGGTGGTGATATCGGGGAACTCAAGAGCTTCCTCGACCTCCGTATAGAGGGAATAGGTCCCCTCGTCCTCGGTGACCCAGGCAGTGCCGCCGTCATATTCCATGAACCATTCGTCGAAGTGACCGCCGGGATAGTTATAGCGCATTCTGCCCATAGCCGTGAAGGGCCTGCCCAGGATGGTGCCGGTGCTTCCCACTTTGAACAGGGACGGGAACTCCGCGAGCTTCGGGTGCTTGCCTGTCGCGTCGAACCCGTCTCCCGTCAGACGCAGGTGCGTCCCGCAGTATGAGCAGACGAGCACCTTGCTGAACCTGTTCTTCACCTCGACTGGCGCCCCGCACGAGGGGCATTGCGATGCCGACATAACGGATTAACCCTGCTGGGCCCCGCACTCGGGGCAAAACTTCGCGCCCGGCTGCAGCTTGGCGCCGCACTTGACGCAGGCGCTTCCCTCGAGGTTAGCCCCGCACTCGGGGCAGAACTTCGAGCCGGCGGGTATCTTCGCCTTGCACTTGGGGCACGCCATGCCGGTCACGATCTCCTTTCCGCACGATGCGCAGAATTTAGCCCCTGCAGGGTTCTGCGCGTTGCAGTGCGGGCATGCGACCTTGGCGCCCTGTCCGGTCGCGCCGCCCATGGCCGCGCCCATCATGCCCGCCATCTGCTGGCCCATGCCGACGCCCATGCCGGCCCCCATCATGCCGCCGGACATCCCGTCGCTTCCGGCCGCCTTCTCCATTGTGTCGAAGGTCCGCTTCATCTTGTAGTCGTCCTGGCCCATGATGCCGATCTCGGCCTTGTCCGCTAGGGCCTTCTTGAGACGCTTGACCGATTCGTCTTCCTGGGGAACGTTGATCGACTCAACCGCGAACCTGACCAGCTCGAGCCCGTAGCTGGCAAAATCGTCCAGAATCTTCGCTTTACCGAAGCTGCCGATCTCGTCATAATAGGGCGCGAGCTTCAGGATTGTTATCTTCTCCTTTTCCATCAGCTCTGTAATCAGGTCAGACAGCTTGGGCAGGATGACCTGGTCGCGGAGCGTGGTTTCAATCGCCTCGGTTGTATACGCCTGCCACGTGCCAATGGCCATGGTGAGAAAGGACTTCGTATCTTTTATTTTTATCGAGAAATTTCCGAACGCCCGTATCGGGACCGCGATGTTGTAGAGCGGATCCTGCAGGTCGATAGGTGTCTTGGTCCCCCATTTCAGGTTGGGGATCTCGGTCTTATTGATAAAGTATACCTCCGCCGGGAACGGCGTTTTGCCGCCGAAGGGAATGTTGATGAGCTTCTCGAGGATCGGAATGTTGCCCGACTTGAGGGTGTGCCGGCCCGGTCCAAAGCTGTCAAGGGCGCGTCCTTCCCGGAAGAAGATCGCCTCCTGATTTTCCATGACGATCAGCTGCGCTCCGAGTGATATGGCACCCTCCTGAAAACGGTACAGCACTTCACCCGGTTTATTTTTCCATTCGACTACATCTATCAGGGCCATTTACAACACCTCCAGTAACACGTTTTTTCTTTCATCGAATTTTTTTTCGAATTCTTTCAATTTATCGGATATGCCGCCAATGACCGGGCCCAGGCTTTCGGGCGTCGCCGCGCCGATTCCGCCCACGGCCTTATCCAGCTCATCAAGCGAAGTGATGAGCCGCCAGTCATACTCGAGGAGCCGGTTCACGTCGTCATCGGAAAGCTTCATGCTCGAGAGCGCCGCCGCCTTGCCGAAATCCGCGTGCTGGCATTTCTTGATTACAGTCTCCATTTTCAGGCTCAGGGCATCGAGGTCGGGAAGAGGTCCCCGCTCCTTTTTGCGCGCCAGGTCCGAGGACTTTTCGTTGACGGTGGCCTTGAACGATCCGACACGGTCCGCCAGAAGCCCGCGGACGATCCTGTCGGCGTCGTAGGTTTCCGCCTTTTCGACATACCCGGCGAAACCGGGAAACCGGGCGGTAATTTTACTCACCAGGTCCCTGTTCTCCTGGATCTTCTTTTTTACATTTTCCAGATTTGGTTGCATGGCACAACCCCTTTAATTATTGATTGTTTGCCTCGCGCAGCATAACCGGTGACGGTGGTCCCCACCCCGCCTCCATTCCGGATCCGGGGCCAGGCATTATCATCAACCTGTCATGTAACAAGTAAAATAATCATACGGGAATAAATAGTCAACTATAAATATATTATTTACGGGTTACTGGTTTTTCCCGAAGGGAGGCAGATCAGCATTCGTCCGGCCCCACGTCCTCGAGCTCCTTCTGTATTATCAGTATCAGGTCAAGATATTCCTGCTGGGCCTTGAGGTACTGCATGATCATCTCATTCCCGGAGACCGTCTCGGACATGCTTTTGATATTCTCAATCTCGAATTTTTCTATGATATCGCCCATCTCCTGACGGTCCCGGATATATTTCGATATTGTGATGAACTCATCGAGGAGCTTTTCCGCGTCCTTGTCGGCGTGGAGCAATTCGGCGGCATGCTGGAAATCGCGGTACGTATCGGTATCCCTGATCAGCCGCCCCAGCTCTTCCGCTTTTTTCAGAATCTCTTCCATAACAAATCCTTTCTTACCCCGCCAACGGTAGCACCACGCATGATAATATTCAAGATTATTTTTAGTCATGCCGGGAACGCCCCCGGCTCCCGGGCCCGTTGTTTTTGTTGACATTTTACCGGTACTATTGTAAGCTTCCGTTAAAGTCCGCATGCGCTCCCTCTGAAGAGGCTGCCCGGCAATTATTGAACATGGAGAGGACGATGGCAGATCCGAAAGAAATACTCGAGGACGAAAACAAGATAGACACGGTCATTGCCGATGACATAGCGTTCAAGGGAAGCCTCAAGTTCAAGAACTCCCTTAAGATAAAAGGCTCCTTCGAGGGCAGGATAGAGACCGACGGCCAGCTCATCGTGGGTCGCGAAGCGAAAGTCAGCGCCGATGTGAAGGCAAGCGAAGTCAACATCAGCGGTGTATTCACCGGAAAGATCAAGGCCTCCAAGAAAATCGAGCTGTTCAAGAAAAGCAAGACCAACGGCGACATTGTCGCCCCCGACCTGACAATTGAATCCGGCTCGGTCTTCAACGGAACCTGTATCATGGAGGACAAAAACTGACGGCGCCGGCCTGCATCAAGCCCCCGTGCCGCCAGCAGCCAGTATGCCAGTTGTAGAATTAAACGCACCGGCGCCGGATTTCACCCTGGATGACTTTAACGGCACCCGCGTATCCCTTTCGGATTACCGCAACCGTAAAAATGTAATGGTTGTTTTCAACCGGGGTTTTTTCTGACCATTCTGCCGCGCGCACATGGCGCAGTTGCGCCAGGACTCCCGGAAATTTGCCGATCTCAATACTGAAATCCTGGTCGCCGGCCCCGAGAATGCTGACGCTTTCCGGGAGTACTGGGACAAGGAGCGCCTTCCCTTCATCGGGCTGCCCGATCCCGAGCACCGGGTGCTGAAGATGTACAGCCAGCAGGTGAAGATCTTCAAGCTGGGGAGAATGCCGGCGCAGCTGTTGATTGATAAATCGGGCACGGTACGGTATGTTCATTACGGCCATTCGATGTCGGACATCCCGTCAAACCGGGAACTCATCGACCTGATCGAGAAGATCAATTCCTAGCAAATCCAATTTTTTATTTCTTATCCAGCCCTGCAAGGAATTCGGTAATAATTCCCGCAATTGTTTTAGTGGTCCCGGGCGAAAGGATGTCCCCCGCCAGGATGTGCTGATATTCGTCCTGCGACCCGGTGAACGGTATAAGCGCCTTCTTCTTCGAACCGATCGCATCATATTTTTTCCGGATCATACCCGCATCCACTACCCGGTCAGCGGGCGAATAGATGACGAGCACCGGCGCCTTGACGCGCGAAAGGTCGAGACGGTCGACATAACCGACCAGGGACATCATTGTGAAAACCGCCTCCACGGGCTGCCTGTAATTCCAGTACTTCTTCTCCCCTTCATTCCGCGGTTTCCAGACGCGGTACGTGCCTAATGCGAGGCGGGTCAGCTGTTCCCCCCACGGCCACAGCACGGCCGAAGCGGCTATCCCCTTCGGACCGAAGTTGGGCGAGATCAGGACCGCTGCGGAGATGTCCTCCCCGCTATCTTGAGCGAGGATCCACGCCGCCAGCGTCCCGCCCGATGAATTTCCGATGACGATGGTTTTACCTCCGATGCGGCGTCCGATCTCGCATGCTTCTTTCGCGTCGCGTAGCCAGTCGCCGGCCGTGATATCGGCCAGAGCGTCCGGCTCCCTCATGTGCCCTTTCAAACGCGTATAGTATATATTCGCACCGATGTTTTTTGCCACAATATCGACTAGCGGAGCAAGCTCCTGCCGGCACGCAGAATAACCGTGGATGTACACGATCGAGTACCGCGTCACGTTTTTTTTCGCGGGATCGAACCATGCGATCATTTTTTCAGCCCCCGGCCTGATGTCCGGGAACGCCGCTTCGGACTGCCTGACGAAGTTCTCGACCTCCCGGGGCGTGTCCGGCACCGATACCGGGTTGAAGGCAATATCAGCCTTTATGCGGGGACCGAATAGATATACGAGAAGCAGAATGCCGATGACCGTGAGGATAATCACGAGTTTTTTCATTGCAGGTCTCCTGCCGGTTTTGTCTGCTGGCCGAACCCGGCGTTACGCCGGGCTCTGCGGAGCGCCCCCGCCCTCCCCCGCCCGCTGATGATCGGCGGAGGCGGTCAGCTCGCTGGCGAGACGGGACAGCTGGTGCGCATCGTCTATGATATCGTTCGTGGCGCCGGAGATATGCTGGGTCGCCTCATTGATCCGCTCTATGGTCGAGGAGACCTCCCGGGCCGCCCTGTTCTGCTCCTGCGTCGCAATGGTTATCTCCTCGGAATTGTTCTTGATCGCCAGTATCTCCTCCTGGATGCCCCGGTTGGTCGAGATAAGCTCGTTCGCCCGGGTCGCCACCTCGCCGACATACTCGCCGAAGGACGCGACGTGGCCGATGACCTCGCCCATGGCCTTGATGGCGCCGGCAAGAGAGCCGGATGCGTCCTTCATGACCCGCTCGAGCTGGTTCGCGTGCTCCGTGATCGAGTCGGTCTGCTCCATGGTCTGTTCCGAGAGGCGGCCGACCTGGTCCGCGACCACGGCGAAGCCCTTGCCGGACTCGCCTGCGCGGGCCGCCTCTATTGCCGCGTTGAGAGAAAGGAGGGATATGTTGTCCGAGATGCTCTTGATGACGTCGCTGAAAGCCTGCATCCTGGCGGAGCTGCCGGTCGCGGCCTTCATGTCCGTCATCGTCTTGTCCATCAGGCCCTTCATGCCGTCGATGAGCTGGTTGGCGGACTGGCGCGCGGCCATCGCCTTCTCCATCAGCACGCCGGTATCGTGCATCGCTGCGGTGAGGTCCTGCATCTTGGCATAGGCATTCGCAAGGGTTTCGCGCTGTTTGGAGGATTTCTCGGCTATGCCCTGACTGGAGGCTGCGAGCTCTTCCATCGAGGCGGACGATTCTTCCGTGGACGCCGCCTGGGTCTGTACTTCGTCCGAAAACTTCTGCGCCATGCCAAGCATGCGGTCTGCCTGCTTTTTCAGGAGGGACGAGGACCTTGTTACGGTCGCGAGGACCTCAACAAGCACCCTGTTCTCGTTCTCCTGGACGCCAAGAAGCGCCGCTATCTTGTCCGATGAGCGGGTCAGCATCTTGACGGTGAGGATCGCAAGAATACTGACCAGTATGATCGCCACAACCCCGTCGCCGAAGTTCGTGGATACCATGTTCATGTCGCTCTTTCCGGTCCGGGCCAGGTCGATGAAGGTGTAGGTCCGGGCGGCTATGTGCACTATCGCAGCACCGATGACAGCCCGCGGCGGGCAAAAAAGGACCGTGCTGACGATACAGACCAGGGAAAACCAGCCGATGCCCGAAAGGGCGAGCGCCGGCATGGTATTGTATTCATTGATGGTGAGAACCGCGATGACCAGGTTGAAAACGGCCGCGAAGGTGTATGACGCAGCCCCGTATCTTCCCGTGCGAAGGAGGTACAGGACTACCGCTACGACCACCCATCCGACCCCTACACCCGGTATCGTCGCAAAAGCCTTCTCGTCCCGGTTGATCAGATAGAGTGAAACCGAAAGTACCGTCATGAGGGGCATGGCGATCAGGAGGAACCAGACCAGGTGGTACGCCCGCGATTTCTGGTTGAACTCGTCGTCGGTAAACCGTGCGATAAGCCATTGTATCATGGAAGAACCTGCCATCAGGGAGAATTGTCCCGCTCCAGACCCGGCCCCAGGACTGCTGTCGCCGTGACCTGATATTTCATAGCATACCTCAATTTATTAGCAAGTAAAAAAGAGGACATGCTGCAAAACGGCATGGCCGGTGTCTCCATACGTCTCCCGGACGCACGGGGTCGCTCCGGCGGAATCCAGGGGATACCAGAGGCTGCCGTATGCGTTATACAAAATCCGGGTTGCAGACGCGTTTGGCGCCGTTATTTGTAGCGCTCCATGATTGTTTTCCTTTCGTCAGCCGGAAGAGATGCGAGATACGACTTCCAGCCGGGGCACCAGCCGATATGCCATTTCCATAAGCGCCCGAGCAATGTTTTGGGGTTGCGATCGTAGCGCGCCCTCATGGGACAGGTCGCACATGAAGATGTTTTTCCTTTTTCCACAGTGCCTCCCGATTCACCGCTGCATGACATGAAGCCCACGATAAAAATCCAGAGAATCGCGAGACCCGCGGCATGCAGGAATTGTTTTTTTGACATTTTATTGTTCTCGATCATAGGATCCTCCTTTTGGCTTCCCATAAGCTACGAAGAGATCATTCGCAATGACGCCAGGCGCACGATACTGCCGGCCATGGTTATTTGATCTTGAAATTTTCAAATGGGATAATCTTGATATAATCCGCCAGTTTTACCGGCGTCAGGTAATGGGCGACAAAAAAAACTTCTTCCGTGTTATTCTTGTCGCCGCATTTCTTGCGCATGGCCTTTCTGTTGAATACGGACTTTGCGTTTACATCGATATAAAACTCGCCCTCCGGATCGCCGACTTTTTTATATGCCGCCCTGAAACCGGAAAATTCGGCTTTGTTTGACTTTTCGTAATCATTGATCCATTCCCCGGTTTCATAATAGGCTCCGAATTTCAGCGGACCGGTGAAGCTGATCGTATCGTTTTCGAACTTATATTTTCCTATGATAATACCGGCATAGGGATCCTTCTCCTGGGGATAATCGGTGAGGTAGGTGTATGCGATATAATATTCCCCGATCAGGAACGGCTCGAATTCATAAAAACAGGAAAAACCGCCGCATCCGACATTGCACCATATCCGGTCAGAAGCGAGCTTGATAAATTTTTTCTCGTCAAGCACGGTAATGAATAAATATCCGCCGAAAAGCCAGCCTTTCGTGCTCTTGTCCTGGTACCAGTAGTCCTCCAGGTTGCCGATCTTCTGTTTGGCTTTAGACTTGCTGATCAGTATAATCGGATTGGAAAAATTATATTTAGCGATCTCCACGGACCTGATATCCGGCTCTTTTCTGCAGAACAACTTCGAGGCGGTCACTATGCCGATACAGGGAAGTTCGGGAGTGGCATCTTTTGCAAAACCGGGAATTGCTGCAACAACCAGGATAAGTAGTAGCAGGGTAAATTGAAGACTTTTCATGCTATTCCCCTCCATGAAATTCATCCCCGTGAATATCATATGGAATAACAGCATGTTTGCGGCACGTCAATATAAAAAATTTTCATGGGAACTCCACGCGGATGTATAAAAAAAGCCGCCCCTTGCGGGACGGCTTTTTGGTTGTAGATGTAACGAATCTTACAGTTTCTCTTTCATCGCCGGTATGACTTCAAAGAGGTCACCAACGATCCCGTATGTCGCGATGTTGAAGATCGGGGCTTCCGGGTCCTTGTTGATGGCGACGATGCATTTCGAGCCTTTCATGCCGGCAACATGCTGGATGGCGCCCGAGATGCCTGCTGCGAGGTAGAGGTCCGGGGCAACGGTCTTGCCGGACTGCCCGACCTGGCGGGCCGCATCGGTCCAACCGGAGTCAACGACCGGACGGGAGGCCGCATACTCGCCGCCGAGCTTCTGCGCGAGGCTGACAATGACATCTTTGTACTTGTCGGCGTCTTTGCATCCGCGTCCGCCGGAAACGATGATCTTGGCCTGGGAAATGTCAACCGCGCCCGCCATCGTCTCGATGATGCCTTTGGACTTGGTCCGGACTTCGCCGATTGTTGCCGCTACGGCGGTAACCGCACCGGCGCCGCCGGCAGCTTCCATGTCAAATGCGCCCTTTTCGAACGTGGCTACGAACTTGTCAGTGTTGACCTTTTTCTCTTCCTGGATCTTGCCGTTGTAGGTGTTCCGCGTGAAGACGACTGCACCACCCTCGACCCGGGCCTTGTTGCAGTTCGACACGATGCCCGCGCCAATATTCAGCGCGACCTTGGCGGCATAGTCTACGCCGTCATACGAGTGAGCTATGAGAACGCCCTTGACGTCCTGCGCATCCACCACCGCCTTGATGGCCTGGGAATAACCGTCGGCCGTATAGCCTTCCAGGGCCGCTCCCGTCACCGAGAATACGGTGGGTATATATTTCGCGACTTCTTTCGCGACTGAATCATCCTTGCCCATGACCGCTGCGGCGGGCTCCGCGCCCAGTGCCGAGGCTAAGGCTTTTGCCGCCTTGCAGAGCTCAAGGGAGGCGTCGGTCAGTTTCCCGTTTCTGTGTTCAGCTATTGCTAATATTTTTGCCATTGTTCGGCCTCCTTATATCACTTTCGCTTCGTTCTTTAATTTCTCAACAAGCTTGGCAGCTGCGGTAGCGGCGTCGCCCTGGATGATCTCCGCCTTGTGCTCGGAAACCGGGAAAAACATCTTGATGAAATCGGTCTTCGATTTCGCCGAGGCGCCTATGTCAGCGGCCTTCTTGACGTCGAGCCGTTTTTTCTTGGCTTTCATGATGCCCGGAAGGGTCGGGTACCGCGGCTCATTGATACCGGACTGGACCGTGAGGACCGCGGGTGCGCTCATCTCGAGCACTTCATTCAGCCCGCCTTCGAGCTCGCGATTAACCGTGAGTGCCGTGCCGTTTACTTCCAGCTTCTTCACGTTGGTGCAGTGCGGCCATCCCATGAGGTCGGCCAGCATGACTCCGGTCACCGCGGCCTGGTCGTCTTCGGCCTGTACGCCGGTCAGAACGAGCTCAACGCCGCCCACGCTTTCAATGGCTTTCTGAAGTGTCGAAGCAACTACAAAATTGTCGCCCGCTTCCACCTCGGGATCCATTACGTGGATGCCCCAGTCCGCTCCCATTGCGAACGCCTGACGGATGTCTTTTGCCGCCCGGTCAGGACCGCAGGTAACGATAACGACTTCGCCGCCGAATTTTTCCTTGAGTTGCAGCGCGGCTTCAACAGCGTAGTTATCGAAATCATTGATTTTGAAAGCGATCTGCGATTCATCGATTTTTTTGTCGTCAACGAGCTTGAACTTGGATTCCATGTCAGGAACCTGTTTTAGACAGACAGCTATCTTCATCTTCTTACTCCCTTTACTTAAATTTTGATAAGTATAACTTTTTACCGTACCGGAATGGCTCCCCGCAAGAACGCCACATCAATACGGCAATTTTTCCTGCCACAACGCATCGCGTGAGCCGGGTCGGACTATTTTCGAACATTCTTGAAAACATATTCTTAATTGTCAATATTAATAGCCGTCTCATTTTCAATTTTTCGGCAATAAAAGAAGAAGACTAACTATTTCCAGATTTTTGACATCCCTGTTTTCAGGGAGAAGGAGTGCCGGATCGAATAATTTCCGGAATGCGGCAACGCATGTCCCGCATTACTCCTGTTTCAATAATTCTTTTATTCTCCCGGGCAGGTCCTGCTTCTTTACTTTGAGTATGTCCCCCCCCTTTCGCGTCTTTACCTCCGCTTCACCGGTCTGGAAGTAGTTCTTGCCGATCGTTATCCTGGCCGGCATTCCGACCAGGTCCGCATCCGCAAACTTGACGCCGGGGCTTGCCTTCCGGTCATCATAGAGCACATCAAGGCCTTCGGCGCAGAGCATGTCGTAGATCGCATCCGTATCTTTCAGTTCCTGATCGCTCTTGCCCAGGCCGACAAGATGCACATCAAAAGGAGCGACCGATGCAGGCCAGATGATTCCCTTTTCGTCGTTATGCTGCTCCACGATGGCGGCCATGGTGCGGTTCACGCCGATGCCGTAGCAGCCCATGACGGGAACGACCTCGGCACCCTGTTCGTTAAGGACCTTCACGTTCATCGACTTCGTATACTTGTACCCGAGTTTGAAGATGTGCCCTACCTCGATACCCTTTTTTACATAGAGGGATGCGCCGCAGCGGGGACAGGCGTCGCCCTCCTCCGCGCAGGTAATGTCGGCCTCTTCCTTTATTATGAAATCCCGCCCCGGGTTCACGCCGTCGAAATGCACGTCTTTTTTATTCGCGCCGGTGATCCCGTTCACCGTGTCCTTCACGGAAAGGTCAAACACCATGCGGATGTCCTTTTTCGTCACCGGGCCGGCAAACCCGACCGGGGCGCCGGTGACGTCGGTCACGACAGTGTCCGGGGCCAGATCGAGCTGCACTGCACCGAGAGCGCGGGCCAGCTTCTGCTCGTTGATCTCGCGGTTGCCGGGGACCACGGCCATGACCGGCTTCCCGTCGGCGACGTAAATGATGCTTTTCAGGAACCGGTCGCCGGAGCACTTGAAGAAGCGTGCCAGGTCGTCGATTGTCTTCACGTCAGGGGTCGAGACCTCGGCCATCTCCCGGGGACCCTCCCCCGCCTGTTTCCCGGACCGCCGGAACTCGGCTTTTTCGCGGTTTGCCTTGTATCCGCATGCGTCGCACAGGAGGAGCGATTCCTCGCCCACCTCCGACGCAACCATGAATTCCTCTGAATCGCTCCCGCCCATGGCGCCGGTATCGGCTTCGACGGGGATGGTCTCGAGCCCGCACCGCTCGAACACGCGCCGGTACGCCGCCCGCATCGCCTGATACGATTTCTCCAGGCCCTTCTCGTCCATGTCAAAGGAGTACGCGTCCTTCATGATGAATTCCTTGCTCCGGATAACGCCGAAGCGCGGCCGTATCTCGTCGCGGAACTTGGTGTTGATCTGGTACACGTTCACCGGCAGGTCGCGGTAGGAGGAGATGAGCCCCCGCACCGCCGCGGTGAAGGCCTCCTCGTGCGTGGGAGCGAGCGCGTATTCCATGGCATTCCGGTCGCGGATGCGGAACATCTCGGGCCCCATGGTGTCCCAGCGCCCGGACTCCTTCCAGAGGTCGGCGTTGGTCATTTCGGGCATGAGGAACTCGAGCGCTCCGGCCCTGTCCATCTCGTCGCGTACGATGGCGATGATCTTTCTCAGCACGCGCCACCCGAGCGGAAGGTATACATACATGCCGGCCGATTCCTTGCGGATGAGGCCGGCGCGCATCATGAGCCGGTGGCTCAGCACTACCGCGTCAGAGGGATCTTCTTTCAGAGTCGGGAGGATATACCTGGACAGTCTCATAGTACGTACCTATAACCGATATAATTTCAAATGATTGTAGAATTCAGTCGTTAACGCTACGGTAACAGGATGTCATCGCGAGCGCAGCGCGCCTCGGCTACGCTCGGCAACCGACCGGTCCCTGAGCGCAGTCGAAGGGTGCTTCGTCGCCCTCATGAATAATGAGGGCTCCTCGCAATGACATCTTTTCATTGGATTAAAATAATCCTTGCATTACATGATCATTACACCCGAAAATCCATGTCAATACTTTTTGGACGGAGAAATGAACCGCATCGCGATCATCAGCCAGGACGCTTCCGATGAAATGCGTGGAAACCTCGTAAAACGCGGTATCGAGCCGGTACCGATACCGAAAACGGCCCTCGTACAGGGACCCGTGTCAGGACACCCCGACCTCCAGATATTCGTGTGCGGCTCCAGGATACTGTGTCACCCGGATATTGACCCTGCGTTTCTCGGCCGGATTGAAAATCACGCGGAAGTCCTTATCTGCCCCACCCGACTTTCCAGGACATACCCGGGAGATGTGCCGTACAATGTGGCTTTCACCGGATCACACGCGTTTCATCATCATACCGCAATCGATCCCCGGTTGAGGGATTTTCTTCTGGAACGGGGTGTCTCGCTGTGCGGCGTGAGCCAGGGATACGCCAAATGCTCCGCTCTGATCGCGGGCGAGCGCTCGATCATTACCGCCGATGCGTCGATCCACGAGGCCGCGCGTATCGCCGGGCTGGACCCTCTCATTATACGTCCGGGACATATCGATCTGCCTGGCTACGGGTACGGGTTCATCGGGGGCGCTGCCGGCCTCGACGGCGACACGGTGCTCGTATCCGGCACGCTCGCACACCACCCGGACTACGAAGCGATCGAGGAATATATCGTTGCGCGCGGGAAAAAGATCGTGGCCCTCAGCCGGCAAAGGGCCGTGGACCTGGGCACGATCTTCATCCTCTAGTTTCTGGCCGGCTGTTTATCTATCATGAACCACGTATGGAACTGCACGTACTTCTTTGCAGTCATGTCCCGGAGAATGATGATCACGTCGCAGGGACCGCCTTTCTCGACTTCCGGAATCGGTATCTGGAAGTAAAGCGATACCACCTCGTCAGCCTTGATCGAGGTATCCAGAATCATTTTCTGGTCCTGGTCAAGCTGGGGCACGATGATATCGGCCTGGACCGCATATTTTTTTTCTTTATTCGGCGTGAGGCCCCGTATCTCGAGATTGATGAAGACCGATTCACCGGACCTGAAAGTGCGGTCCGGCTTCATGGGCCCGTAATTCTCCAGCGACAGGCTGACCAGCGAAACTACGATGCGGGACGCGTTTGCAAAAGCTTCAGGTCCCTTTTTCTTCGCCTGTTCTGCGGCAAATACCGGCACGGCAAGCATAAGCATGATGATTATGAGCGACTTTTTCATAGGGTACTCTTTATGAATGATTTCGGCAGCCCCCGGCACGAGTTCACGGGAGCCCTGTTTCCTCTCGGTTTCATCATACAGAAATCCCCCTGGCAATCAACCAGTTTTTTCGCCCCCGGGATTACCGAACGGGGAAAATTCTGTTGACGGACCGCCGATTCCCCGGTGATATAGGGCCTGGTGGGCCGGTCCGGCCCGGCATCCGCCGGCCGTCGCCACAATCAGCATAAGCGGACGATCTGACATGAAACAAGAATGCCCGGTACCGACCGAGGCCGAATGCTACGAGATCATCAAGCACTTCAACATGCTCGACAACATCGTGCGCCATTCTGAAGTGGTCACTGCCGTTTCAATGGCCCTGGTAGACAACCTGAAGGACCCGTCGATAGTCCAGAGAAGCCTGGTGCAGTCGGCGGCCCTGCTCCACGATATCGCCAAGACACGGACGATCGGCTCGAAGGAGCTCCGCCACGACATGATCGGCGGGCAGATCATGCGGGACATGGGATACGACGCGATCGCGGAGATCGTCGAGTCGCATGTCGTGTTCGAGCGGTTCAATCCCGGCGGCGGGCTCGAAGAGCGCGAGATCGTCTTTTACGCGGACAAGCGCGTGATGCACGACCGGATCGTGTCAATCGACGACAGGGTCGACGACCTGGTTGAGCGCTACGGGATCAACCAGCGCATCGTGAAGCTCATCACCGAGAACAAGGCCTTTGTGCTCCAGCTTGAAAGCAAGCTTCAATCCTTCCTTGCCCGCGACATCGACGAAATCGTATCGGGCGTGCGATGAGATTCTGCATCCTCGACTGCTACGTGGACGAGCCGGCCTGCTTCGGCGTGCCGCCCTTTATCTCTCCCTACCCCCGCTACATCTTCGGGGCCCTTGCCGATGCCGGAGTTTCCCCGGACGCGATCGACTACCTCACTATTGACGGCCTGCGCGAGTCCGATTACCGGCTCAACGCGCTCTACGAAGCCGTCTTCCTGATCGGGGGCGCAGTAGTCCCGGGCAGGTACCTGGGAAGCAGGATCGGCACCCTCGCCGAGATCCGCCGCATCGCCGAGCGCAACCCGGCCCAGGGCTTTGCCGTCGGCGGGCTTATCAGCCGCGTGATCGGGGGCGCCGCCAACCTCGCGCCGGTCCACAATGACATCGAGAAATACGCGTACCACCGGGCAACCGGGAATCCCCACGACGCCCGGAGGACACCGGCCGAAATAGCACGCTGGGCCCGGGCCGGCGCCGCCGTGGTCCGGCGCCACCCCCGCTTTCCCCACGTTATCTGCGAGATGGAGACCTTTCGCGGGTGCCCGCGCGACGCCCACTGCTCCTTCTGCTCCGAAGGGCTCTTCGGCGCGGTCGAGTACCGCGACGGGGAGGACATCATATTGGAGATCGACGCCCTGATTGCCGCGGGCGTGTCGCGCTTCAGGCTCGGGCGCCAGGCGGACATCCTCCAGTACATGGCCGACTTCTCATCATCGCGCAACGGTTTTCCGAGGCCGGTGCCGGAAATGATAGGAGGGATCCTTGCCTCCCTCCGCGCGCGGATATCTTCCGGCTCGATCGCGCTCCTGAACGTCGACAATGCCAATCCAGGCACTATCGCGAATTACCCCGACGAGTCCGCGCTCATACTCGCGGACCTGGCCTCGACCGTCACGCCCGGCGACACGCTCGCCCTCGGCATCGAGTCCTTTGACGAGGAAGTCGTCCGACGGAACTGCCTGAAAGTGATGCCCGATGGCGCGGTGCGTGCTATCGAGATCATCAACCGCACAGCGGGCGGGCGCGTCGGGACCGCTCCTGCCCTCCTGCCGGGCGTAAACCTGATCCACGGGCTCGATGGTGAAACGACAGAGACCTTCGCCCGGAACTACCGTTACCTATCTGAAATTCTCGACCGGGGCCTGCTCGTCAAGAGGATCAACATCCGGCAGCTCCTTCCCTTTCCCGGAACGCCACTGTATGACAGGAGGCCCCGCGTCACGCAGGCAGTGGAGAACAGGTTCCGGTACTACCGTGAAAAGATCCGGACCGAGATAGAGCTGCCGATGCTGAAAAAAATTTATCCCCCGGGCACCGTTATCAGGGGGAGCCAGGTTCTGGAGACCAGGGCCGGCTATTCATACGGCAAGCAGATAGCAAGCTATTCGATCACGGCGAAATTTCCGGTCGAGCTGGAGCGGGGAGCGTTTTATGACGCGCTGGTGATAGGCCACCGCGAGCGTTCGCTGCTGGCCCTGCCCGTGCCGGTCGACATCAACACCCTGCCCCGGAAGGCGATTGAGCTGATACCGGGTATCGGTAAAAAGCGCGCGTCGGAAATAGTGATGAAGCGGCCGTTCAGGGACACGGCGGACCTTATCGGCATGCTTGACGGGGTGGAGGACAACCTCAGGAAAATGATCGTGCAGGGGTGAGGAGTGTGCCCCGGTCCGCTTCGTAATGCCGGCCGGGGCGGATGGCGGCTCAGTATTTCTTGCGCTCCCGGTCGTGGTTAAGCCTGTTCATGATATAGAGCGCGGCATACGCGCCGATGAACCCCGCAATCATGTTGACGCCGATCCTCTGCGCGAGAAAATCAAGTATGACCACGGAGATGTTGAAAAAAAGCCGGTCGAGCACCAACCCGCCGATGATCGCACCGATGAAGCCGACCACGAGTCCGCCGATATATCCGCCGAACAGGTCACGCTTCTTGATATTGTAGAATATGAACGACACGATAGCGCCGAGCCCGAGGAATATAGCGATTGCCTTCACTACATTCAGGAATTCCCTTAAATTTTCCGCCATGGCGGCCCCTCCTGTAACACTGTATCATTTCGCCCCCGTCTCCCTTCACATGATGACGGTTCATGGCGCCGTTCTTCGATTCGGATTCAAAGCACCGGGACAGTAATCAAAGGAACCGTCCCCCTGTCCACCTAAAAAAATATCTCTCCCTTGCCCTCCCGGATTATCACCGGCACGCCATCCGTGAGATCGACCACGGTCGAAGGCTCGGAGATCTTCGGACCGGCGTCGATAACCAGGTCCACCTCGTTCCGGTAGATGGCCTCAAGATCGCGTGGCTCGACGATATACTCGCCGCTCACCATGTTGACACTGGCGCACATGATGGGACGCCCGAGCGTGCGCACCAGTTCGAGTGCGATGTTATTGTTCGGGATCCGTACGCCGATCGTCTTCTGGTTCGTTATCGCAATTTTCGGAACGAGCTTCGTCGCCTTGAATATCAGGGTGTAAGGTCCCGGCAGCGCCTTCTTCATGATCTTGAACGCACGGTCCGATATATTCCTCACGTATCCGCTGATCTCGGAAATGTCGCTGAAGATGAAGCTGAGCGGTTTGTGCCTGCCTATCTGCTTGATCCAGTAAATCTTTTCTATCGCGCGCTTGTCGCTGATATCGCAGCCGTACGCGTACACCGTGTCGGTCGGGAAGATGATGACGCCTCCCTGCCTCAGTATGTCGACTGCTTTGTCAATAAGCCGCTTCTGGGGGTTCTGTTCATGTATAACGAAGATCATACAACCTGTTCTTTCCCGGACTCCTGCAAGGCTCATCAAGAATTACCCCGGTCATTATTTCCGCGAGACCGTCTGAATAATATTATAAACAATTAATATTCAAATATTTATAATGATAAATATATTATCGTATGGTGGGCCGGAAAATATAATTAAAAGACGTGCAGCACGTATCAGATAATATAAAATTGAAGTGTAATTTCAAGGTTTTTAAGAAAGACATATCCTTTCCGGGAGGTGCATGCAATAAAAAAGGCTTTTGCAAGAGTGCGCTGCAAAAGCCTTCAACCTGGTAAATTATATGATAGGAGTGTATCATTTAATCATATTAATGATCGGGAGAACTGCTTTTTTCTTTAATCATTTTTTAATATATTCTTAAAATATCCCGAAATTCTCACCAATCCGCACCACTGACCGGCAGTTGAAAAAAAGCTTGCAAAAAGGAATAAGCGGTTGTAAGAAACACTATGCAACCGGAGGTTTTTCATGAAGAAACTGTTGCTGCTGCTACTTATCCCGACCGTGCTCTACTGCAACGGCAAGCCAAAAATTGTGTTCGAGACGCTGAGCCACGATTTCGGGGTACAGCCTCAGAACACCGAGGTAAAATATATTTTCACATTCAAGAATGCGGGAGACGGCATTCTCAAAATTGACAAGATTGAGGCCGGTTGAGGCTGCACCGGCGCCCTTCTCTCCAAGAAGGCGATCCCTGCCGGAGGCAGCGGACAGATTGAAGTAACACTCAAAACCGGATCTCATAGCGGAAGGATCAGCAAATCCATCACGGTGCATTCCAATGACCCGGCGATGGCCAGCGTCAGGCTGATCCTGAATGCGGACGTGAAATAACCGGCCGCCATTGTACCGCTACGTAATAAAAATGATCCGTGCATTAAAACCCAACATGGACGGGCAGCATCGTGCAGGACATTAAAACCTCGCCCGGCTATCCGCTCCCGCTGGGAGCAAGCTACACCAGGGACGGGATACAGTTTTCGATATTCAGCCGGCACGCCAGCGCGGTCACCCTGCTCCTGTTCGAAAGCGACCGCGCGGATTCCGCCTTCTCGGGGATCCGTCTTGACCCCGCGGTTAACCGGACCGGTGACATATGGCACATCCTGGTCGAAGGCCTTCCCGAGCGCCAGATCTATGCCTACAAAATCGACGGTCCGTACGCTCCCGAAGCCGGCCACCGTTACAACAAAAACAAGCTCCTCCTGGACCCGCACGCGCGGGCAATAACCGGCGTCCGGACCTGGGACCTGACAAAGGCCCTCGGTTACGACCCGGACTCGCCGGCGCTGGACCTCTCCTTCTCCGGGGTCGACAGCACGCCCTTCATGCCGCGCTGCATCGCGATGCCGCGGCCCCGGGAGCGACATGGCGGCTCACCGCGCATCCACGAGCGGGACTACATCATTTACGAGCTGCATGTCAGGGGCTTCACCTGCCACCCCTCATCCGGCGTGAAACATCCGGGGACCTTCCGGGGACTGACGGAGAAGATCCCGTATCTCAAAGAGCTTGGCATCAACGCCGTGGAGCTCATGCCGGTGCAGGAATTCGACACCGACGACAACACGAACGTCAACCCGCTGACCGGCGAAAAACTGAAGAACTTCTGGGGCTATAACACCGTCGCCTTCTTCGCGCCGAAGGGCAGCTATTCCGCTTCCGGAAGCATGGGCGAGCAGGTCGCCGAGTTCAGGGAGATGGTAAACGCGTTCCACGACGCCGGGATCGAGGTCATACTCGACGTGGTGCTCAACCACACGGCCGAGGGAGACGAGACTGGACCGACGGTTTCATTCCGGGGCATCGACAACTCGATATATTACATCCTCAGGGAAGACCGTCGCCTGTACATGAACTTCTCCGGCTGCGGCAATACCTTCAACTGCAACCACCCGCTGGTGCGGGACCTGATAATGGACGTGCTCCGCTACTGGGTCATCGACATGGGCGTGGACGGGTTCAGATTCGACCTGGCGTCTATCCTGGGGAGGGACCAGAGCGGCAGGATGATGAGCAGCCCGCCCCTTATCGAAAAGATCAGCGAGGACCCGATACTCAGGAACAGCAAGATCATCGCCGAGGCGTGGGACGCGGCGGGAGCCTACCAGGTGGGAGAGTTTCCCGGCCGGTGGGCCGAATGGAACGGAAAATTCCGGGACGACATCAGGCGGTTCTGGCGGGGAGACCGTAACAGCGTGGGCAGCTTTGCCACCCGCGTGGCAGGCAGCTCCGACCTGTACGGGAAAGCCGGCAAGGGCCCGCTGCAGAGCATCAATCTCCTGACGTGCCATGACGGCTTCACATTGAACGACCTGGTGAGTTACCGCGAAAAGCACAACATCGAAAACGGGGAGAACAACCTTGACGGGGAGGACTACAACCTGAGCAGCAACTGGGGGGTCGAGGGACCGGACCGCACACCGCTGATAACGGGCATCCGTCTCCGCATGATAAAGAACTTCATCGCCACCCTCTTCCTCTCGCAGGGCATACCCATGCTGCTTGCCGGTGACGAGTTCAGGAGGACACAGGGGGGCAACAACAACGCCTATTGCCAGGACAACGAGATATCCTGGGTCGACTGGCGGCTCATGGACGAAAACAGCGAATTGTTCCGCTTCACCAGGGAGATGATCCGGTTCAGGAAGGGCCACCCGTCGCTGAGGAGGGAGAGCTTCTTCACCGGGACTCCGCATGCAGGCAGGGCCCTGCCCGATATCACCTGGCACGGACACGAGGCCGCGATGCCGGACTGGAGCCCGGGGAGCAGTGAAATTGGACTGCTGATTAACGGCGAATACGCGGAGCTCTCCGGAGGAAAGGCAGACAATGACATCTATATCATTTTCAATGCATCACGCATTAGCAGAAAATTTGAGATCCCGGACGCGCCGTCCGGCAGGAGATGGCGGGTGGCTATAGACACATCAAAAAACGCGCCGGATGACATTCATGAAGCCGGTGCGGGGCCGCAACTCACCGGACGCCGTTATCATGTTAAAAGGCTTTCCACTGTCGTGCTGATCGCGGAAGATTGAATCCCGGAGTTCCGGCGCGGTTCCCCGCGCCGCACGCTCCTCAGTTTGCCGCCTTCAGGTTCAGGTCCTGGAGCATCTTCGTTATCATGCCGTCATCCATCCCGTGTGCCCGGGCGCCCTGTTCAATCGTCTCGGTCACGGCAATATGGCAGCCGATGCAGTGCATCCCGTACCCTGTCAGTATCGGACCTGCCTTGGGGAACTGGCGGAGAAGGTCACCAAAGGTCATATCTTTATTGATTTTTTCCTGTGCCATGCTTGTATCCTTAATAAAATTTGATAATTTGAACCTCATAATGTTACCGCGGACGAGTGTCCACTGTTTTTTTCATTTAATCGGGTATTTTGTCCCTGCCCGGCCTTTTTTTAGTCGAAAATATCAATAGGACTGCGGCCCCCGCGTCAGGAAGGGCAGGAAAAATTTCGTCCCGTTCATCTTTTTCATTTGCAAAATATGTGTTGTAGTATATTTTTTATATAAACATGATATGATTATGAACATTGTACTGATCATCATACTCCTGGTCATCGTCCTTATCCTCATTTGGGCCCTCATGGGAGGAAAAGGCGACCTCACCGGGAAGAAGCCGGAAGAGAAGCTGGATGAAGACCGCACGTTCCGGAGAAGGGCCAGCGACAAGGAGATCGAGAAGGAGTTTCCCGAGGCCGCGCAGCACCCCATGAGGCGGAAATCGGACGGGCCGGAGGAGACCGCGCCGCCGGAGCCGGACAAGCCCTTCAAGCTCCCCTATCTGGCGGACGAAATAATCCCCGAGATCTCGCGCTTCAGGATTTACCGGAGAACGCTCCTCAATTCCGAGATCTACGCCGCCAAGGGCGACTACTCAACCGCCATCTCCCTGTACGAGGGCGTGAAGTCGCGCATCCAGGACATCGACACGCGCTTCAAGATCGACGCGAACATTGAATACCTCCGCCATTACAAGAAGAAAAAGGACGAGGAGACGAAACGGAAGGAGGAGCAGGCCAAGCGCGGGGTCGCCGGGGACGGCAGCAGCCTGGGCGGGAACGAGATCAAGATCACACTGGGCGGCTCGCTTCCCAACGCGATTAAAATCGACTCGCTGCCCGAAAATATAAATATCGGCCTGTTCGACCCGACGCGGGGCATGGACATGGACCGGATCGTGGAGAGTGCGACCGAGAAAATCAGGGGCGAGCTGAGCGATGTGAAGAGCGAGCTGAACCGCCTGAAGGAAGTATCCTCGGATGCCGCCCTGACGGCGCAGACGCAGCTTGCGGACGCCCTGTCCGGCATAAGGGACCACATGGAAGGCGCGGACACGACCGGGCAGATGGTCGGCGCCGCAGCCTCGGTTGCGGCCTCGGCCGGCGCCGCCGGCAGGGCAGACGACCTCTCGGCGCTCAAGAAGGAGTTCCAGAGCCTGAACAGGGCCGTGCGCGAGATGGCCGAGTCCCGCATACCCGAGACCGATACCGAGCCGGGAGTGTCGGCGGCGAAGCTCGATTCCCGCAAGCCCCTGCTTGACGACAGCGCCGTACGGGCGCTCCTGGAGAGCATCCCCAGGCAGAAGGCCCCGGAAGCAAAGCCGATCTCCGGACCCGGCTCTGCGGGCGCGGGCGGCGGCCCGGCTACTCCGGGTGAATCGATCGAAGACCATATTGCCCGAAAAACCTCTGAGGCTGACGAAGGGGACGAGTTCGAGCTCCTCAAGGAATACGGGAAGGACACCTCCGGCGACGGGATGAGCGACGACGAGATCTTCGAAAAGATACTCCGCGAGGACAGGGCAAAAACGAAGGAGGACTTCGAGATCATCGGGGAGAAAAAGGAACGCCGCGAGGAATCGTTCACCACCCCGGACGAGATGGACATGGCGCGGCAGGAGGACGCTTCCTTTTACCGCAAGCTACTATCGACGACGAAGAGGAAAAAGAAAGAGCTGCCGATCCTCAAGGTGAGCTACGATTTCACCAGGCTGCCGGACGAAATCGGGTTGTCGAGGGAAAAGAACATCATCGAATACGCCTTTTACAAGTACAAGCCGATGCTGGAAAAGGCCAACGAGTACATCAAGAAGAGAAAAGTCCGGGACGCTATCAACTACTACAAGGTGGTCATGTCCCAGAACATACCGCCAGAGTTCAAGGCGATGATACGGAAAAACCTGAACGACCTGACCGAGTACCTCGAGAAATACCTGACCGGCGATTAAACGCCTAAATCATCGCCTTGATGAACGATAAAAAAAGCCTCCGTAACGGGGGCTTTTATAACACCGATCACCGGTGATGTTATACGACCCGGGCTTCCTGGAAGGCTGAAAACCAGTGCATCTCGGACTCCGTGAAATTATCCACCAGGCCCAGGCCGTTGTAGTATTCCTTCAGGATCTTGAGATGGAGGATCTCCTCCTCTTCTTCCGTGAAACCCGCGCTCTTGCAGGCAGTAATCGTGGCGTGCATGTCATCGACCCACTTGAAGAAGACCCCGTCCTTTTCGCTGAAGATGATCCAGCTGGCGACCATGTCGAAATTGAGGGTTTCCACCGCTTTGAGGAATTCATCGTCGGGCAGGATCATGAGGGACGTGGCCATTTCTGTCTGGAAATAGTCCCCCCAGGTAATGATGTTCGGGCGCACCCCGTATTTCTGCTCCAGCTCCACGGCTGCTTCCTCGGTCAGATAATGCTTCGAAGCGATGCGGTCTATGAATTCCTTGATATAAATGAGGCTGTTTATGCGGCCAATGCTCATGGAGTTGTCGTTCACCATGGACAGTATTGATTCGTTGATTAATTCTTTCATGATCCACTCCTTGGCCGGATATACCGGTTCAATATATTAATCGGTTATTACGGCCGCCGTACATTAATACTTTATTCTCCTCCGGGCGCCCCCCGGACCGGCCCTGCCCGGATTTTCAATATTTTAGCCCGCCCCATAATATAATTGACGTATTATCAACGTGATGTATGCTTGCAGCCATACTGAATTATTATTTGTGGGCCCGGGACCGGACATGGAAGCTAATGCTGACATCATCAAACGTATACAGGCTTACCAGGTAATTTTCCAGAAATACAACGAATTAAAGCTCGGGAACCTGCAGC
>Ga0116156_10001478_pt1 | contig 22749 bp, 18 predicted proteins | sample AD_UKC045_MetaG_FD_89891 | JGI IMG/M metagenome (GOLD analysis project Ga0116156, IMG submission 89891) | Active sludge microbial communities of municipal wastewater-treating anaerobic digesters from USA - AD_UKC045_MetaG | ecosystem: Engineered > Bioreactor > Anaerobic > Digestate | place: USA... | reverse complement strand
CCGAAGGCGAGGGAGAAGGAACCTCCGAAGGAGAAGGAACCTCCGAAGGAGAAGGTGAACCTCCCTGTATAACGTACCTCGCCGTGAACACCGAAGGATGTGCCGATTGCATCGTCTACACAGGCATGATCAAGTCAAACAGCAAAACCACTTACGCATTCGCATGTGATGAAATTGTCGGGCTTTTCGCCACCCCCTTTGGAACCGAAGAAAACGTCCAATTCGACCACTGGACCGGCAGCGTGGCGGATGTCAACGCCGCCCATACCACTGTCACTATGCCCGCCACCTCCGGCGAGACTGTCACCGTGACCGCCGTATTTGTCCCCATAGCAAGTGAAGGCGAAGGCGGGGGAGAGGGTGAAGGCGAAGGCGCCGTGCAAGAAGGCGAAGGCGGGGGAGAGGGTGAAGGCGAAGGCGCCGTGCAAGAAGGTGAAGGCGAAGGCGCTGTTCAAGAAGGTGAAGGCGAAGGCGCTGTTCAAGAAGGTGAAGGCGGGGGAGAGGGTGAAGGCGAAGGTTCAGAAGACGGCATTCATACCGCCGACCAGGATGGCAATCACCAGATCAACCTCTCTGAACTCCTTCGTGTGATTCAATTCTTCAATTCCGATGGATACCACTGCCAAGCTGGAACCGAAGACGGATATGCCCCCGGTCCGGGTGATCATACCTGTACCCCCCACGACAGCGACTATAACACCCAGGACTGGCGTATTAACCTCTCTGAACTTTTGCGTGTGATTCAATTCTTCAACTCCGGTGGATATCACTACTGCCCTGAACAGTCCACTGAAGATGGCTATTGCCCCGGACAATAGCTTTTCTTGATAAATAACCGCCTGCATGAACTTCTCAAGCCCGTGCAGGCGTTTTTATTTTTTCATCTTAATTTTTTCTCGCCGCAAGGGTCTCTAAAAAGGCTTCGATGCGGGTATTGGCCTGTTCATCGGACCATGCGCGGGAGTCGTTCATGTCGGCTTCGAGCATGAGGGAGGGGATGCCGTGTTTCTGCATAAGGCGCTTGGCAAGCTCGTATTGTCCAAAGGAATAGGCGCGGCAACTGCGGTTGGAATGCATGACGAAGCCGTCCAGGCTGAATTTTTCGACCATGTGGAGAAGGTCGCGTTCACGGTAATCGAGCCCGTGGTTGATATATCCGCCGATGTAGGTGGCGGCCAGGGACCGGAGCTTGTCATTCTCATCACGATAGGGCGCTTGATAGCAGAAGCTTTCCGGATAGGTAGAGACCACCAAGGCGGCTTTGCCCACGGCGAATTTATCGGACAATTCCTTGATCTTGAACCAGATCGCGAGATTGTCCCACCCCAGGCGGTATTTTTCGCCGGGCACCGAGGCAATGCCCAATTCAATGCGCTCCTTCATCTCGTCCCGGAGTTGTTCGTAATATTCAATGCAGAGTTCCGTGCCGCGCAGGGTGACAATGGGGGCAAGATGGATGAACGTATCGAAAGAGTTCATGGGGGCGGGTTTGTGCGCCAGCATGCCCTGAATCTCGCGCCACAGCGCTGCGGCCTTCTCCGAAATATCGATGGTGTAATTCAATTTATCGGGGTCGATCGGCTTGCCGAAGAGTTCCCCGATACCGGTAATCATCTCTTCCAGTTGCGCCTTGACATAATCAATGATTTCCGGTCCATCCTCCATCCCGTACTGATACGGCGCGTCAATAAAAAACAACGGCACTTTAAAGATGCGCTGAAGTTCCTGATACCACTTCGTAACGGTGTCGCAGATGTTGTTGCAGCACACCAGCAGATCGGGCTTGGGCAGACCACCGGGCACGGGGCTGTTTTTCGTGTAAATCGATCCGAAATCCGTGCGGGCGTATGAGCAGAGATCGCGCGAAAAACCACGCTCTTCCGCCGCTGCGCACAGCGAGTCGGCGATTTTCGTGGCGCCGCACATGGCTGCGTGATTCTCCGGGTAGATCGGCGTAATCCCCGCCGCATACAGAATTTCGACCGGCCCGCCGCTCGTAATCCATGCGATCTTCTGATCAGTGCCCTCCGACATCTTCGCCATGCCGTAATACATGGTCATGATTTCTTTCATGCGCTTATAAGACCGGATCGGTACGCGTTCGTCACTCATATCAACCTCTGTTCTTGTTGCATTTACTTTGAGCTATATCAATAGCGTTTTTCCCTACTTTCTTTTCGCGAGAAAAGAAAGTAGCAAAGAAAAGCGTTTATCTATCCCATATCTTTCGCATAGAGGGCGGCGCCCAGGGCGCCGATAATCTGCGGCTCTTCGGGTATGGTCAGGGTAAAGCCAATGGCCTGCTCGATGCGCTTGACGACGCCGATATTCTTTGCCACGCCGCCGGTCATCATGACCTCCGGGGCCATGCCGACGCGCGACGCCAGGGAATGCACCCGCTGGGTGATCGCGGCGCACAATCCGGCAAGGATGCGCTCCACCGTCTCGCCTTGGGCCAACAAGGAAATCACTTCGCTCTCCGCGAATACGGTGCAGGTGGAAGAAATCTTGGCGGGGGTATCGGCGATCAGGGCCTTGGGCCCGAAATCCTCAAGGGAAAGGCCCAGGGTGCGCGCCATCACCTCAAGAAAGCGGCCCGTGCCCGCCGCGCACTTGTCGTTCATCTCGAATTTCCGCACACTGCCATCCTGCGCCAGAGAAATCGCCTTCGAGTCCTGTCCGCCGATATCAATCACGGAGCGGACATGCGGACTCAGAAAATAGGCGCCGCGTGCATGACACGTGATTTCCGTGATGGACTTGGTGCGCCAGGTCACGGTATCCCGGCCATACCCCGTGGCCACGACGGTCTGCACGGCATCCCTGGCGAGGCCTGCCTTTTCCAAGGCTTTTGTTAACACCAATTCCGCAGACAATGAAAGCTGGCCGCCACTGGGTATGATCGCATGTGCCAGCATCGAGCCATCGCGCCCGAACAAGACGGCCTTGGCCGTAGCCGAACCAACGTCAATGCCTGCATAACATGGGGCCGCGCTCATAATTCATCCTTGGATTGGATCATTTCGACAAAGGCCTCCACGCGGGTGCGCAATTGCGCTGGGGCGGGTACATTCTGCTCCACTTCCAGGAGCAATGTGGGTACGCCCCCCATTTCCAGCGTATTCCAGATTTGTGGATAATCAAACGCCCACGGATCGCAAAACTTGGTTAGTAGCAGAATAACGCCGTCGGCGTGCGCTTCCCGGGCGCGTTCCAGCATGTGCTGGCCGGGATCAAAGCCAGGGCGGTGAAACGCGGGACAAGGAATGCGGGAAAAATAGATATGAGTCAAAGCATCCATCGGATCGCCTTCAGGGGCTTCCGGGAGTAAAAATGACCGTGATCCCATGCATAGATCATCGTCCACGATAGTGCAGCCCGCCTCTTCAATGGCCGAAATGAAACCGCTATCCTCACACACACTTCCCGCCAGCATAACCCGCGGCTGAAAACACTCGGCCTCTCCATTTTCCGCTTCGAGGGATTCCACCAGATCACTCAATAAGGGAAGATGCTCCTCTGGGCTCATCAGTTGTGCCGCCTGCACTACCCAATACAGATCCTGCCCTGACATCAGATCGGGGCGGGCCCGGCGAACTGCATACAGCCGCCGCATCATGGCTCGGTGTTGTTCATATAGATGAAGACTGTCCCAAATTGCCTCATAACTGATTTTTCCACGCAAGGATTCGAGGACTCCGTGAACCCGGTCCAATTCTTGCCGGAAGTACGTTTGGGCGGGCTTTCCGGCGGTCAGGGTTGGCCCGGATACAATGACAACCGGGACTTCCGGGCGGTTGCTCCGCCATAGATCCGCGACGTTCTGCAAGGTGTCGCAGGTATGGGCAAACACCACAAGATCGAGAAACTCGAACTCGCCGGAGAGCGCGCGGTCCAATACGCTGCGCGCAAAACTACATGAATAGGCCTGGATAATCTCGTCCGCTCGCGGCGTGCCGCCGTGCCGTGCCGTAATGCGCACCGGATAATACCCCGCCGCATGAAATAACTCCTGGGGGGAGTACGAACACATGAATCCGGCCACGGGCCGCCCGTTTTCCGAGGCTTTATGCGCTGTTTTATACGGATCGGCACACACCGCTTGAAAAAGGCCAATACTTTCCAATGTTTCAATCGCCATAATCCTGCTCTCTCTGGTTGATCTTCACGAATAGACCGCGCAAATACTACCTGCCGTTTCACTCTTTTTCAATAGCGGCGTCCCTCGTCCAGCATGGTCAGATAACTGTCCAGGGGAATATAGTTCGCCACACTGTTGCCCGTGCCCAGGCAATAGCCGCCGCCGGGCATACACACATCGAGGGTATCCCGGACCCGCTTTCGGATTTCCGTCTCGCTGGATCTGCACAGGAAATCCACGTCAATTCCGCCCAGCAGGGCTATCCGGTGGCCATAGGCGCGTTTAGCGTCGCGCACATCCTCTATCGTGTCTTCGAAGGAGTGTTTCGCGTCAATTTTGACATCCTCAATCAGTTCGTCCATGAGGAGTGAGAGATTGCCGCAGGAATGCAGCAGATACGGCCGGCCGGCTTCATGGGCCATCCGTGCCATGACAGCATGCCCCGACAGCACGAACTCCCGCAGATCCGCCGGACTCAGCAATGGCCCGGAGCGGAATCCCATATCATCGCTGCCCCAGGTAATCTTTACACGGTCGAAAGCCAACAGTCGTTTCATGAAAACGACATAATAGTCGAGGAGGCGTTTCGCAATGGCCTCCACCAAGTCACGCTGCTCCATCAGGGCCATGCAGCAGGTCTCGTAACCCATCAGCCATGTCAGGTGTTCCGCGAAGTGAGCAAAGCCGCCGCTGCCCATGACACACATATTCTCCGGCAGATTTTCTTCAAACCACTCCAGACCCTGCGTGGATGCCTGGGAGGGGGCTGGCCATGGATAGCGCTCGAATTCCTCCCAATTCGTAATCGGGCCCCGGTGCATATTGACGAAGTTCCGCCCGCTGGATCGCGTTAATTGTGCGGTGTCCTGCGCTGAATCATAATTTAGCGGCCATTCCTGGCGTTCGAGGCTCCATCGGACAAAGTCATATCCCAGGAAGGATTGAATCTCGATTTGCTTGCGGTGAGGATAATATGGATCGTTCGGATCGAGGCTTTTCAGCAGGCCAAACCGCTCCGACACGGCATCTTGCATCTCAGGGTCCAGAAACAGCTCGATGTGGTACACACGATCCGGGGCGCCTTCGCGCATGATGCAGCGTTTCAGGCCTTCCCAATTCGGGATCACCTCTTTTGGAAACCGCGTTATCATAAACCACTCCTGACAGCTTTGGGGAATGACTCTACCACAGATGGGGGCCAGGGCGCATGTGGCAATAGTTTTCCATTAATAAACATCGTTTGCGTGTGTTTGGTGCATCGCGTCTATGTTGCAGAGCGAAGCAATAAAATGATCAGACAGATCGGTCTGATCGGTCTGATCAAAAATTTCCCTCGTTCCCACGTTGCATAGTTGTGTATTCTCTGCGTTGGGTTTCCCTGCCTCTTTGTGATAGATTCCCTCCTGCACGAAAACCAGATGTGTTTGGCGTAAAAAAAACGGAGGACATTTCCATGAGGCGCGTAGTGTGCTTGTTAATGATTGCCGGTTCTCTCTTCCTTCTGGCTGCATTCGCGGAGCCAGTCCCATTGCCCACTGTTTTTCCAACCCCGCAGGTGATGCGTTGGGAAGGAAAAGAACCAGCTTCGATATCTCTGGATGTCTTGGAAAATGTGTTTCTGGATCGTGAGGCTTCTGAGAGTACAGAGGAAGGACTTGCCGGGATTCATGCACGTCTTTCAGATCTGGGAAGGCACGCCCTCCAACCAACACAAGATGCCTCAACAAGCGGCTTGCGGCTGTTTTTGGAACCCGCCTTGGATATCGACCGGGTTTTTAATGATATGCCGCACCCCAGCGAACAGGGCTATCGGCTCGCGGTGACCCCCAATGGCGTATTTCTGTTGGGCAAGGACCAGCCGGGTTTGTATTATGGGCTGCTGACCTTAAAACAGCTCATCCAGGCGGATGGACGCATCCCGCGTGTGCTGATTTCCGACTGGCCGGATCTCCCCCTGCGCGGAACATATATTGGGTATGCGGACCCCCGTCAGCACGTCGTTGAATTTGCCGCTAAAAAGTTGAATCTCGTTTTATTTGAAAATGGTGACTTTTATCATCTGGATAATCCCGACGTGCTCGCCAAGTGGCAGACAATTTTCGCATCATGCCGTGAACACTGCATCGAACCTGTTCCCGAATTGCAGAGCCTCGGATGGGGTCATCTTGTGCTGGCAATGGACCCTGCAACAGCCGAAGGCATGACCGCATCAAAACTGCCACTTACCGCGCGGCAAGGCGGATTGCATGCGGAAGAACATCCAACGCCGCCGCATGTTGCGTTCGTTAATCCCGGATTTGAAGTTCCGGCGGAAGATTCCATTCCAGGCTGGGCGCTGGAAGCCGCGGGGGATTTCGTTTGCCTGGATAAAGAGGTGAAGCATGAGGGTCAGAGCAGCCTCCGCATCCAGCGAAAAGAGAAGGGCACGATGCGCGCCTGGCAGGATGCCGCATGCCAGCCCAATGCGCGTTATGAACTTTCCTGTTTTATGAAGCTCCAGGATATTGACGGCAATGGTGCGTATAGTGAAGTGTACGGAGTGGAAACATCTGGTGAGTTGGGGGCATTGCTCAAGCCTGCCCCATGGAGAAGCGGAACCAAAGATTGGGCGCAGAGCGTTGCGGAATTCGACTCGAAACAGTACAGCCGCTTGCGGGTCTATGTACGCATTCAAGAGGCCTCCGGGACAGCATGGTTCGATGAGATTAAGCTAAAAGGCCTGCCTGCGTTTAATCCCCTTGACCATGCGATCATTACCGATACGGCTCCGATAACACTAACGGATGCCGCGGAAAAACAAGTCTTCGAGGAAGGGAAGGATTACCGTATTCCGGACAAAAAAACCATGAAGTCCGGAAAACCACTCCTTATAGAACTCCTGCCCGGTGGAAACATTCATGACGGGGATACTGTTTTAGCCACGTTTACCTATGCCCCTGCGGGTGCTGTTACTTGCTGTCCGTCGGAACCCCGCTATCAACAGATCATGAAAACTACCATTCAAACAGTAATTCGCGAACTGAAGCCCAAGTATCTGCATATTGGACATGATGAACCCAGGGTGCTGAATCGCGACATGCGCTGTACGAATCGCCACTTGAGCAATACGGAACTATTTGTGGACGACATCAAACGCATGCGGGATTATGCACTGGAAGCCGATCCCAACATCCGCATGATGATGTGGGACGACGCTATCAGCCCGCATCACAACGCGCCCTCGCTGGGCATGGAAAAGGCCGCGGAAATGCTCCCCAAAGACATCATCCAATGCCTGTGGTGGTATGACTACCCCGATCCAAAGCAGATCGTCGAAAACAAAACCAAATTTTTTACTGAGTTGGGTTTTGAAGTCACAGGATCGCCCTGGTTCAACCCGGAAAACGCTAAACACTGGGCGCGCGTACTCGGTGAACACCGCAAAAAGACCCCACGTGTCTTGGGCGAGATCTATACCAGTTGGGGAGAGGTACCGGAACCCTGGAAAGCTCTTGATACTGCTGCGGAATGCGCCTGGAATACCGCACAATGTAAGAAATGATGGTTCATTTTGCGGTAAAAAGTTGGGGCGCCATTAGACCAACCCAGCAAGTGCCTCCAATCATAAAAGAGACAATGACAAATATCAGGGCGCCCCGCGCGAAATTAGGTTTGGTCTCTTTATACGCACCCCAAAGGAGGAAGCCTCCCAGTGGACCTGACAAGCTGAATCCCAACTCAAAGAATGTCAATGATGCAGGTGTCATTTGGCTCAGCAGGAGTAAAAAAACAAGCGCATAGGCCACCATGAACAACCCGGCGCATAAAAATCCTGCAATGGCACTGCCGCCGCCTTGGGCAGCTTGATTAGTTTCATTGTCGCTCATCGCTGTGGTTCCCTTCTCCGTTCATGCCGGTTTTTCCGGCACATGGTTTTCCGGTACTGCCTGCCCTTTTCTCTGATGCCCGGCAACAACCTCATATTCCCACGAAACTGCTGATGAATCGGTTCAACTCACAAGATTTATACTGAAGCAAACGGCACTAAATATTACTGTCCTCTCTGGACATTAGGCATCTCGACAATGGGCATATGGGTCACTCTGAACCAGCACGCGCCTACTACAAGAAAGCTGACAACAGCAAATACAAGTGCGCCGCGCGCAAATCTTTTCCTAGAGCGCTGAAAAACCGCCCAAAGCACGATGCCCGCCGCAGGGCCTGAGAAGCTAAGTGCTAAGATAACAGGTACGTTTATAGGTAAACCCGGCGCATCCGAAGATTTTAGAGTGCCCAAAACCCAGAAAAAAAACACCATCACTGCAGCAAATACTGCTGCACAAAAAAAACCCGCAATGCCGCTTCGACCATCTATATAGTGTCCATGGTTCTCATTCTCGTTCATGGTTGCCTCTCTTTGCTCCATTTTAGCATCAAGGTGAAGGGGCATTCCCCAAAGATACTCATGCTGGAGGAAAATACCGGAATCCAAAGCAGTATCCGGAGTGTATCGTTCCAAACCGCCAGGACCAGCAGCAGGGTAATGACTCCGGTTTTCATTTTATAAGCTATCCTAAAATCCCAACGGGCCATGGCAAAAGACAGTAACAGGGTCAATATCCCCGCCAAGGCAAACATTTCCAGGCTGTGGGCAAGCATGGCCCAGATCATGAGGGCTGCGAGTGTGCCTCGAAACCATCGTGCAAGGTATTCTGGGAAGTGGGGAATGATCATCGGTACTTCACGCTGGAATGCGGCATAGTCCGCGCTGCAGGCATTCAGCAGGTGGGCTTCTTCACGTTGTGCGCGCTGCGTCATCACTGGAAGGAATATTGCCAGCACCGCCACAGTCACCAGCGGATTTGCTGACAGGCAGCCCATTCCCACGCCAAACACCACCAACGAACCATACATGGGATGACGCATCCATGTATACGGCCAGACGCGCACCACGCGATGCCCTGGTTGAATCTCGATCTGGTCGCTCCAGAATCGTCCGATGACAACCCGCGCGGCAATGTTTATTACCGCGCCGAGAATCAACAAGCCACACCCCATTAGTTTTGCCGCGAGCATCGGTGTCTCAGGCAGGGCCACTTGGCCAATGCCTAATCGTGCCACGACATACATCACGAAAAAGAAAAGGGTCATGGTCAATGTGGCCGCGATATTTTTCTCCCGTTCCACGGGCGGAGTGGGTTCGTCCATCTTGTTCATGAACCGGAAGGCCACGCTGGTAAGCACTGCGGCCGCGGTTATCCCCAACACCAGGTATTCCCATTCCCGGCCCGCAAGCGCGATCAGGTCATTCCATGGGGCGCTGTTCATACCCAGTCTCCTTATCTCGTCTCCGACGATAACGGAGTTCCATGGTGAAAAGCATTATACCGAGTAGGGACAACCAATGATAGGCGGTCAGTCCTGCAAAAACATGGGGTTCGGTGCGAATGAATTCAACGCAGAAGCGGAAGATGCAGTAGGAAAGCATGTACAGGGGGAACCAACTGCCCGCCAATATGCGCCGCTGTCTCCAAAACAACACCAGGCCGAACATCGTCAGGTGAAAACCGATTTCGAGTACGGGCGCTGGAAATCCGTTCTTGCCCATGCAACAGCCGTTAAAGAGGCATCCTACCCGGCCGAGGGCTACAGCGATGGAAATGGGGAGCACGTACGCATCACCGCCGCCCACCCAGGGAATCCCGCGCAACTGTTTGGCCAGCCGTACGGCGATATACGCTCCCATCAAGCCGCCAAGCAGGCTCTTGCCCATGTTCATGATGGCATCATTCCACCCGTAACTGATGATTACCGGAAGTTTCGCACCGATGAGAAGTCCCACCACTGCGGGAAATAGAACGAAACCTTGTTTATCTGGCGTTTCGATGGGGAACATGCGAAACACCACGCCTGCGGCCAGCAACCCCAGCGCCACCATGAGCGCGTAGCCGGGACTTCGCAATGCAATAGTCTCAAACCATAGATACACGGTTTTGCTCCCGGTAAATAGTATTGAATGTGGAAAAGGGAATCTTGCGTCCGTCCGGTTGAACGATGTGCGTGCATTCGCGGCAGGCTCGGTCGAGATCAAAATTGCGTGCATCGAGAAAGCTGATGATCGTAACGTGAAAGAAGCGTTCCTGAACAATTCTGGACCGGTTGGCTACACTCCGGTTGAACAGATCATCCGGGAGACGCCCGGCGATCTCCTGCAGCAGGGCCGCGCCCCGGCATGCACACATTTCCGCCGCCATCGTTTTGACTTCTTCAATGGAAATGGTCATGGGATTGCCCTGAATCAACTCCGCCAGCGCCGGAGAGATGGGTTTCCAGGAATCCTCCACTTTTTCTAAATACGCCAGCGATGCCAATCCGCAGGACAACGGAAGGAAATCCCCCGCGTTCAGCAGTTCTGGGGCCTGCCGCTCAATTTCACGTACTACCTGCGTTTGGGTGACAGGTTCGCGCGCGGCGCATTCGGCGGTATTCCGGCCAAAATGGGCTTCACATTGAAGATTCAGACCGCGCACCGCAGGATGCGTCAAAGCGAATCGAAGTAAATCACCCAGTTGCGGGACATTCACCCCATTACGCAAAGTAGCCACCAGCGTGACGGGAATTTCATGTTCCGCCATTAGATCCAAAGCATGCAGCTTCTGTTCCAATACCGCGCGGCCCCGCAGTGTTTCGCAGGTGGCATTGTCCAGCCCATCAAATTGCAGATGAATGTCAAATCCATGTCCGAGCGATTTCAGTTCCGCGCACGAAAGCCGTCCCTCCGCAATCGCCAGGCCATTGGTATTCAGCATCAGATACTTGAATGGATGTGCTTTTACGGCACGCAAGATTTCCACCAATTGCGGATGACAGGCGGGTTCGCCACCGCTGATCTGGATAATGTCAGGCTTCCCATTTGCGGATTGCACACACGCATCGAGCATCTGCTCAATTTCTTGCAGGGGCCGATGAGAATTCCCGCCCGCATTAGCAAAACAAACCGGACACCCCAGGTCGCACGCTGTAGTCACCTCAATCAACGAAATACAGCTTTTCTGGCGATGATTCGGACACAGACCGCAATCAAAGGGACATCCCCGTTGCTCCGGAGTTTGGCGGCTCTCTGGCGGACGATTCGGGCGGCGCGTGGCTTCCCACTGCCGGTATAGCCCAGCATCATGTTCGACTATCGATGAAACTTCCCTGCAGTGTGGGCATTGCATCCGAAAAACCAGCGCCCCTGATTCCTCGACAACCTCCGCCGGACGCACAACACCACACGAAACGCAATAACCCTTGGTGGTCCGTGGATACATATATCCCCGCCTTTCCTAGTGAATAGGATACAACTATTGTTTAATACAGGAAAATTATTGCATTAAATGAGACCGCTTACAATTTTCTTATGAAGCGTATCTATATGCAAAATCCCTTTCGATCATGCTACCCTCTTTAAACGAATAGTAATACTATGTGTTGACAAATCCGCTATAGCAATCATTACTAAAAAGAAAGTGCTTGAATATGTCGGGAAAAAGTATAGAAAAGTCTTCCGGTTCTTTGCTTCCGTCTATGGTGGATACCATCCTTAATTCGAGCCAGATTACGGACATCCACACCCACTTGTTTTCCCCGGCCTTTGGGGAGTTGCTGTTGTGGGGCATTGATGAGGTACTGACATATCATTATCTGGTGGCGGAATATTTCCGGGTGTCGGACATGCCGTATGAGCAATTCTGGGCCATGACCAAGCAACAGCAAGCGGATGCCATCTGGCAAACCCTTTTCATCCGCCAATCGCCGTTAAGCGAAGCCTGCCGGGGTGTCGTAACTGTGCTGAATTCCCTGGGCCTGGATGTCAGTAAACGCGATTTACAGGAGTATCGAGCCTGGTATGCCGAACAAGACGTGGAATCCTTTGTTGATACGGTGTTCAAGGTGGCGGGATTGAAAAGTGTGGTCATGACCAATGACCCGTTCGATCCTACGGAACGTCCGGTATGGGAACGCAATGCGGCAATAGATCCCCGATTCCATGCCGCACTGCGCATTGATCCGCTGCTGAACGATTGGCCGAATGCATGTGAGAAATTGAAGGGATGGGGCTATGCCGCGGATGCGGCACTGTCGGAGAAAACCCAAAAAGAAGTCCGGCGTTTTCTCTCCGGCTGGATCACGCGCATGAAGGCACTCTATATGGCCGTGTCTCTGCCGCCGGATTTTGCATTTCCCGAGGATTTGCCCCGGGCGAAACTCATTGAACACTGCGTGCTTCCGGTGGCCCGGGAGCACAACCTCCCCTTTGCGATGATGGTGGGCGTGAAGCGGCAGGTGAATCCCACGTTAAAACTGGCCGGCGACGGCGTGGACAAGGCGGACGTGGGCGCGCTCGAACGGCTCTGCGCGCAATTCCCGCGGAACAAATTCATGGCGACCTTCCTCTCCAGGGAGAATCAGCATACCCTGAGCGTGACAGCGCGGAAATTCCGCAATCTGATGATCTTTGGATGCTGGTGGTTCCTGAACGATCCCAGTTTCATTCGGGAAATTACCCGCATGCGCATGGAATTGCTCGGCCCCTCCTTCATCCCGCAACATTCCGATGCCCGCGTGCTGGATCAGGTCATTTATAAATGGACCCATTCCCGTGCGCTCATTAAGGAAGTGCTTATCGAGAAATACGGCGATCTCGCGGCCTCCGGATGGCAAGTCACCCAGGAAGAGATACAGCGCGACGCCGAAATGCTCCTCGGCGGCAATTTCTGGGATTTTTTGGAGCGGCGCCTGTAGCTAAAACCGTTTTTCTTTGCTTCTTTCTCGCGAAAAGAAAGAAGATAGTTCAAAATGTTTATCTATACTGCAATGCCCAGCGTTCCATGCGGATGTCTTCGTGTTTTATGCGCCAGCGGATCAGGTGTTGACAGTATTCCGCAACTACGGCCGCGTATTCTGGCTTTTGAGCGAGATTATCGAATTCACCGGGATCATTTTGAAGATCGAAGAGCAGTGGCGGCAGTGTTTCTTCACCGAACTGCACATATTTAAAATGGTTGTCACGCACCGTCCAGGATCGGCACGCATCGGGATTGGTTACATCGCGAATTTCCGGTTTTAACAGCGAGTAGTAGAAAAACTCATGAAAGATACGGTTCCGCAGGGGGGTATTCTGCGTGCCGCGCGTATAGCCCAGCACACTATGCCCCTGAAAACGTTCATGGCGGGGCACTCCGAGAAATTCACACACCGTAGGCGCAATGTCGATGGACTCGATAAAATCATCAACCTTTGTTCCGCGTGTGGCGTCTGCTTCCGGCGATGGATCGCGCACGATATACGGCACGCGCATCGCGGAATCGTAAAAATGCGATTTGCCTTGCATGTAATGATCGCCCATATAACTTCCATGGTCGGACGTGAAAATGATCAGTGTGCTATCCCATTGTCCGGTATCTTTTAAAAACTGAAATAGCCGCCCAAGGCAGGCATCCAGTTCCGTGATCATGCCATAATAACAGGCGCGCAATTCCCGCCACTCATACTCCTTCATCAACTGGTCCTGCGCATACTGGCCAATTCGCGCAAAATAGGGGAGAGGATTCGTTAATTCCTCCGGGCGGCGTACGGGAAGCGGAACCTCCTTCGGATCATACATTTCATGATACGGCGCGGGACAAATGTACGGGCCATGCGGCTTAACGTAATTGAGACTCAAAAACCAACCCGCATCTTTCCGGAGCGTGGCAAAATCAATCGCGGTGGACGTCAAAAACTGCGCTTCGCTATCCTCTGCGCGATAGCGGGCAGGATGTATGCACCCCAAATGCTCTCCAAATCCTTCCTCTGGTTCTTCCGGATAGTACATTGTGTTCCGATGGCACAATGCCTCCGGATACCCTTTTTTGATCAGGCCTGCATACCATTCCGGCGAATCGTATTCATGAAAGAGCACAACATCAAAACCGGGCAGGAAATTATCGTAATTCAGGGATGTTTTATTCGGATGCCCCTCCGGCAGGATGCGTGGATCGTATGCGTAATCGTTGTACCCCATGATGCCCGGCGCATGGCCATGCCGGCGCAGATGCATGCCCAGCGTGTCGTCTGCTTCCGCCAGTGGCGTTTTATTGTCCAGCGATTGATGCGAACACATATACCGGCCCGTATAGATGGACATCCGGCTTGGCCCGCAAGGGGCTGCTTGGACAAAACACTTCGTGAAGAGCACCCCATCGCGCGCCAACGCATCAAGGTTCGGCGTCTTCACCATGGGATGTCCCAGCGCACTAAGACAATCCGCCCGGAATTCATCCGCAATAATCAACAACACATTACGATTCACCAGACTTCATCCTTCTAACTATTCAGGAAATCGGGGCGGTATTGTACGCAGTTCCCGTTAGGAATGCACGTTCCTAAAAAAAATGGCTGACACCCTCCGAAAAGTTGTCAGCCAGTACTAAAATCGGTTGTTTATTTTTTGGGTTTGGCGCCCCCCGCCGCAGGTTGGGCGGCAGTGCCGCCGCCCGCCGCGGCTCCGCCTTTCTTGCCTCTCTTCGCCGCTTCTTCCGCTTCCTTCTTGATTTCGTCATAGCGGAGCTTCGCCACCTTTGCTTCTTCGATTTTCCGGGTGGCCAATTCAATTACCTGCTGTTTATCCTGGGTAAGCTGCGGATTCACATCGTCCGGAATCACGCCTACAATCGTTGGAACCTTGGAGTACTCCGCAATCGCCTGTTCATACTCATGATTGTCTTTGGCCTTTTCTCCTTTGTCAATCACGTCACTCGCCTCATCCAGAATCTCGTTAATCGTGTCGTTAATGGATTTGTTCAGCTTGCGGGTGCTTTCTTTGGAAGTGTTTTCCAGATCCTTGAATTCATTGCTTACTCCGCTGAACAAGGCGATCGCCTGACGATAGGTACTGATGGCGCCGCCGCGATCTCCGGCCAAGCGCGCTTTCTCCGCCTCCGCCTGGGTTTTTTCCGCGGCCGCAATGATTCTGACCATCGTTTCATAGCGTTCCTTGCGTTCCGCAATGGCTTTGTGGGTCTTTTCGATCATCAATGCCAGTTCTTTATTCGTGCGTTCAAACTCCATGGCTTGTTCAAAGTTGTTTAACGCATTCGGAAGATCCGTGTCCTTGGATCCCGGTTTGGCGGCACTTTCCAAAAAAGCTTTTCCTTCCTTCATAAAATGCGCGGTAAGTTTGGATGCAATGGCGGCCCGATCGGATGCCGGCATGTCAAACGCTGTTTTCCATTCGCGTACGCCGCGGATCGCCGTATCCGGCGTGCCAAACGCATAATACATGTCGCCAACCTTATCGAAAGCGTTGGGCAGGCCGGGATTTACTTCCACGAAATTGTTGTAGACTTTATCCGCTTGATTCAGATTTTGTTTCACCGTAAGCAGATAGTTCATTTCATCGACAAAATACCACGCCAGTGCCCGGCGGGATGCGGAAGGCTGACTTGCATCGCCTTCCGGACGCAACACGGTGTACCATGCATCGGTGACGGCTTCCACTGAACGTTCAAAATACGCCGGCCCGCTTTTTGCCAGAAATCCGTTGAAGCCGGCGCCGTTTAAATAATCCTCGTGGATAATGCGCTTGTCCTCGGCATAGAACGACCGTGCTTTCTCAAAATACTCGCGTGGATCACGCAGATAATACCGTTGCATCTGACGGGGGTTAAACCCAAAACCGTCAATATTCGCCTCAATGTCCGAATTCATCCGTTGCTGAATGCGTTCATCCTCGGCATTCCATACAAACCCATAGGGCATCATGATGTCGCCCACCAGCGCCGATAAGACGCCCATGCGATAGGCGAAATAGGACGATGGCCCATACTGACGGACGTCGCGCAACAACTGAATTTGGTTGCTGACCGCCTGAATGGTTTCTGCATCGTTGCCGAGAGGCACTTCCTTTCCGAGGATGGCGTACCCAGCGTCCGTCCCTCGCAGGACGTCCTCCTCATAATTTGGTCCTGTCATGCCCCCTGGACGAAATACGCTGGGAAATTCGTCCTTGATCACCTGCATGGCCATGCCGCTGATAGTACGTTTGGCCCGAGGCCCCCATGCCAGTGCTTCCGGGGTTGCCAGACCCACAGTCAGCGCCAACAGTATTGCCAATTTAGTTGTTTTTTCAATCGTAGACATGCAAATCCCTCTTACACGGTCTGTTTTTACACGCCCGTCCGGAAACCTTCACCAGTTTTCCACGGACTAAAAGGGCTCTAAGTCCTACAGAAACGGTAGCATAAGGCCCCTGCACCTGTCAATGATATAGGAATTAAAAGCTTTCAATCCCAAAGTCATGTTTTTGGGAAGAAAACCGGCGCCTTCAGCGAGGGAGAAGAAGGGGCAAGTGCAATGATAGCGCCCGCGAGAGGGTTTCTGGCGGGCGCAGGGAACTGGAATCATCACTTTATGCGACTTTTATCGGGATTTTCTTGGCTTTGGCTTCTTCTGTTTTGGGGAGTGTGATCCGTACTACGCCCTGTTTGTACGAGGCGTTTACTTTGTCTTCCTCCACGTCGCAGGGGAGGGGAATGGCCCGATAGAAACTGCCATAATTGCATTCGCTGTAATAACAAGCGCCTTTTTTCTCCTCGCGGGCTGATTTCTTTTCGCCCCGCACCAGCAGGCGTCTTCCATCCAATTCCACGTTAAGATCCTTTTCGGAGAGTCCCGGGACTTCAATAACAGCGCAAAGTTCATCCTCGGTTTCCTGGAGTTCGACTGCCGGAATATTTGTGAACGTCCATGGGCTTGGCCAGTAGTCCTGCCAGTAGTCCTGGTTGCCGTTTTCCTGGCGCTTTGCCCACGCGGGAAGCCAACGCTCAAGCGTTCCACTGATACTGCCGCGCAGATCATCCAAAAACGTTTTCCGTGAAACGGGAACCAAGTCAGTCATACCATTCACCTCGCTTTCATCCACTACAAATAGCCGTTACGCTACATTGACGGTGATCTTTTTGGGGATCTGTTCTTTCACCTTGGGCAGATAGACGCTCAAGACGCCAAATTTCATTTCCGCCCGGATGTTATCCCGATCTACCTTGTCACTTAGTTCAAACTGGCGGAAGAAATTCAATAATTGATATTCCCGGACCAGCGGATCACCGTGCAACGTGCTTTTTGCCTTGCCCTTGATGGTTAAGAGGTTGTTGTCGACATTGATTTCAACGTCCTCTTTGCCCACGCCGGGCAGGTCGGCCACTACTGCCAGCCCTTCCGTTGTTTCGAAAATGTCCACTGGCGGAATCAAAGTGCGTTCTTCATCCCGCGTATCCGGGGCCTTTTGTTCCACCTTCTGGGGTATGGTTGTTTCTTTCATGGCAGCCATCTCCTTATTAGTTCACCGAAACCGTGATTTGTTTCGGTTTGGCTTTTTCATGTTTCGGCAGAGTTAACAACAATAGACCGTTCTTGTACTCGGCGGAGATCTTGTTGCTGTCCACCTCCACGGGGAGCGTTAATGTCCGCACGAAACTCCCTGCGCCTCTCTCATTGCGATGATAGGCCTCCGGCTTGATATCCTCGTTAATCGGCGTTTTCTTTCCGGCGATCCGCAAGGTATTCTGGAGCACCGAAACCTCGATGGATTCGGGGTCTAAACCAGGGGCCAGGGCTTCCACATAAATATGATCATTGTCTTCATTCACATTCAGCATCGGATAGGTCCGTGCTGAAACTCCGGGCAAAAACGATGTGCGCGAGAAAGGCCATCTCCGTACGCTTGTATCATCGAAGAGGCGCTCCACTTCCCGGCGCAAGGCCTCGATTTCCCGGAACGGGTCCCAAATTCTTACTGTCATGGCGTGTTTCTCCTTTTCGTTGAGGTTGCCATTTCAACTGTGTGTTTTGCCTTACTGATGAGCAATAGGAATGCCAAGTTTTCATCGATTATGGTGTATGTACGTAATTTGTTGAAATTAAATGATTTATGAAAACTCGACAGAATCCGAGGCGGATCTTTTCGTTTTAGGAAGTGCTTTAAAAAGAAACCGGCATGTTTCAAAGTGAAACATGCCGGTCATATCGAATAAGTCGAGGAAATCAGCGCGAAGAAATCCTGCGCAATACCAAAGGCCCGGTGAGGGCAATCCCTATCAGCAATATAACCAATCCTATGTTGTTGGATAGGGGAATTACATCACCAGGAAGTTGTGTCCCGTCCAGCCAGGGATGCAACACCACCGTGACATATACCGAGCGTTCCTGGTCTTCTGAGGGCAGAGTTCTAACATTGTTGTATTCTTGAAGATTCGTAAACGAATCGTGGTCCAAATCCCCTGCCGGGGAGAATGGTTCTCCCGCCGCTTTTCCGGGTACGCCGGCCACTTTATAGGTTTGTGTTAACCCAACAGTTTGGAGTGCCATTTGCATCTCGGTACTGATGGAAACCAAGGCTGCGACGACGTTTTCGTAGGGTTCCCATCCCTCCGTGGCATAGACGGTTTCCGTGCGGAGGGTGGCGAGATTGTCCAGAAAATCGCATTTGGCGTCCCGGACATAATATCCGCCGCTTTCACACATGACATCCGCTAAAACGGCCACTTCCCAACTGTCCGGGATTATTGAGACATCCCAATCGGAAGAGGTCCAATTCAATGAGAATCCATGGGTGGCATTCAGGAAGTCATAAAAGGCGGCGCCTTCCGCGTCGAAATTGGGGCAGGGCCGGATTGAACAGGTGGGTTGCGTTTCCCCTTCTGTTGCGCCTTCTGTCTGGCCTTCACTCGTTCCTTCTCCCTCCCCTTCCTCGGCACCCTCTCCTTCCTCACCGCCTTCCCCTTCTCCCTCTCCTTCCGCGCCGCACTCGCAATTAAATTCCAGACTCCAGGCCGACAGAGAACCTGTATAAGAGACATCGGTTGTGGACACCGTCAGGGTCCAGGTTCCCGCAGCGGATTGTCCATTGAAAGCGCTAAGGGCGTTTTGGGGCAGATAACAGCCGGTATAGGGAGGGCTTCCCGTAATAATAGCGGAGGCAGCATCATCGTCCAGCACTGTATTTGTGAAATAGGAGGTATAGCCGCCCACCCCCGAAAATAACGTTCGATTTGTACCCGCTGGGGAGCGTAATGCCACGGTAAGTGTTTGCAGACCATCGCCGCCGCTGAACTCGATGCTCAACTTCACGTTCAGATCGGTTATCGTGCGGGTGTCAGTAACAGCGATAGTCGATTGGGCGGCTCCCCAGAAATCAATTCCTCTGGGCACTGCCGTACTGGCTACTTTCGTACATACTGGATCAATATTCCCATAACCAAGGTCGATCAAGCCGCCAATATCCACGGGCGCCCATTCCCGGCGCATGGTTCCGGACGCAATCTGGTGTTCCATTACCGCGCCCCCCACAATCTGGCCTGTATTCCAATGGGTCAAGCTGCTGCCGTCTGCCCAACTTGAAGGCGCGTAAACCCCTGGCTCAATCTCATGATCATAGCGCAGGTAGGCTTGTGTACCTTCAAACGCAATATTGTTACTTGTTAAATCTCCGATCACTCCTAGAAACGAGGGAGGGGATCCGCCAAACAAGTTGAACTTCCCGGTGCGGCGGATGATTAGCTGATCCCATACCGTATAGACGTTCGGTCCGATCCCACTGCCGCCGGAATTGGTACATACGGATACAAAACCCAGCCCATGGGTAAGTTCGTGCAACAAGACCGACATAAAGTCCACCTGAAATTCGGAAGGACTATTAGCCGTAAGGTTCCAATTCCAGTTGAAATCCACTTGCATTGCAATCTCTTCGTAGCCCGGATAAGGCTTTATTCCGGTATGAAGGCGCTGCATCGTGAAGCCGGTTTGAAATCCAGGCGAATTGAAATAATAGGTGCCTGCAGTCGCCAGAAACGCTGTACCATCCATCAGCGACGGTTTAACCAAAACATCCAGCGTGCCGCTTTCATTAATAATGCCGGCAATATACTGCAATACTTCCTTCAACCGTGTTTTGGCCAGGGGGCCTGTCGTGGCCCCGTCAAACCCCACATTTGTATCGTTACGAACGTCCATATAAAACAGGCGAAACGTGATATTGTTGTAGGTTACTTGTTCATCCGGGTTATTGTCGGGCAATTCCTTCTCTTTGTCCGTGTCTCTTACAATGATCTCGCCCGAATCCGGGAAGACCCCATAGATTTTGTCTCCCCATGTGTTCGTGCCGCCAGTGATAAGCGCCAAAAGAAGGAGGCACATGCCCACTGAGTTTTCAAAAGAATACCTATACGTCTTCATCGCACACCTCCTGTATACATTCCGACACCTTTAGAATTATGACTTACGCCGCCATGCAGCCAACACCACGGTCATAAGCAGAAACATGAATATATCATCCAGAATCTTCTCAATCTCGAACTTCTGATACGATTCTTTGTTGCACATACACCCATCATTATTCCCTTCCCCTTCGCCTTCCCCTTCTACAGCGCCTTCCCCTTCTTCTTCCGCCCCTTCGCCTTCTATCACTGCTCCTTCTCCTTCTTCAACGCCCTCTCCTTCTTCAATTCCTTCTCCTTCTTCCACTCCTTCTCCTTCTTCCGCTCCTTCTCCTTCTTCCGCTCCTTCTCCTTCTTCGGCGCCTTCTCCTTCTTCGGCGCCTTCTCCTTCTTCGGCGCCTTCTCCTTCTTCGGCGCCTTCTCCTTCTTCGGCGCCTTCTCCTTCTACTTCCATCGGATCAATATTGGTATATCCCAGATCCACCAGCGCGCCTATATCCACGGGTGACCATTCACGGCGAGTCGTGCCCGTGACGACCAAATGCTCCATCACTGCGCCTCCGATAATATTTCCGGTATCCCAGTGGCTTATACTGCTCCCACTTTGCCAGGTAGAAGGCGCATATACCCCCGGCGCCAATCCGTGTCCATAGCGTAAGAAGGCTTCGCTTCCCGCAAACGCCAGATTTTGACCGGTTAAATCGAACAAGGCGCCCGTGAACTCTGGGGGAGTACCGACAAACAAATTAAACATCCCCGTGCGCCGGACCACTTCTTTGTCCCACATGGAATATACATTGGGAGCCACTACACTGTCGCCTGTATTGCTGCAAAGAGAAATCAAGCCCAGCGAATGAGTCATCTCATGCAACAACACCGTCAAAAAATCCGGCTGGGAGAAACCGGGCGTTCCTTTGTCAAGATACCAGTTCCAGCCAAAATCCACAGTGAGATAAACTTCTTCGTAGCCATTGAATGGTTTTATATCGTTTTTCAGGCGGGACATTGTGCTGCCCATTTGAAAACCGGGCGTATTGGAAAAATAGGTGCCAGCGGCAGCCAAAAAACCACTGCCATCCGTTTGTGACTCGTTAACGACAACATCCAAGGTTCCGGTTTCGTTAATAACGCTGGCTACATATTGAAGTGTTTCCTTGAATCGTGCCTGCGCTTTCGGACCCGTTGATGCATCATTGTCAAATCCAACATTCGTGTTATTTTGAAGATCCAGATAATACAGGTTGAAGGTAATACCGTTATACACCACCTGATCATCAGGAAAACCGGCCGGCATATCCTTGTCCACTTCTGTGTCCACTAGTTTGATTTCATCCGCGTCCGGAGCATACCCCACTATTAGTTCCGCATAGGCCGATCCCTCGGCCAGCATCAGAACACAAAATATTACAGCCACCCCCGTAACAATCTTTATACCCATACTGTTTTTTTCCGGCATAGTCATCCATCTCCCTAATGGTTCGAGCATGCCACACCACGCACCGGTGAAATAAAGCAACCGTCTGCGCCTGCAGCGTTCTGTCTTAATCACTGCCGGTCATTGTAAGCCAATGCCCGGCTTTGGTCAATAATAAAACTTGTTCACGCAATTGGGAAATAATCCCTTTTTCTCCTACGCATACAGGAGGCAGGGCGCATTACGGGCATTTCACGGCCAGATCGTTGCCTTTTCATTTGTCCGAATGAGAACAAAGCCAATTTTGCACATGCCTCTTGTTGATGCCTTTTGCTTGATTGTTTCCACGGTTTATGTATAGAATACACTCCTTCCCGTCAGGCCATACCCGTGGACTGCACGCACATTGGAAAATGGGCAATCGAGAAAATAACCTATATGCCTGCCTCCTCAGATGAACCTTCCTCACCACTAGGATGGCTCCGCCGGCTTGTGATTGGCGGAGCGCGCAGTGTTAATGACACGGAAATTTTCCATAAGCTTTCCCTGATTGCGTTTTTCGCCTGGGTGGGCTTGGGCGCTGACGGATTGTCATCGTCGTGCTATGGTCCCTCAGAGGCTTTCGCCCGATTGGGTGAACACAGCTATCTGGCCATATTTGTGGCATTGGGTTCGGCGTTTACGGTGGTGGTCATCAGTGCCTGCTATTCACAGGTGATTGAGCGATTCCCCACGGGCGGTGGCGGTTACCTGGGGGCCAGTCAGCTATTGAATCCTGTGCTTGGGATGGTGTCCGGCTGTGCACTGCTGATTGATTATACAATGACCGTATCTCTGTCTATTGCGGCAGGTGCGGATGCCGTGTTCAGCTTCATCCCGATGGAGTATCATTATTTTAAAATGTGGGCCGCTATTGGCGGCGTCATAGTATTAACCACCCTGAATATGCGCGGGGTCCGGGAATCCGTGATGCCGCT
>Ga0116156_10001473_pt1 | contig 22818 bp, 16 predicted proteins | sample AD_UKC045_MetaG_FD_89891 | JGI IMG/M metagenome (GOLD analysis project Ga0116156, IMG submission 89891) | Active sludge microbial communities of municipal wastewater-treating anaerobic digesters from USA - AD_UKC045_MetaG | ecosystem: Engineered > Bioreactor > Anaerobic > Digestate | place: USA... | reverse complement strand
GCTGTCACATCCTGAATGCCACCTGGCGGGGGCTAGGGCTGCGAGCACCGACGACGGTCGTGGCCGAGGTCGAAGAGTCTTGGAAGAATTCGCCGCCGCGCCGCGCCGACAACTGGCCGCAGAGCGAACACGTAACGTGGACCTTTCCCGGCAACGATCTGATCGACGGTCCGGAACTGACCGTCGAATGGTTTGACGGCGCGATGCTGCCGCCCCAGGAAGCGCGGGATCTCAATCCCACCGCCAACTATCCGCTGGAGGCGGCGCTGCTGGTGGGCACCGAAGGCGCGATTCTGCACCAGCACACCGCCGGGCCCCAGTTGTTGCCGAAAGCAAAATACGCGGCCTACGAGCGTCCGAAGCCGGCGCCGCGCGATCACTATCGCCACTTCGTGGATGCCTGCCTGGGCGGCGAGAAGACGGAAGCGAACTTTGCCCAAACCGGGCCGATGACGGAGACGATTCTGCTGGGCACTGTGGCGATCCGGTGTTTCGGGCAGAAGCTGACATGGGACGCTGCGGCGATGAAGTTCCCCAACTGTCCGGAGGCCGAACGCTACCTGAGACGGCAGTATCGCGACGGCTGGCAGGTCGTGCAGTGAACCAAGTGTGGCACGGCCTGCTCGTTGGCCGTGTCACACATTGAGCGATCACAACGTGCAGAAATCCTTGTTTGGTGCTAGGAGCCGCACTCATGAACAACACCCCTCCGGTCACCGACGACACGGCTCCGCCGGCCCGTTGGTATCACGGCGTGAACCGCTATCAGTGGCTGGTCCTGGTCATCGCGTCTTCGGGCTGGGTGTTCGATGCCTACGAGGGACAGGTCTTCAACATCACCCGCAACGATCTGCTCAGGGACATTTTGCAGGCGGCGCACGATGCGCCCGAAGTGCTTCGCTACGGCGACGTGTTTCTGGGAGTGTTCCTGGCCGGCGGTGCATTTGGCGGGATCCTGTTCGGAACCCTGGCCGACCGCTGGGGCCGCAAGCCGGTGATGGTGGCGACGATCCTGTTTTACTCGGTGTTTGCCGGGCTGACCTATTTTGCCACGAGCCTGTGGCAGGTGGGCCTGTTGCGGTTTCTGGTAGCGATGGGCGTCGGCGGCGAATGGGCGGTGGCCGCTACGCTGGTGGCGGAAGTCTTTCCGAAACACGCGCGGGCGCACGCCTCGGGGATTTTCCACGCGACGAGTTGTCTCGGTACGTGGATGGCGGCGGCCGTTGGGCTGGCGGTCGGCGTGCACTGGCGTTACGCCTACCTGATCAGCGTCCTGCCGGCGCTGTTGGTGCTGTGGGTTTGGTCGAGCGTCAAGGAGCCGGAGAGCTGGACGAGCGCCCGCGACAAGGCCGCCACGGGAGGCGGCAAACTGGGCAGCTTCCGCGAGTTGTTCTTTCATCGCGTCTGGGGACCGCGGGCCATCCTGGGCATGGTGCTCGCCGCGGTCGGGCTGGGAACCTTCTGGAGCGTGACCGTGGCGGGGCAGGACCTGATGCTGGATCTGCTGCGGCGCAATGGCATGAGCGCGCCCGAGGCGGCCGCGAAAGCAAAGTTCGCCTACGGTGTCGTAGAGACAATCGGCATGGGGCTGGGTCTGCTGTCGTTCGGCCCGATCTGCGTGCGGCTGGGGCGGCGCCGCACCTTCATCCTGATGCAGGCCCTGTCGCTGGTGGTCGTACCGGTCACCTGCTACCTGCCGACGACGTACACGCAGCTCTTGTTGCTGTTGCCGTTGATGGGTTTCGTCACACTCAGCACTCACGCCGGGTTTGCGATCTATTTCCCCGAGCTGTTCCCGAACCATCTGCGTTCGACGGGCGCCGGTTTCTGCTTCAACGCCGGACGGCTGGTGGCGTCGCCAGTCTTGGTTCTGTCGGGCAGCTTGAAAGCGCTGCCCGGAGTGGACATGCGACTGGGCGTCACCCTCATGAGCCTGCTGTTTGTCATTGGGATTCTGGTCATGTTCTTCTTGCCGGAGACCAAAGATCAACCTCTACCGGAGTGATCGGTGATCGGTGATAGAGTGATAGGTGATGAGAGACAAGCAATGAGTGAGCTTCCCGATTACCTGAAAGTCACGGCCGCCGACCTGGGTCGCGACACGCCGGTCAAAGTCCGCATCCTGGGCGACATGGCGTCCGTGGGACAGGACATGGCCAAGGCCCTGCTGCGTGAGATCTTGGATGCCCAGGCTGCACGCCGCAACGCGACACTGATCGTACCCGTCGGGCCCGTGGACCAGTTCCCGATCCTCGCGCAGATGATCAATGAACAGCGGATCGACTGCCGGGACGTCATAGTCATCAACATGGACGAGTACCTGACGGACGACGACCGCTACGTTCCCGCCGATCACCCGTTGAGTTTTCGGGGGTACATGGACCGCTTGTTTTACGATCGTCTGGACCCCGCGCTGGCGCCACCTCCGGAGCAGCGTGTCTTTCCCGATCCGCAGCATCCGGAGCGGATTGCCAGCCTGATCGCCGACCGCGGGGGCGTGGACGCCTGCTTTGGCGGCATCGGCATCAACGGCCACATCGCCTTCAACGAACCGCCCGAACCCGGCGTGACGGTGAGTGTCGAGGAGTTCGCCGCACTGCCCACGCGCGTGTTGTCGCTGACGCGCGAGACGCGCACGATCAACTCCGTCACGGTGGGCGGCGAGTTGGCCGTGATCCCGCGCCGAGCGGTCACGGTGGGCATGCAGGAATGCCTGGGCGCGCGCCGGTTGCGGCTGTACTGCAACCGCCCTTGGCAAAGCGCCGTCGCCCGCCGCGTGTTGCACGGCCCGATCACGGCCGCTTGCCCGGCATCGCTGATGCGGCTGCATGCCGATGCCGTGCTGAGCGTGGCCGAGTACGTAGCCCAGCCGCCCAACATCATGCTGCGGTGACGAGATGAGACTGGATTTTGCGAACGAGCGCGTGCTGGCCGTTGTCGCCCATCCCGACGATGCGGAACTCCTGTGCGCCGGCACGCTGGCTCGCGCACGGGCGGACGGCGCGGCGATCGGTATCGCGGTGCTGTGCCTGGGTGACAAGGGGCAGCCGCCGCAACCCATCCCGCGTCTGGCGGCCGTGCGCCGCGGCGAGATGAGCGCCGCCGCCCGATTGCTGGGGGCCGACCTGTTTTGGGGCCGCGTTCCGGACGGGACGCTGGCGGACGACCGGCCGACGCGGCTGCGGCTGACGGAGATCTACCGCCGGTTTCGTCCGTCGCTCGTGCTGGCGCACAACGGGGCGGATTATCATCCCGACCATCGCGCCGCGTCCGCGATCGCCGAAGCGGCTTCGTGGTTCTGCGCCGCGCGCGGACAGAAAACGAAGTCGCCCCCGCTGCCCGTATCGCCCGTCCTGTGGTGGATGGATACCTTGACCATGAGCGGCTTCGAGCCCGGTTTCTACGTCGATGTTTCCGAGTTCATGCCGCTCAAGGAAGCCATGTTAGGATGTCATCGCAGCCAGACGGCGCGCGGCGCCGACCGCGATTTTTCGCCGGTCCTGGAACTGATGCGGCAGCAGGCCTTCACGCGAGGCGCTCAGGCCGGCGTCGCCGCGGCCGAAGCGTTCCGCGCCCATCACGCGTTCAAACGCACGCGGGCGTGGTGAGATGGTGGACTCAGAACCCGGCGAACGGTGGGCGTGAGCCCACCGGTTTTCTTTGGGATCGGCTTGCTGGCATCAAGAACCGGTGGGCTAAGCATCGTTCGCCGAAGGGAGTAAGTCGGATTACTTGCCCATCTTGCGGAAGTTTTGCAGCGCTCGGCGCACGTCCTCCAGCGCCTCCGGGCCCGCCCGGCCTTCCTCTTCGATGATGTACAGCTCGGTTCCGCCGGTCGTCTCGCAGATCTCGAAGACTTCCTTCCAGTTGACCGTGCCCTCGCCGAACACAGCCCCCGGCTTGCCTCCGTGGTCCTTGATGTGGATGCTGACGGAGCGGCCGGGAAACTTCCTCAACATGCCGATCGCGTCGCCGCCGCCGCCCAGGCAATTGCCGATGTCTAATTGCAGCAGGACGTCGGCGTTGGTGTTTTCGCCGAACAGTTCCCAGGCCGTCCGGCCTTCCACCTTGGCAAAGTCACCGCCGTGGCAGTGATAGCCGATCTGCATCCCGTGCGGTTTGAGCTTTTCCGCCAGTTCGTTGAACTGCTTGCCGGTCTCGACGATCGCCGCCATCGAGGCGAGACTCTTGTGGGGCAGGGAGGCGACAATCAGATAGGGCGTGCCGATCACCTTGTGCATCTCGACGGTCTTCTGGAAGTTCTCGCCCTGCAAGGCGGGCAGCCCCATGTGCATTCCGCAGCTCTTCAAGCCGTTCTCATCCAGCAGCTTGCGCCACGCGGCCGCATCGTAACCATAGTAGCTGTGCGCCAATTCGACGGCGTCGTAGCCCATCTGGCCAACGGCCTTCAGGACCATCGGCAGCTGCTTCTCGCACAGTTGCCGGACGGACCAGAGTTCCAGTCCGATCGGGATCTTCTTCTCCGCAGCGGCCCCAGCGGGCTGCGCCCATCGGGTACCCAAGATCGACGTGGCGGCCGCGCCGGCGGTCAACTGGAGCATCTGTCGTCGTGAGAGGTTCATGCGTTTCTCCTGGTGTTCAGTCGGGGGTGGTAAACGAGGTGATTGCTCGGCCTGGGCAGACACGAACTCAACAGGCCCGTATCACAGCGATGATTATAGTCATTTCCGCGGGACTTTGTGCAAGGCCCCCCCTGCCATTGTACGGGAGGGCGTCCTTGAGCAGCAAACGGTCTTGTTCGTTCCTGCTCGCCCGTGCCGCGATCAACCGCATCAGGGCTTCACGTCGAGCAATTCCTTCATCGCCGCGGTCAAGATGGGCTCGGCTTCCGGGGTCACGTTGCTGGCTCCGGGGCTCGTTTCGTAGCCGCCTTCGGCATACGCCGCGGCGGGGCCGATGTAACCGGGACCGTATTCGCCGTAGGCCGCCATCGCGACGTGCAGATCGGGACGCATCGCCTTGGCGGCGAGTTGGTACTCCACGAGCAGCTCGCCCGGCATGTGCAGCACGCGCGCCTGGCCGACCCGCAAGCAGGCGATGTCGATGGCGTGGCCCGCCTCGCAGCGCTGCAGCCATGCCAGCTGATCAGCCTTGGCGATGTAGCCGCGTGCCGGTTCCGTCTTCAAGGCCTGGATCAGTTCCTCCTTTTTCAAATGCGCCGCGACGGGCAAACGCACGGGCACCGTCTGCCAGCCGAGATCGGCGGCGCCCAGCGGGCGCCGTTCGGTCGCGTCATAGGCTCGCTTCATGCCGTCCGCCAGACGCTCCGCGAGCCGCATGCGGTTCTCCTTGGCGCCGTCGTTGTATTTGCCGGCGCCGATGTTGCCGCCCGCACCGTTGAAGTGAACGTGCAAGGCGTCGGGGACGTCCTGGCCGCGAATGAACCGCGCGATGCCGGGAAAGTCGGGGCTGGGTACACCGGTGCGGTAGTAGCTCTGCGGATGGCACGCATAGTAGCTGAGCACGGCCAGCGGCCGGTCCTCGTTCCAGAAGGAAAGCAAGCATACTTGCGGGTCAATCACTCCCTCCGGCTCGGCACGCAGCGCGGGATCTCGCGTAGTGGTGTAGCGCGTGGCCCGTACGCGGCCGTCCGGTCCCAGAATGCGGCGGTTGGACGCGACCTCTTTCACCTCCGCCGCGCCCCACCCGTAGTGGGTCACGGCCTGAGCCGCAGGCAGCGCCGCGCGGATGGCGTCGGCGGCGCGCTGAATGACCTGGCGATGAAAGGTGCCCTCGAAGCGGCCGTAGTCCGCTAAACCGAGTTCGCAAATGATCCCCTCCGCAGTGAAATCGCAGCCCGGCGCATCGTGCTGGTGCACCGTGTGTACCGCCACGCGGTCGCGAGTCGTCCCCGCCGCCTCGGCCAGCGCATCGCGAAAGGCGTCTTGTCCTTCATTGGCGATGCCGATCCAGTCCACCGCGCACACGACCATCGGTTTGTCTGCGCCGAGCAAGACAATGCCGCGGCAACGGAGCGTCAATTCGCCCAGCCGCTTGACGGGGTCGTAAGCCATCGCCGAGCCCAAGGGCGGTGTCGCGTCCACGTCGAACGTGGCAATCTTGACCGCCGCGGTGTCGGCAGTCTGAGCCGTTGCAGTACGGCCATCGCCGACGGCTCCGAGGGCGGCAAACATGGCCAAAACGCAAGGGAGGAAGTGTTGTCTCATCGATCGCTCCTGTCCGTTGAGTGGGAGTTGGAGTACTGGCACACGGGTCCTTCACGGGCGAAAGACCGACACAAAAGTTGTCGATGTTGGTTTCTGGAACCGTGCTTAGTCTAACCCGCCGCAGGCAGCCTTCCAAGCCAGTGGCTTCCGTGCAGGCCTCCAGTACACAAAAAGAGAGAAGAAGCTGAGAGAAAAACGGGGTGACAGAAAAATGAGCTGGAGAGGAGGGCGAGCGAGCAACTCCGTGCTTCCTGCCGTGACGTGGTTTCTTGCATTTTCCTGTTTTTCTGTCATCCTATTCTTCTGTCAGCACCGCCAGATTCGAGAAGGAGAAAACCATTGATGACCATTCGTTTCAGCATGTTGGTCGGGGCCCTGATCGCGTCGGGCAGCCTTGTGCAGCGCGTTGTGGCAGCCGAGGAAGCGGGCCCGATTCTGCGTCAGACCAACTACTTGGCCGTCCTGCCTGAAGCAGGCCGGCAGGCCGAGGTGGTCCTCAAGACTCAGCGGTACTCTCCCGCCTACTCGGACGTGTTGCATTTCGCGCTCATCGGTCCCGACAGCAGTACGGTCAGCTCGGGCGAGGTTTCGCTTGGCGAGGAATTCCGCCTGTCGATTCCCGCCGCGGCCACGGGGCTGCACGTCCTGGAACTCGACAGCGGCTGGAATGCTTGCCGCGCAGACACGGGGGGCGCGCCGTCGGCATGGGTCGCCCGCGAGACGGTGCCACTGCAAACGGCCCGCGGTGTGAAGCAGTTGTTCTTCTACGTTCCGCACGGCGGGAAGCAGTTCAGTGTGTGGCTCGTGGCCGCCACTCCCCGCGAAGGGGCTCGCGTCCAGATCAGCGGGCCCGATGGCCGCGCCGTGGTCGAGGAGGAGGGCGACTACGACACGCCGCAGCGGATCCGCGTCCAAGTGCCCGCGGGGACCGACGGCGAAGTCTGGTCGCTGGCCCTGTTGAAGCCCAAGACAGGCGGCTTGAACGTCGACGACGTGAAACTGTGGCTCGATGCCGCCTTGCCGCCGTATCTTTCGATGCGTGCGGATTGGGCCCTAATGTTCGGTAAACGCAGACATCCCTAACCGCGTGCGCCGGCCCTCCGAGGCCATCGGGCGCCTTCGAACTCACTGCCCTGACGGCCTCGGAGGGCCGCCGCGCCACAAACCACTTTCGCCGAGACCCGGACGATGCGAACCCTGAACTTTTCGGCATTCCTGTTGATTCCGCTGACCGCAGCGCTTGGCGACCAGCCGGCACCGGTCCTCACCCAGGTCCCCTTCACCTACATCCTCGATTACGGCCCGGACCACATTCGCTCCCCGGCCTACATTGAGTGCATTTCGCAGGCCCCACCCACGCTGCTGCACCTGGGCAAGGACGTCCCTTTCACGCACAACTGGGGACCGATTCAGGCCCTGGGCGGCGAGAACCAGGCGTACGCCAAGCGCAAACCGTACGCTCCGGAGGATTACATCCGCCGCCTTTCGCCCGCAGAAACCAAACAGCGAGTGGCCGACCTGACCAAGCTGGTCGACGACCTGCACCAAGCGGGCGTCAAGTGGGTCACGCCCTACATCTGCAGCATGACGATCGGCGGCCACCCCGAACGGCGGGCCGGCTTCTGGGAGTTCTTCGATCATTGGGACGAGTATCAGGCGTTCGGCCTCGGACCTCGGCCCGCGGCTGATCCCGTCCAGTGGATACAACTGACGAGCGAGGGCAAGCCCCACTTCTTCTATACGTTTACGGGCGAGTTCTACCCCGCCTACGAGCCGAATATCCGCTACGCCGCCTGCCAGAATCGTGCCGAATGGCGCTACTGGACAGAGAAGGTCGTCGAGAACGTCGCCCGTTGCGGCGCCGACGGCGTGTTTGTCGATAACGCCGGTTCGCTGCGGTGCCACTGCCCCGTCTGCCAGCAGAAGTGGCGGACCTGGATCGAGCAGCGCTACACGGCCGACCAACGGCAATCGCTGTTCGGCACCAAGGACCCCGCGCTGGGTGACGGAAAACAGCCCGTCTTGCTCTGGGCCGAGACGCAGCGATTCCGTTGTGGCTGCCTCAAGGAGCACCTTCAGGCCATCGCCGACAGCGGCGCCCGCATCACCGGAAAACCGTTCCTCGTGTTCCCCAACGGCGGCGAGAGGCGGCCCGAGAACATCCTGCACATCTACCCCGACACGGACCTGATCATGTTCGAACGATCAGTCGGCCCCCACGGCACGAATCCGGGCATGGTTCTGCGGCCGCTGGTGGAGGACGTGAGCGTCAAGAAGTACAACGACAACATCTTCGAGTACAAGTTCGTGCAGTGCCTGCGGCGCAAGGTTCGCCCGATTCTCCTGACGCGGCCCGGTTGGCAAGTGCCGAGCGCCGAGCGGAAGTTGTTGGAGATGAACCTCGCCTCGGCCGCCCTGGGCAACGCCGAAGCTGCGGCGTTCGGCGGAGGCGGCGGCTTCCTGCAGCGGGCCGATCCGGGACTAATGCAAGTGCAGAAGCAGTACCGCACCTTCTTCGAGCGGCAGCCGGAACTGTACGAAGGTCTCGACTCGTTTGCCGAAGTGGCGGTGGTCGTCCTGCCCGACCTGGCCTGGCTGGATGGCGGCACGCAGCATCAAGTCGAGGTGCGCAAAGTCACCGCGAGCCTGCTCGACGCTCACGTCCTGTTCGATTACCTGATCGACGACCAGGTGACAGCCGACAACCTGGCCAGGTACGCTGCGGTCGTGCTGCCGCGAGTCAGTCACCTGGCCGGCGATCAGGCCGCCGCGTTGAAGCAGTACGTCCAAGCCGGCGGCGTGCTGGTCGTCACCGGTCCGCCGCCGCAGTTCGACGAGCGAGGCCAACGCCCTGCCCAACCGCCCCTGGCTGACCTCCTCGCCGCGCAGAATCCCGCGACGCCATTCGCGGTCGGGCAGGCAAAAAAGGGCGTGGCCGTGCAGTCCGCGGCGCTGTCCGCCGACTGGTTCGAGAAGGCGACCGGCCGCGAGTTGTCCGTCATCGCGGGTCCGCACACCGCTGAGCTGGCCAAGGTGCGGGTGAACGCGTTCCGCCAGCCCGGACGATCCCGGTACGTCGTCCACCTGATCAACTACAACGTGCCGCTGGGCGTGGAAGCCCGCCAGCCCGAAGCGCAGCGGGGCGTGACGGTGGCCTTGCGACTGCCGGGAATCACGGCGGCGCCTCACGTCCGCTGCTACCACCCGCAAGGCCCGGCAGCCGACCTTCCGGCCGAAGTGCGGGAGGGCCAAGTCCGAATCACGCTGCCGGAACTGCGAATCTACAAGGTCTTGGAAATCGTGGGCTCGAATTAGAAGACCGGAGATCAGGCACTACAGACTCCAATCTTCGCCCGGTAGCATATCAGCCATGAGATAATTCCACCGAACAGACGCGATGCCATTCCTTTCCCACCTCATAAGACTCCCCTGGAGGCACGGACTGACCATGAGACCCCTCGCGTTGGCCATCAGCCTTGCGGCGGCGACGGCTTCAGCCGGCGAATTCCGCGTTTCACCCGCGGGCAGCGATGTCCGGCCCAATATCTTGTTGGTGCTGGCCGATGACCTCGGCTTCTCGGACCTGGGCTGCTATGGCGGCGAGATTCGCACGCCGAATCTTGATGCCCTGGCGGCCAAGGGGGTGCGGTTTTCGCAGTGCTACAATTCGAGCCGCTGTTGCCCGTCCCGCGCGAGTCTGCTCACCGGCCTGTACCCTCATCAAGCGGGCATCGGGCGGTTCGTGGGAAAGGGAGCCAATCTGCCGGGCTACCAAGGCCGGCTGACGGATCGATGTGTGACGCTGGCCGAGGTGCTGGGCAAGGCCGGCTACGGGACGTACGCTTGCGGCAAGTGGCACGTGAATGAGCCGGGCCCCATCGCCCGCGGCTTCGACGAGTTCTACGGCTTCGTCCACGGCTATGCGGTCGATTCGTGGGAGCCGGGGATGATGATCCGGCGGCCGGCGGGCCGGCCGCAGCGAAGCTACGCACAGGGCAAGTATTTCGCCACCGATGCGATCACCGACCATGCGCTCGACTTCCTGGACATCGCCCGGCAGACGCCTCGTCCGTGGCTGCTGTACGTCGCCTACCAAGCGGCCCATTTTCCCGTCCAAGCTCCGCCGGCTTTGATCGAGAGCTACGCGGCCACCTACGAGCGCGGCTGGGACGTGTTGCGCGCCGAACGTTTGGAACGAATGAAGCAGCTCGGCCTGATGTCGCCGGACGTCGCCCTGCCGCCGCGGTCGCCGATCGACAATCCGGCCGTCGCCCAGCGGCTCGGTTCCATGACGGCCGACGGCCGCAATCCGGCCTGGGAGTCGTTGGATGCCAAGCGGCGGGCCGACCTGGCGCGGCGGATGGCGGTTTACGCGGCGATGGTGGAGAACATGGACGCCAACATCGGACGTATTGTCGCTTCGCTGCGGCAGCACGGCGAGTTGGAGAACACGCTGATCCTGTTCTTGAGCGACAACGGGGCCTGCGCCGAATGGGAACCCTTCGGCTTCGACCTTGATCCCGCGAGATTCCGCAATCCCAAACCCGGCCACGGAATCGACGGGGCCACGCCCGGATCGCCGAACGTGTTGCACGAGGGCCCGGCGCTGGCGGCAATGGGCGGCCCCGGCAGCCTGTTCAGTTACGGCTGTGCCTGGGCCAATCTCAGCAACACGCCGCTGTCGCTGTACAAACACTACGCTCACGAAGGCGGAATCCGCACGCCGCTCATCGCGCACTGGCCGGCGCGCATCGTCGGCCAGGGCCAGTGGCGGACGCACGTCGCGCACCTGATGGACATCATGCCGACCTGTGTCGAAGTCGCCGAGGCGAAATACCCCGCGGCCGTGGCAGACAAGGACATTCTGCCGATGTCCGGGCGGAGCTTGGTGCCCGCGCTGCAAAATCGTGCTGACGAACCGCGGACGTTGATTTTCGAGCATGAACGCAACGCCGCGATTCGCGAGGGCCACTGGAAACTGGTCGGCCAGAACATCCTGGGCCGTGACGGCCTGCGGCCCGGCGCGAGGTGGGAGCTGTACAACCTACGAAGCGACCCGGCCGAACAACGCGACTTGGCCGCCCAGCGGCCCGCGATGGTCGAAGATCTATCCCGCAAGTTCCTCAGTGAAGCGCGTCGAACCTTCGTGTTGCCCGCGCCGTGAACGGCGACGGACAAGGCGGACTGCTGGTAACGGACTGTGTGTTTGCGCTGGGTAGACCATCCTTCGTCGCTGGCTTAGAATGGTCAGATCAGGTTGCGTCTCGAGTTGACTTGGGAGGCAGCGGCGGTTGCCGCGAATCGCAGAAGGACCATCGGATGAGCAGGCAGTATGTGGAGCATCGAGACGGCGGCTACTGGGTCGCTGGCACACGAGTCTCTTTGGACTCGATCGTGTATGCCTTTCTGGAGGGCCAGACAGCGGAAACCATCGCCCAGGCATTCCCCGTACTCAGCCTCGAACAAACGTACGGCTCGATCGCTTTCTACCTCGCCAATCGGCCGGCCGTAGATGCCTATCTGGCAGGATCCAGGGACGAGTACGAGGCACGCTGGCGGGTTGCGCGGTCCGCTGACCCCATGTTCTACAGCAAACTGGCGGACGCGAAGCATCAACCGCAGGCGATACGTTCATGAGCATCCGGTTTCAGGCGGACGCTGATCTCAATCAGATTATCGTCCTGGCCACGATTCGACGCGAACCGGCCGTCGACTTTCAGACGGCCCTGGCCGCCGATCTGCCGGGCCTGAGCGACATGCAGGTGTTACAGAAGGCGGCGCGGGCCGGACGCCTCTTGGTCACGCATGATCAGCGGACCATGCCGAGGCATTTCGCTGAGTTCATCACGACCGAAACGAGTCCTGGCCTGCTCATCATACCTCAGCACCTATCCGTCGCCGCTGCCGCCGACGATCTGCTACTCATTTGGGCTCTGACGGAGCCTGAAGAATGGATGAACCGCATCTGCTTCCTGCCCTTGTGATTATAGCGAAAGTGCTGCCAATGAAATCCAGGCTGTTCTTTTTTGCGATGTTGTTCGCTTGCGTCCGGCCGGCGTTCGCAACGGCCGCGGAATACGAACTGCTGTCGTCCCGCGACCTCCTGATCGCCGACTTTGAGGGCGAGACTTATGGTGACTGGAAGGTCGATGGTGCCGCCTTTGGCAGTCGCCCGGCGGTGGCCAACGTCTCGCCCGGCAACAGGGTCGTTGGGCAATGGGGCCGCGGACTGGTCAACTCTTACCTGGGCGGCGACGTCCCCACGGGCCGGCTCACTTCGCCGCCGTTTGTGATCCAGCGGAAGCGCATCAACTTTCTGATCGGGGCGGGAAACCACCCCGGCGAAACCTGCTTGAATCTGGTCGTCGATGGCAAGACGGTTCGCACCGCCATCGGCCCGGCCCTGAAGAATGGCAAGGACCAGGAAGTCATGGATTGGCACGGCTGGGATGTCGCAGAGTTTGCGGGCAAGACGGCGACGCTGCAGATCGTCGACGCCGCCTCCGGCGGTTGGGGGCACATCAACGTCGATCACATTTTCCAGTCCGACGAACCCCGCACGCCCAGCTATCCCGACTTTGCGCGAGTCATGTCGGGCGATCGTACTTCCAAGGTTCCCCAATTCACCTTCGCCGACACGCTGGAAGAACAAGAGGCCCAACTGAAAACCAATCCGCTGCTGTTGCGCATGCAGCAGTCGCGAAAGGCGATGGCGGGCGATCCGCATCGGCCGATCTACCACTACGTCAACCCCGAGGGCTCGCTGAACGATCCCAACGGACTGTGCTTCTGGCAGGGACGCTGGCACCTGTTCTACCAGGCCTACCCGCCGGAGGACCCGCGGCAGCACTGGGGCCACGCGGTCAGCGACGATTTGATCCACTGGCGGGATCTGCCGTTGGCCATCTACCCCAATCCGGAAGACCGCTGCTACTCCGGCGCGACCTTGGTCGAAGAAAACCGCGTGATTGCTATGTATCACGGTACGCGCGTGGGCAACATGGTCGCCGTGTCCAGCGATCCGCTGCTGCTGAATTGGAAGAAGGTGACCGGCCAGGCGGTGATTCCCATTGCCAGCCCCGACGGATCGCCCTTGCCTTACCGCGTGTTCGACCCGTGCATCTGGAAAAAGGGCGACCTGTACTACTCGTTGTCGGGAGGAACCGTGCCGGGGCCGGGCGGCAAGCCGGTGCGAGCCAATTTCCTGTTCCGCTCGCCGGATCTGGCCAACTGGGAATACCTGCACCCGTTTGCGGAAAACGACCAGTACTCGCTGGTCGGCGACGACGGGGCCTGTCCCTATTTCTGGCCGATCGGCGACCGGCACATCCTGCTGCACTTCAGCCACATGAGCGGCGGCAAATACCTGCTGGGTGATTACGACCAGGAGCGGGACAAGTTCGTCGTCACTTACGGCGGCGATTTCAACTTTGGCCCGGCCGCCCCGGCAGGCGTCCACGCGCCGTCCGCCACGCCCGACGGCAAGGGTGGCGTGATCGTGATCTTCAACATGAACCCGGCCAAGCCCACCCAGGGCTGGAACCAGATCATGACGCTGCCGCGCCGCCTGACGCTCGCCGACCGGGACGAACTGGCCGTCGAGCCGGCGGGGGATGTCGAATCGCTGCGCGGGGACCATCAGCGCGTCGCAGCGATGACCCTGGCTGCGAACCAGGAGATCGTGCTGGAGGGCATCCAGGGCAACGCGATGGAGATCGTCGCCGAGTTGGATCCGCGCGGCGCGCCGCTGGTCGAGATGAACGTTCTGCGTTCGCCAAACAGGGAAGAGTTCACCCGCATCGCCTTCTTTCGAGATCGAGGCTATCGCGAGCGGTCGGAAAAGGGACGGCAGCTCAGTTCGATCACGATCGATTCGTCGTACTCGTCGCTGTTGCCCGACGTGCGTTCTCGAGCGCCGGAAACGGCCCCGGTTTTCCTGGACAAAGGCGAACCGCTCCGACTGCGCGTGTTCGTCGACCGCAGCGTGGTCGAAGTCTTCGTCAACGGGCGGCAGTGCGTCGCGGTGCGCGTGTATCCCGGCCGCGAAGACAGCCTCGGCGTATCGCTCCGCGCCCAGGGACAGGACGCCGAGTTGAAATCGTTCGACGCGTGGCAGATGACAGGGATCTATGACTGATCGCACCTGGCGATCATCACGGGTTTGATCGCTCCACTTCCAGGCCACAGAGAATCGGCATCTGCGCGGGTGTCGGCGAGGCGTGGGCCGAGGCGAATTCGATCACGAGCTGGTCCGACACGGGAACGTTCTTGACCTCCCGCACGGCGAAACCGTCGGCGTTGCCGGACGCAGCGGCGGCGTCCACCCCTTGGCAGGCCAACTCACCCTGGACGCGCACGTCGAAGACACGCTGGCCGGGCTGATCGCCTGCCGCACGGGCAAAGACGAGCCGCAGGTGGTAGGTGCCCGGACCGTCGCCGGCGCCCCGCAGCGGCAGCACGAGGCGTTTTGCGCCCCGAGCCCCGGAAGAAACAACCCAGGCCCACTGCGACGGACTGCGTTCTGAAGCGTCTCCGTCAGCGGTGAAGAAACCTCCCCCAGGTTGGAACTCGGTCTCGAACTGCAGCTTGAGATCCAGGCTCGTCTCCAGCGACGGGTTCGGCGTGGGCCGCGGGTACGCGAGCCACAGCTTGCCCTGCTTGTCCCGCCGGTCCCCTGGCGCGCCGAAGTTCAGCGACATCTGCCGGACCGGAGTCGTAGCTCCCACGCCGCTGTACAGACTCCACGGCCGGCGCGCCTCGCGCGGTTCCATGACGATCGTCGAGGCGATCGAGAACATGCACACGCAGCCGGCGCTGGCTTCGGGAATCACCACCAGGCCGCTGGCCGGAATGGCGTTGATCCAGCAACCGGGGCGATGCCCGGAAAAGTGCTGCGTGCCGGCGTCACTCAACAGGTCGAAGAACCCCGTGTAGCCGCTGCGGAACAGCAGCATGTTGTCGCACGCCGAAATCGCGCCGCAGTGGTGCCCCGGCCGCATGAAGCTCCACGGCACGGCCGCTCCGGTCACCGGATGTTCGCGCGTCTTCTGCTCGCCCGATTTCAGGTCGAAGGCCCACGGCTCGGCGATCACCCGGTCGCCCACGATAATGGGCCGGTGCCGGTAATTGGCGTCCTTGGCCCACATTTTGTACCCGTCCTGCGCGTACAGCGCCACCAGCCGGCGGCGGGAAAAGTCGCCGGCCACGAACTGCTTCCAGAAGTGCCCGTTGGCGTTGGCTCCGCACAGGATCAGCACGCCGTCGTGGTACATCATCGTCAGCTTGCCGCCGCCAATGCCGATCTCGCTGCAGTCGGTGACGTCCACCGGCGTGGACCAGAGTTCCTTGCCGGTGGCCGCGTCCAGGGCGACGGCCAGCCGCACGTCGAGGGCCTTCAGGCGGTCTTCGGCGTTCTGGCGGGCCGCGCCTTCCAGACGTTCCAGCTCGCTCTTGTCCTGCCGCAGGATCGCTTCCCGCTGTTCGCTTGTCACCGAACTGTCGATGAAGAACACCCGCTCCGGCCCGATGGCGATGGTCTGGAAGTTGATGCTCTGGCCCTGGTACTTCCACAAATGCTTGCCGCTGGCCGCGTCGATCGCAAAGATGCTGTCGGTGGCCGCGTCGCCCGGATTGCCCCGCCGGCGGAGGTTCAGTTCGATCAGTTCCGGCCGCGTGGTTGCCGTGCCGAACAGCACGCCGTCGCGGACCGCGACGTAGCCCCACTCGTGGGTCTTGGAATCGACGGACGGCGGCAGTTCGTGAACGCGTTTGACTTCCCCCGTCGCCGCATCGTGTTCGTAGACCTTGGTGCGAGCCATGTGAAACACCCGCTCGTCCGTGGCTGCCAAGTTGCCGGGGTTTCGATTCTGGTAGACCCCGGTGCGAATCGACTGCGGGTTTTCCACCTTCCACAACAGCTGCCCGTTGAACGCATCGTAAGCCATCAGGCTGTTTTCGCCCTGCACGAACATCCGCCCATTGAGGACCAGCGGGCCGACGGCTCCCAAGTGGCGGTTGACCATCAGGTCCGGTCCCGGGTCGCCGTACCAGAGCACTCCCAGGCCGCCCTTGACCAGCGTGTCGCCGCTGCTGGCCGTATTGCCCGGTTCGGCATACTGGTGCGTCCACTGGCCCGCGCCGGGCAGCATCCCGCGAGTCAACGTGACCCACGATCCGACGGTCCGGATGACGCTCTGACCGGCGATGGGCATCTTCGCCAGCCAGGCTCTCGCCGCCGACTCCGTCAAAGCCTCGCCCGGCGCGCCGGCAGGACGGCCCAGGGCGATGACCCCGCCGGCCGGTTTGAGGTGCCGAGCCAGTTTTTGCGGGTCGCCCGGAATCGCGCCCGTCGAAAGCAGGGTGTCCGAGACGATCAGATTGGCGAAGTAGTTCGAGTACGGAATTGCGGCCAGATCGGCCTGATGCACCGTGATGCGATGGCCGTACAGCCCGGCGGCCGCCAGCGCCCGGCGGGATTCCTGGACTTTGTTTTCGTCCGGCTCGACCGCGAAGATCTTCAGCTCGCTGCGGCGTGCCAATTCCAGCGCGAGCCGTCCCTGTTCGTTGCCCACGACCAGGCAGTACCCGCGTTTCACCCCCGTGGCTTGCAGAATTTCCTCGGCGGCACGCTGGTACACGGCAGTCCACTCGTCCGCCGTGAACGGATGGTCCGCAGCCGTTGCGCCGGCCGGTGCATTGGTCGCTGCGTCCGTCGCCGGCGCGCTGGCAAAACAGTAGATCTTGCCCGCCGTGGTACTGACCAGGAGGTTGCCCGAAGCGACGGCGAGCCCCCGAGCCTGCCCCTCGACGTCGGCCTTCCAGACCTCCTGGCCCGCTGCCGTTTCGAACGCGGTGACGTTTCCTTCTCCGCCGGCGAACACCGTGCCGCCCGCGACGATCAAGCTGGCATCCGCCGCGCACGGCCTCCGCCAGACTACGCCCACATCGACGATTTCCTGCACGCGCTTGCGCAACTCGGCCATCCGCTGGCGCATCGCGCCGGCCTGGTCGCCGGCGCCCGGCAGTTTGCGGGCCAAATCGCGCAACTCGTTCGCGATCCTGACACGCTCGTTGCACGCCGCCGTGAATTCTTTTCGCTTGGTCCGCAGCAGTTCGCGGCCGGCCGTGACGTAGTAAGCGTCCTCGACCACGACCAGGTGCGTGCCCAGCGAGTACGACTGCAGACGCCCGTCGGCGATCAGCGCGTCCGTTCCGGCGATGGCCGTACTGGCGAGGCTCAGCGCGGCGGCTCCCCCGCCGATGAGTTCCCCGGTGGTTCGACTGACGGCCTTGGGACGCGACCGTCCCGAAGGAACGTACAGCACGTCCGCCGTTGCCAGCAGGTAGCCTTGCGGCGAAAGGTCGTTGCGCCCCGCATCCAGGTGGCTGAGGTTGTCGTTTCGCCACAGCAGCGTGCCGTCGGCGGCGCGGGCCGCGCCCAGGTAAACGTTCTCGTGCGGGAAGATGCCCGCTCCGAAATAGGCCACGCCTTGGTCAACCAGCACACTGGTCCGCACGGGCCAGCGGGAGATCATCTCGCCGCGGGCCAGAAACCATTCCTGGTCCGGCCCCAGCCGCTGCTTCCAGGCCAGACTCCCGGACTCGGCGTCCAGGCAGTACGTATAACCGTCGTCGGAACCGACATACACCCGGCCCGCCGCGACGCTGGGGGCCAGCCGAATCGGCGCGTCCGTAAAGAATCGCCAGATCTCTTCGCCGGTGTGCAGGTCCAAGCAGCGAACCTGGTGGTCGACGGACGAGCCGAAGAAGACGCGCGGGCCTACCACCGCCACTTGCAACGCATCGTCGAACCGCACGCGGTCGCCGATCTCCTTGCCCTCGATGATCCGTCCCACCGCCTCCGTCCACGTGCGCCGCGGAACGGCCGTTGACGAAAACAGCCAAGCCTGCCGCAGCGGCAGCGCCGGCTGCTCCGCCGTCACCCCCGTCCGTCCATAGTCGCCCAAGTACGTGGGCCAGTCCCCCGCAGAGACCGCGGCGGATGCTCCGAGCAGCAGGGCGAACAAGCAGATCAGATTCCATTTCATTTCGTGACCTCCAGAGGGATAGCGGTTGGATTGCAGGCGGGAAAACGAGAGTGAGCGGTCTGGCGCTAGCCACCGGTGCCGGATCGGCCGCAATGGCTAGCGCCTTGCCGCTCACGTGTCATCTATTTCTCGAACGATGCTAACTGGCGTTGATGGTGCGCGTGGCGTGATCGTAGGTCGTGCGGCGGCCGGAGCGGAACGATTCCACCGCCATCAGGCAAGCCACCGAGTGCTGGTAGCCGGCTTCGATCGGGGCCCGCGTCGGCTTGCCGCTTCTCAGGCATTGCAGCCAGTCGAGGAAATGGTCCGGCGTCTCGATGGCTTGCACCTCGACCACGCCGCGGATGCTGCCGTCGCGTTTCGGGCCGCCTTCGGCGCTGTAGGTCGGGATGCTCCAGTTGTCGAGGATCAGTTGGCCCTTCTCGCAGAAGTACCGGTGCCGGTTGCCGCCGCCGTTGCCGAAGTTGCTCGAGTAGGCGACCATCAGGCCCTCGGGATACACCCACAACGCCTCGACGTGGTCCGGGCAGGTAAAGTTGTGCTCGTCCTTCCACGTGAACACGCCGCCGTTGCACACGCAACTGGTCGGGAACTGCAGGCCGGCGATGTAGTTGTACAGGTCGATGAAGTGGCAGCCCAGGTTGGCCACCGGGCCGTCGGTGTAGTCGAGGTAGCCGTACCAGCCGGAGTAGACGCCGGGATCGAACGGCCGCTTGGGGGCGTCCAGGAGGAATTCATTCCAGTCGATGTCTTCCTTCTTGATGTCCTTGAGGAAGCTGTACCAATAAGGCCGCTCGCCGTTGCGGCACTGCTCGATTCGCGAGGCCTTGCCCAGCAGGCCCGATTTCCACAGCTCGCGGCAGCCGGTGCTGGTGGGCAGACTGCGGATTTGCGTGCCGACCTGCACGACGATGCCGGCGGCCTTGACCGCGTCGACCGCACGCAGCAGTTCCGGCACATTGCGGGCCATCGGCTTTTCGACATAAACGTGCTTCTTGACCTTGGCGGCGGCTTCCAGTTGCGTGGCGTGATGGTGGTCGGGCGACGCGATGAGCACGGCGTCCACGTCGTCCAGGGCCATGATGTCGCGATAGCTGACGAACTTCTTCACCTCGGTGCCGTACCACTCCTTGCAGAACGTCGCAGCTTCTTCCCGCGCGACGCGCCAGGGATCGGACACGGCGACGTACTCGACGTTCTGCGCCTTGTCGTGTTTGTGGACGCCCATCATGTGCGCGCGGATGCCGCGGCCGCCGCAGCCGATCTGGGCGAGCCGGATGCGCTCGTTGGCGTTCATGATCCGCCCGTAGCTGCGGGCGGACAGGGACATGGCCGTGGCGCCGAGGGCGGTGGCCTTTAGGAAATTGCGGCGGTTGCAGTTCGCGTTCATGGGCTGAGGACTCCTCAATAAGGGGTGACAACTTCAGTGACGGTTCATGGGTCCATGCCGGTCTTCGCGGCCGCCGGGACCCTACAACAGCGGCCTGATGCAACTGAGTCTGGTCAATTGCGGACGAATTTCTGGATGCGTTTGCCGTTGATGTCCCCGGCGTACAGGTTGCCCTGCGAGTCGACGGCGACGGCGTGCAGCCAGTTGCACTCGCCCGGCTGCTCCTGGCCGTCCCGGCCGACCGGCACGGTCCACAACTGCCGCACTCGGCCATCGGCCGTAAACCGCAGGAAGATCGCATCCTTGGGAGGCGGATAGCTGCCGTCGCGGTACCAGGACTGGGGCGAGGAACCACAAGCCCAGATCTCGTCGCCGGCCGTGATGCACAGACCCCACGGCATGATCAAGTGGTTCCACTGGCCGAGCACCTGGCCCTGCTGGTCAAACAAGTGAATCCGGCCGGCGTTGCGGTCGGCGACGTACAACGTGCCGCGGGAATCGACGACGATCTGGTGCGGCAGGCAGAACTGGCCCGGTCCGCTGCCGTACTGGCCCCAAGCCTTGACGAACTTGCCCTGCGCGTCGAAATGCACCACGCGGCGATTGCCGTAGCCGTCGCTGATGAACACGTCGCCCGCGGGCGTGATCGCCGTATCCGTCGGACCGTTGAAATGCGCCTCATCTTCTCCCGGTTGGCCCGGCGTGCCCAGCGTCAGCAGCAGCCGGCCCTCGGGCGTGAACTTTTTGACCACGTGGGCCGCGTGATCCGTGATCCAGACGTTTCCCTGGCCGTCGAAGCGCACGCTGTGCGGGCTCTTGAATTGGTCTTGGCCCCAGCTTTTGACCAACTCGCCTTGGCTCGTGTACACCTGCACCGGGACGCGGCAGCGTTCCAGGCACCAGATGCGATCTTCGCGATCGACGGCGATGCCCGGCACGGCAGCCCGCGGCCCGAATTCGTCGGGACGCTTCGGCCAGGCCGGATCGACCGTGTACTCGATCACCGTCGGCTGCGGCGGGTAATTCGGCTGGCCGGCCCGCGCGCCGGCGGCGATGACGGCCGGGATTCCAATGGCCGCCAGACACATCTGCAAGGTGCGTGCCATCACGGTTTGACTCCTATCGGCTGTTTTTGTGTTTTTCCCCGGATGCGAAGGGGCGTTTCCATTTCGTTCATTCCGATTTCGGATTTTGGATTTGTCTCAACTTGTCTGGCTGCGGCGGTCTTGAAAAAGCGGCGGCGACTCTTGCGCTGAGCAGCACCAGAAAGTGTCTTAGCCGAAATCATTGTGCGCTCGCTGTAAGAGTCAAAAATGGGCAACTCGCACCGGGCGACGGCGTTCATCTCACGGACCAGAATACGCCCCGGTTTCCCGCATGTCGAGTCCCCATCGTAGACCGCTCGCTCCCCGCGAGCGGAATCATGTCGCGGAGCGACACGCCTACGGTGCCCGGTCTCTCCGATACTGGCATCGGCCCCTGCCATGGATTGACACCCCTTGCCCTAATCCTCAAAATCTAGCCTATAGGATTAGGTGGAACGTTAGGATTTCAGGTCCCGGCGCAGCCGGTTAAGTCCATTGCTGCAGACAACCTCGTGCCCGCAGGAGCCCCCATTGATTCCTCGACGCGTTTTGACGACTTTGGTGTTCGCCTTGCCGCTGATGGTCTTTGCGTTTGCGGTGCTGATGGGCGCTGCTGCGCTGACGCAGGCGATGCAGGACGAGGCTGGGGCGCGGGTCCTGCGCTGGATCGCAGCCGGCGTGCTGGTGCTGGCCGTCACCGATATGCTGCTCTTGCTGTGCGTCCTGGGACTGAAGGCACTCCGCGACGACGACACCCCGGACACCGGCGACGAGTGATGGAGGCCGGAGCCCCGCCACGCGCCTGGATCGGAAACACGCGACGAACATGCCTATCAAGTTTGCCTGTGAGCATTGCGGAGCGCGTCTGAGCGTCAGCTCGCGCAAGGCCGGATCGCGGGCGAAATGCCCGAAGTGCCAACAGGCGCTGACGGTCCCGGAGCCTCCGCGGGACGAGGCCGACAGGCCGGCGCAAGCGGCGGCGGAACCGCCGGACGCGGCGGCGCCCGCCCCACCGGCGCAGGACGATCCGCTGGCGGAATTCCTGGTCTACGATTCCGAGGCCGAACTGGTCTACGCCGCGGATGACGAGGAGAGTTCGTCGCTGGCCGGGTTTCAAGCGTCGCTGGATCCGGATAAAGTCGCCGTTCCGCGCGGCATCCTGTACGCGCAGGGTGCGCTGCTGGGAGTCGTGGCTGTGATGAGTCTGCTGGTGGGAATTCTGGTCGGGCGAGGATGTTCCCCCGCGCCCCCGCCGGAAAACGCGTGGCCGCAGGCCTGCCTGATCTCCGGTGTGGTCGCGATCGAGCGGGCGACGGGCCAGACCGTGCCGGACGACGGCGCCGCCGTGATCGTCGTGCCGCGAGATGTGCGGCCGGAGCAGAAGGTGGAAACCGTCGGGCTGCGGCCCCAGGACACGCCGCCCGACGAAAACCATGCCGGGTTGCAGACCATCCGCGGTCTCGGCGGCGACTACGCGCGCACGGACCCGGAGGGCCACTTCCAGCTGCGCGTGGCCGACCGAGGCCACTTTTTCGTGCTGGTCATCTCGGCCCATGTCAGCCAGAACGACCAGGAACAGTCCAAGACCACGTTGGCCCAGATCGGGCGGTTCTTCCGCCTGACGCCGGAAATGTTCGAGGGGCATGCCATCCGCTGGCAGGAAGAGCACGTCCAACGCGACCGGCAGCTGAACGTCGTGTTTGTCAGCCCCCGCCCTTGACGCCGCACCGGGATAAGGTATCAAAGATCGGTCAATCCTGAGTAGCCATCACGCTCCGCGTGATGATGGCAGACAAGATCAGAACAGTTATTGATTCGCCGATCCTGAAGAATCAGTTGGCTATTCCTCTCGCGGAGCGAGAGGGCTGCTTTGGGCTGGCAGCTCCTCTCGCGGAGCGAGAGGGCGACTGAGCCGCGGGCCGCGATCTTGCAACAGAAGAGAGGATCCCAGCATGAGCGAAACGTTAATGAAGGACATCGGAGTGGCCGTGGTGGGCGCCGGGTTCATCGGCCCCGTCCACGTCGAGGGCTTGCGGCGTGCCGGTGTGACCGTCACGGGCATCTTGGGCGTCTCGGACGACGAATCCCGCACGGCGGCCGCCAATCTG
>Ga0116156_10001472_pt1 | contig 22838 bp, 26 predicted proteins | sample AD_UKC045_MetaG_FD_89891 | JGI IMG/M metagenome (GOLD analysis project Ga0116156, IMG submission 89891) | Active sludge microbial communities of municipal wastewater-treating anaerobic digesters from USA - AD_UKC045_MetaG | ecosystem: Engineered > Bioreactor > Anaerobic > Digestate | place: USA... | reverse complement strand
TGTTTGATGTGGCAAAGCATTTATACGACCTGACTTTGTTGATGAACACCAAAAGAATCGCCGCCCTTGTCGCCAAGCAGGATGAACTCTTGAAAATGCTTGAATATAAGCGCCGCGAGGAACAAAACAGAATCGGCAGCGACTTGGCTCAAAAGCCCTTCGCTGATTTTCTGCTTTTCAAAGCCTTTGAAACGGACGCCAAGCTACAGGCGACTTTTGCGGAGATGCAAAGGGTTTACGTTTTTAACAACGCCGACATCATCCCGTTTGCGGAAGTAATCAAGCAAATGAGCAATTTATATAAGGTTCTGCAGGGACTGGACAGATAGCCGGAGGAACATCGATATGCAAATCGCACTAACAAAGAAACTCGCGGAGGCTATGGGAATCAAGCCCTCGCCTGTCCACAAAGTAATAAATCCGCTGTTCACCTGGACAGCAAACTGGACGAAGGTCTGGGACAACCGCCGAACCGAGGATATGCTCGTATTGGTGAATAACGCCACACGGTTTACGGTTGCGATCTATCAGGTAAAACGCAAGGATATGAAGAATGTCGGTGCGGAGATGTTGACCGCTGCGATTCGAAATACTCTGCTTGCGCTGAATCTAAACGTCGTAATTATTGATGAATATCTACAACTTTCCGGCGATGTCGAGTTTGTTGTCAACAGCGACAGACAATTTACGGCTTGGGTAAATAAAGCCGGAACAGAGTGCGCTTATCACGTTGGGAACAATTATAACGGTGTAGCGAAAATGTTCAGCGACACAGTCGGTGTATCAGTTAACTACCGCCTCGTTGGGTATACAAATAACCAGGATGGCGGATTTATTCCGTATAAAAAGATGTTCGATGCTCTCGCCGAACTCACAGGGAAGCCGGTCTACAAATATCGGGCTTTTGAGTTGCTTGTTACGCTTGACCTGGAGATTTATCAGGCGATGCGACGGCTAATCTTTCCAGCGGACATTGAACTCTCGCAACTGCATAAGATTTTGCAGCAAGTATTTCATTAGAATGACTATCACCTGCACAACTGGAATGTAATGGTTTTAAGGATTTTTTACTGTTTACTGTTTGACCGTGAAAACTTCATTTTTGAATGGCACTTTCGGACATTCATTAAGGCTGGGAAACCGGAGAAGGATGCTTTCTACGCTTGGAGCGAAAAAGCCAGAGAAGAAAAAGCGAGATGTGTTGCCGGGGAAATCAGCTTGCAGAAGTTTAGCCAGTGGCTGAAAACACCGTAACCATTCGCTTTACGAGAGTAAATGACTATGGTATATTGGATATGGAAAATAACCTCCTGCATTTGTCACATAAGTGTAGGACGAGTTAATTTTATACAATCTCCTCTGATTGAAAAATGTATATTGCTACCTAAAAGCGCTGAACTCATATAGAGAATTAGTGCTTTTTAACTATCACAGAAAATTTGAGAATATATTTTGTAACCTTTCGTTATTCTCATTTGTATTATTAGTGAAAGGCTTTTCAAAGAGATTAAGGAGCAAACTCATGAGACAACCAGTAGAGATACTGATTGAAAAATACAAGGATAATATTTATGCAATTGCTTTTAATGTTTGCAAAAATGCTCAAGATGCAGAAGATGTTGTTCAAGATACATTTATTCAGTACATATCACTAAAAAAAGATTTTGAAACAGCGCAACACATACGTGCATGGTTTATAAGAGTAGCAATTAATAAGGCTAAGAATAAGAACGCTACCTTCTTTAGACGGAATACACTGCCTCTGGAAGATTACATGGAAACATTAACTTTCGAATCATCGGAATCTTCCGCATTATTTGAGACAGTGATGAAACTCCCTGAGAAGTATCGTGTTATCATTCATCTGTTTTATTACGAAGACTATTCTGTAAATGAAATAGCAGATATTCTAAAAATATCTGTAAGTAATGTAAAAGTCAGGCTATCACGTGGAAGAACGTTGCTTAGAGAAACATTAAAGGAGGTATGGGAAGATGACGAATAAAGAAAAATACAAGCAGGCATTTTCTGCAATTCATATCTCTGATGAATTTTCTTTGGAGGTAAGAAAAATGACAAATACAAGTAAAAGACAAAAATTTAATCAAATGGTTGCGGGAATTGCTGCCTGTGTACTTTTAGTAGGTGGCTCAACTGTTGCCTATTCTACCGATTTGGGAGGAATTCAACGTACTATCCAACTTTGGATAGATGGAGATCAAACTGAAGCAACCATTGATTTCAATTCTGATGGAAGTTATCACATGGAATATTTCGACAGTGAAGGAAATGCGACTCAACAAGGCGGCGGCGGAGTTGCTTTTAATCCTGATGGAAGCGAAAGACCTCTAACAGAAGATGAAATACTGGATCACCTTGACGATCCAGATGTGAGATACAAAGATGACGGCTCTGTTTGGATTTACTACTTTGATCAGAAAATTGATATCACAGATAAATTTGATGACAATGTATGCTATGTGCAGGTTTCAAATGGAGAAGAAACCTTGTATATGACAATAAAGTATCAAAACGGCTGGACTTCCAGTCCTAATAAATACCTAAGCCCTTCTTCGCTTAACTGATGGCATATAAAACACATAACAAAACTGCGTTGATGAGGGTCATGCTGATGTGGAGCTAATGAGCAATTTGCCTATGGTTAGCCTGGTTACCGCCACTTCGAGGGTAACAAGATAATCTTTATAGGGTGGATAAATCCCCAAGCACTTTTTACGGTGCTTGGGGATTTTCTGCATCATAGGGTTGCTTTAGATAATTAACTCTCAACCGATTTGTCTGACAGCCTTGAATTTACTTGTTTTTCTGTAACTTCCCTATGAGGCCCACCCTTTCGCCAGTGATTTGTGTTATAATAATACTGTAAAAGGAGTTGATTGTATGTCTCCGAAATTGCATGCTCGGCGGCTGGCAGCAGTAAAGCTTGCCAACGCTGTTAATAAAATAGAAGGCATCGCTGTCTCATCCCAAGCTAAAACGCTCTCAGCTAAGTGGGCGCAGGGTGAAATTTCAGGTGCAGAAATGAAAGCAACCCTCATTGCAAAGCATAAACAAAGCTAAGGGAGCTGCTTATGAGTGATCCGTATCTTTATGTAGGCAGTTTTGTTCTACGTAATTTACTGAATATCCATGACGAAAAGGAATTAGATGTTGCCGAAGCGGAACTATCGCAAGCCAGTCCGGATACTTTTTAATCTCAATCCAGAATCCAATCGAGCAGCGTTTTGTCGTCCATGCTGCCATCGGCCAGCGCTAAGCCGACACGGATGATCTCCTCGTCTGTACAATCCTTCCCGGCTCCGTTGAGTTCCAAGAACAGGAGCATTGCCATCATGCCGGTGCGCTTGTTACCGTCGAGGAAAGCATGGTTACTGATCAGTGAGTATCCGAGCCTTGCGGCTTTCGCCTCAATGGTCTTATACAGCGGTACATCGTCAAAGGTCTGAAAAGGCGCATTGACAGCGGACTCCAAAAGGCCCTCGTCGCAAACGCCGTCCATGCCTCCGGTTTCTTCTATCATCAGATGGTGGATCTGTTTGATACGTTCCACGGACAGCCTCTTCATTTGGCAAGCTCCTCAAATGCGTGCCTGTTTTTGGCGAGGATTCGCCGTGCGACCTTATCGACTTCCTCCTCGCCGGTAAGCTCCTCTTTCTGAAACTGGCTGAATTCCATGAGAACATAGCGCGGAACGTTGTTTTTCAGAATAACGGCAGCGCCGTTTTCATCCACGAGTCTTGCAACACGGGAAAAATTTTGGTTGGCCTCAGTGATGGATACCAGGTTATTTGTGTTGATCTGCATGACCGACACCTCCTTCTGCTTATAGTATACGCAATTATTAGGAGAAATACAACCTAAATTTTGTACATGGTCTTAGGCTGAAAATAAAACATTGCGCCCACAGCACGGCCAAATAAGAACATTTATACTGGCGCAAATATGGCATAATTGCGTTCTCTTTGAGTGATTCTTCTGCTAACATATTTTCTTCATGCCAATTTTCCATTGCCTGTCGCTCTTCGTCATAGAGGACCTTATTTACGATGCGTGGATTATCCGCGCTTTTATTCATGGGAAACTTCCTTTCATGACACAATGCTGTGTAAGAATTTATACAGCTATCGTGTCAATTATAACATAGAGTACGCAAGCAGGCATGAAGATATATACACTGAATTAGGAAGTTATTCTCATTTTATGGCCGGACATAATGGCCCGGTTTTTTCATATTAAAATAAGCAGATGACCATCTTCATTTGAAATCCTCAAATCAGATACTCACAATAATTAAATCACATTAAATAAATTATGCTGTTACATCCTCAGTTGAATATCGCTTGCATTTGACTTGGCTATAATACTTAGACAGGCCACATCTATCAAGGGCGCAAGCACTGCTAACGTTTTTGCTTTTCTTTGTGAACGCTACAGTTTTATGCTATTCTTTAGTTAGGAGCCAAAATGCTTTTTCCTGTCAGGTTGTGAAAGCGGGATGGAAAATTGTGTGGTTGCAATTTCAGCGGATACGGTAGTTATATGAAAAATGGCGTTGTGGTGCCTTTGGCACCGAGAATAAGGAGTCGGAATGATTCAGTCAATCGTACATATAGCATTGGTTGTAAGTGATTACGATGAAGCAATCGAATTTTATACGAAGAAGTTAAATTTTGCTTTGATTGAGGATACATACCAAGCAGAGCAAGATAAACGTTGGGTTGTCGTTGCTCCACCCGGATCGCAAGGAACAACAATCTTATTAGCAAAAGCATCCAAGCCAGAGCAACATCCACTCGTGGGGAATCAAGCAGGCGGCCGAGTGTTTTTGTTCTTAGGAACAGATGATTTTTGGAGAGATTATAACGAGATGAAGGGGCGAGGGATAGAATTTGTAAGAGATCCGAAAGAACAAGATTACGGAACAGTCGCAGTGTTCAAAGATCTGTATGGGAACCTGTGGGATCTAGTTCAATTCGCTGAAAATCATGCAATGGCGAAAAGGTTTTTTGCCCGTCAAGGATAAAGGCGATAGCCATTCTTTATATAACAAAGCACTCACGCTGACGGCACGTTCAACTAAGTTGGTGCCTGGGCTACTGATTTTTCACAAAGCTGGGCAGCCACACCCCATCACCGGGTGCAAGCACCGCCTTCGAAGAGAGTCAAGGTGGTCCGGTTCAGGGGCGTCGTGAGTGCGGAACGTTATACGGCAGCCACATAAGAACAAGGCCAAAGCGTTTAATATGAGTTAAGGTAAAGTCATTAAGGCGTTATAAATAAAAGAAACTTAGTAATAAGAGTATTGGAGAAGGAAATGAAAAAAATAACAATCTCAAACGAAGAGCTTAAAATGCTTTCTGATGCAAAAAGCACAAACTTTCCAAAGTATGTTCCTCAGATTATAAACCTGGCTAACCAGAATGCACAAGGAACAAGACCAAAAGTTGTAGGACAATTATCGGATTTATTACCTCAGTTTTTACAGGAATCAAGTGATACCTCAATTGAAGCTTGGGAAAAATGGTATTCTCAAAAATTTCCAGGCGCCATTGACGAAGCAACTGGTAAAATATCTATTCAATTGGAAAACCTAAAAGAAGCCATTGATAAAATAGATGATAGTATTATAAAGGAATGGGTTAAGGATTTAGTGATCACTAAAACATACACGGGATTAAACATACAAGAATTGATTTTAAAAAAAATAGCAAATGAGGGAAAAAGGAATTATCGGTTAGCTACAACTGTAGAAGAATCAAAAGGTATTGATGGATATGTTGCTGACAAAGCATATTCGATAAAACCAACTTCATACGAATCAAAAAATATGTTAAATGAAAGCATTGAAGTCACCATGATTAAATATGCAAAAGAAAAGGTTGGTCTTAAGATAACGATCGAAGAATAAAGAATTTCAAAATGCTTATAAGGAGAAATGAGGTATCTCCTTATAAGCGCGTCAATAAAACTAAACATAATCGACATGAAATACTTCTTCATGGTGAACAATATCTGCTATGGCTGAGATTTTAAGATTTTTTTCCTGCTTTGTTTTAACTTGAAAATTGTGATTTTCGTTATGGTACTTAAACTCACCATCGCTATTGTTCACAAAATTTATATGATCCGCTATGCGTTGTGAAATTCTACTATTTAGAACTTCTTGGGAATCTGTAATACCATGATATATTTCTTCGCGAAACAAATCATCTATTTCGATCCCAATGCTATTCCTTTCACAAGCGATTGCAGCTAACGTAGTTGTTCCCGTTCCCAAGAAAGGATCAAGAACAATGTCACCTTTGGCGGAATACATATTAATAAGCCTGTATGGTAATTCAAAAGGGTAGGCGGCGCTTGTGATTCTTGAGGTGGAATTTTTCAACTTTTGGCTTGTACCTTTAAAATCCCATAAATCAGAGAACCAATTATTTCGCTCTTCCCAAAAAAAAGCGCTCTCTTGCCTTAACGCTTTATCCAGTTTTGATTTAAAAACACGTTTGGAGCCCTTGCGGAAAATCAAAATGTGTTCATGTTCTAAGGTAACATAGGCTCCCGCGGGAAGCATACCAGATCCCATGAATTTGTTTGGCGCATTTGTTTGCTTTCTCCATATGACAGAAGGAAGGACGCTAAAGCCAAGTTTTGAAAATGCTTGAATAATTCTTGCGTGATTCATGTAAATTTGAAACTTCTCATTTATCGTTCGGGTGGCATCACCAATATTTATGCAAACAAAACCATTTGGCTTTAGTACTCTAAACACTTCAAGCCATACATCGTCCAAAAAAGTATGTATTTTTTCATATGCAATTTCGGGACTATTTGAAAATATATTTTTAGGGAAATCACATATTCCCGTAAAAATATCGTCCCACATTTCAATCATGGGATAAGGAGGAGATGTTACAACTAAGTCTATCGACTCATCATCAACGAATGACATATTTATAGAATTTTTAAAAAATATTTTGTGTGTTGTTGCCATTGAGATAGCCTCCGTGTACCGTGAAATAGTTTGAATTTACTTGATTATAACATGGTGTGATCATGATGTCTAGTTTAATTTATAACTTATTTTGTGGCCACTATATAACAAAGCATTCACGCTGACGGTCCGTTCCGCAAAGTTCGTGCCTGGGCTGCTGATTTTTCATAAAGCTGGGCAGCCACACCCCTTCACCGGGTGGCAAGCACCGCCTACGAAGATGGTCAGGCTTGTCCGGTTCAGGGGCGTCGTGAGTGCGGACCGTTATACGGAATCAGCCGTTAAAGACCTTATTTGATTATGCCATAAGAATATGCTTCATTGGGCTTGTTAGTTCATATTAAGCGAGTTACAATTAGAACGAATGTTCGAACAAGTTTGGGAGGTATTGTATGGCGGATAAAAAGATAAAGGGCAGTCTTCATGCCAAAGGCATTGAGATTGGTATCTATACCGAAGACTTTCAAAATGAGTTTATATCGCTTACTGATATTGCTCGGTATAAGAGCGATGATCCAACCGCTGTTATAGCAAATTGGATGCGAAACCGCGACACTTTGGAATTTCTTGGGCTCTGGGAATCAATGCACAATCCAGATTTTAAACCCCTCGAATTCGAGGGGTTTAGAAACAAGTCCGGGGCGAATGCATTTACTTTGTCTCCTCAAAAATGGATAGATTCTGTGAATGCGATTGGCATAAGTTCTAAATCAGGGCGTTATGGTGGTACATATGCACATTCCGATATTGCTTTTGAATTTGCATCATGGATTTCCGCAGAATTTAAACTTTACATAATCAAGGATTATAAACGTCTAAAGACGGACGAAAATAGTAGGCTTTCGCTGAACTGGAATTTGAATCGTGAGATTTCCAAATTAAATTATCGGATTCATACAGATGCAATCAAGGACAATTTGATTCTGCCTGATTTAACATCCGGCCAGGTTTCTTTAAAGTATGCGAGTGAAGCGGATGTGTTGAATGTTGCTCTTTTTGGGATTACTGCAAAAGAGTGGAGAGAAGAAAACCCTGAAAAATCAGGGAACATCCGAGATTACGCTAATTTAAATCAGTTGTTGGTTTTGGCTAATATGGAAAGCTATAACGCAATTTTGATTAAAAGAGGAATCCCCCAATCCGAGAGGCTGATTGAATTGCGGAAATCAGTTATGCAACAATTAAAGGCTATAGAAAAACTTGGCATAGTTAAGATCAAAAAATTGGAGTGATTGATTGGCTGACTCCGTATAACAAAGCACTCACGCTGACGGCCCGTTGAGCAAAGTTCGTGCCTGGGCTGCCGGATTTTTCATTAGGTTTGGGCAGCCACACACCCTTCACCGGGTGCAAGCACCGCCTCCGAAGAGGGGGCCGGGTGGTCCGGTTCAGGGACATCATGAATGCGGAACGTTAGACGAAAGATAACGCAAGAGGCCACGTACCCTTGAGCGTAATATATAAGCCAGAACTCTGAAGCATTTTTAGTTTGTATTTGTTTATATTACGAACTGAATGTTATTTATATAATCACCCATAGGAGGATCGCCATGTACGATATAATAATAATTGGTGCAGGCCCGACAGGCTGTACTGCTGCACGAGAATTGGCTTGTAATGACTATAAAGTATTATTGGTTGAAAAATTTAAGATGCCAAGGAACAAATCCTGTTCAGGTATTCTTATTAAAAAGTCAATGGATTTGGTTAAGAGATACTTTGACGAGGATACACCAGAGTTTACGATGTGTATGCCGAAGGATAATCGAGGCATGGTTTTTACCAACGACAAGGGTCAAGAGTACCGGTTTGAACAGGAAGGATTAAATATATGGCGGAGTTCCTTTGATTATTGGTTGGCAACAAAAGCCACCGAAGCTGGCGCGGAATTACGCGATGAAACAACCGCTCTATCATGTTTAGAACAAGAGAATTGTGTTATCGTAAATTTGAAAGGCAGTTCTTTAATTTCCGAAAAAGCGAAGTTAGTTATTGTATGTGATGGTGTGGTAGGATCTGTTAAGCGAAAACTTATACATGCATCTCAAAACTATATTACTACTTATCAAACCTTCAATAAGGGTTCCATTGAACTGGATCATCATTATTTTTATGCTTATTTGCAGCCCTACTTATCGGAATATGATGCGTGGTTTAATGTAAAAGATGATTATCTCATTTTTGGAGTGTCTGTTAAGGATGCGAGTAAACTCGAACACTATTATCGAGAATTTATTGGTTATATGGAAAATAATAACAATGCAAAAATTGAAAAGCAAGAAAAATCCGAAAAATGGCTTATGCCACACATTATGCCTAAATGTCCTATACAATACGGAAAAGGGAAAGTGTTTTTTGCAGGTGAAACCGCAGGATTTCTTAATCCTATGGGCGAGGGTATTTCAGCAGCAATGGAAAGCGGGTATGCGGCAGCGAAGGCGATTGAGAAAATAAATTTGAATAACGACTTGGACTTGGAAACTGTATATTCAGCCTATCGAAATAACACTTCAGCGATAAAAGTTCATATGAAGCGGCAATGGAATTTAGTTGCAAGCTTGGCGAGTACATTTGATCACATGAGATTATGAGCATAATTTGTTGCTTTAAGTAACTTGGATTCCGATTATGAATAAATTGCGGATAAAGTGCTTGTGAAACTGGTATCTAAGGGGACACCGTCCGTGGCTCTTCTGGATTCATGGGGCGGGGCGTTATCCTTCGCCTAACAGCAAGGTTTACGGTTCCGCTCTGTTTCACCCAAATTAATTCGCCAAGCGCAGTCGCGCTAAGGCTCATCAACTTCGCAAACCCGCAAACGTTATCTGAAAGGTGATGCAAAGGCCATAAAGGGATTTAACATTCGTGGGATTAATGATATTCGATTTTTATGACATGATTGCCTTTGTAAGCACTCCATAAATCGTAATAACTACCCCCTGTAATTGACCGCTAATGCTCTGTCGGCGGGATAACGCACCGCTTCAGGCTGTGCGCTTTTTTTGTCTACAGGCAGACACACCCTAACGTTGAAATCCGTTACGGGGAATTCACCCTTCAACAACCCGTTGCTCGATCGCACTTACCGAGGAAAACAGTCCCTCCGGTTTCGGCATTATTTCCGGCTCCTTTCTCAATACGACGGAATTCATTGTCAGAAAAAGCGAAAAAAACACGATTGGCACTTGACTCTCGAGTTAACTCGAGGTGTATGCTCATAATAATACGAAGTGTCTACGGAGGTAAGATGCGAATTTCTGAAGAAGTTATAGAAAAGGGGGCGGATATGAGCTTACACAGCTATTGTGTCAAGTATGGCAAGGAGTATTTACTCCGCGAATGGGACACGGAGAAAAACGCGCCGCTTTCGCCTGAGAGCGTTGCCCGCACCAGCACGGCCAGAGTTTGGTGGAAATGTGAAAAGGGCCATTCCTGGCAGACTCAAGTATCTTCCCGGGCAAAAGGTACATCGGGCTGCCCCTTATGCCTCCGAGAAAAAATCGACGCGCGGATGGAAAAACGCCGTACGGAAGCGGAGAGTAGGCAGATTAGCATCGACAGATTAAAGAATAAAGGGGGAGAAAAAAAATGAAAAAGAGAATTTTAAGCATCTTGACGCTCCTGTGTTTGCTTGTCAGCCTTATGCCGACAGAAGCTTTGGCTGTTCCAGTTGACCCGCCACCACCCCCACCCACATACCCCGTTTATTCCTACGGCACGAGGATAATGCTCACTGACAACAGCGTGTGGCTGGTGCTGGAAGATCCGGGCAGCGGAAGCGCACAGTTCACCCTCGTCATGGATGGGTTCCTGGCCGGCACTTGTTCAAGAGCGGCTGTGGATACGGCGCTTTCAGACTATCAGACCACCGCCCGCTTAGTGTTTAGCGACCCCGGAGCTCAAACCCGCCTGCCTACCCAAGACGAAGTTTCCGATCTGAGGGATATTAATAGTTTTCTGAATCAGAATACGGTCTATTGGCTGCCCGACAATGCGGAAGGTAGATACAGTTGCGCACAGGGCAATAGTTCCTTTATTTCATATCTTCCCGCATATGCAGAATCAATAGCGCTCACCAGTTCCCTTCGTCCGGTTTTGACCGTGTTTAAGACAGCGATTCTGCGAATCGAGCCAATGATCTCAGCGCAGCCGCCGGATCGCGATCTTATGGTTCTTGACGGAGAGGACGCTGTTTTTTCTGTCACTGCCTCCGGGATTAACCTCACTTTTCAGTGGCAAGTAAAGGAGGACGCTGTCTGGACAGATATCCAAGGTGCAGAAGGAGCAGTTCTTACAATCCCCGAAAGCAATGAAAATTACGCTTTGGGGAAGACCTTCCGTTGCAAACTTGACAGCGACTGGGGCGTACCTGTCTATTCAGGCGAAGCTAAACTGGTAGTTTATGACTGGCAACAATACGGCGCTGCGTCCGCCAGTGCCGGTACCGACTACACAACAGACGGCAACACTTTCACTATTCACACAGCAGCAGGGCTTGGATGGCTCGCATCACAGGTCAACGATGGCGAGGGCAACAACTTTTCCGGCAAAACGGTTCTGCTTGACCGCGATATTGACCTTGCCAGCCGGGTCTTTATCCCCATCGGGAATCGCAACAGCAGGCACTTTGACGGCCATTTTGATGGTGGCATGCACACCGTCAGCGGTATGACAGCCAAGGGAAACTATTATTATTGCGGGCTCTTTGGCTTAGCCAAAGATGCCCTGATTGAAAACCTTCTCATCGCAGACGGCTCAGTCTCCTTTGTAACGAACGACTGGGGCAGCGATTTCTATGCAGGCGCTTTATGCGGATATGGAAATAATACCTCATTCCGCAATGTGGGAGTCGGCCCCGTAACCGTCAGCGCAAGAGACGATGGAAATTCTTACCAGCTCGGTGGAATGATCGGTTACCTTCGGGATGTAAACGCCGACACCGGCGTCAGCAACTGCTACTCCAGAGCTGAAATAACAGGTTATAGCAGTTCATCAGAGAGCTATGCAGGTGGCATCGCAGGTAAGGTGGGTGATGATAAAATAGCAAACTGTTATTTCGCAGGTAGAATAGGAGGAACTCCTACATCATCAGGCGGAATTGCCGTAGTTACCGAATTCACCTCAGGCAGCGCAATTTCGAACTGCTTTTGGCAGACGGACGACGGCATTCCCTGCGCATATTACGGGTTTGACGAATCGGATAATATTATCGCGGAAAACACCGGCTGCGCCCCCCTTGAGGAGGCACAGATGAAGTCGGCCGCCACCGTCGCCGCCCTGAACGCGTGGGCGGCGGCCGGAAACACCGCGTCGGGCACTTCGGTCTACGAGATGTGGGGCGCCAAGAGCACCGTAAACGGCGGATACCCCGTTTTCAAAGCCTTCCTTCCGACGGCCTCTCCCGGCGGCGGCTCGTCCCCCCCTGCCCGCACCATCGCGGTCACTGAAGTGAACGCACCACTATTCGGCGGCAGGGCGGGAGCAGTGAAGGCGACAGCCGACATGAACAGCGCCTTCTCGGCCTCGGTTGAGGTCAAGGTGACAGACACGGACGAGGATGGCGCGTCCTTCTTCCTTGGGGCCGGACAGACGGCCTATCCCTTTGACATCTCGCTTTACCTCAAGGGAACGAAGACCAGGGTGCAGCCAAAGGAAGGCTACACCGTCACCATCTCCCTGCCGATACCCGATGATTTGCTGGATGTAAAAGGACAGCTCTCAATCGCGCATAAAGCCGACGATGGGAGAGTCACGACGATTGCGTCTCAGCTCAAGCAGATTAACGGCGTCTGGTACCTCGTCTTTGAGGCCACGGAGTTTTCGCCCTACGCATTGGTCGTAAACGGCACGGGCGCTTATAATGAAACGGCGGGCCTGCCATACTATGTAGACTCAGAAGGAAACGAAGTGTTCATCGGTTTTGCGGCGAACGGGAAATACGTCGCGCCTTTCAGCGTAAAGGTGCTCTTCAAGGAGAACCCGAAGAGCTTCACAGACACCGGTTCACATTGGGCGAAGAATTTCATCGAATTTGTTACCGAACGCGAGATATTCTTCGGCACAGGAAGCGATGCCTTCTCACCGGATTCCGGTATGACGCGCGCGATGTTTGCGACGGTCATCGGACGTCTTTACGAGCGCAGCTATGGCGAAATCGAAACCATGAGCACCCATGCTTTCGCCGACTGCGATTATGGTGAGTATTATGGGAGGTATGTGGACTGGGCTGCGGAAAACGGCATTCTTGGCGGCTATGGAAACGGTAAATTCGGCCCTGGCGATCCGGTTACCCGTGAGCAGATGGCGGCGATTCTGTTCCGATTCGCGAAGTTTTTCGGCGTCATGCCGGACGATATGGATACCGCGCTTACATACCCCGACGCCGGTATCATTTCAAGCTGGGCACAGAGCGCGGCCCTGTACTGCCAGAGTTCCGGGATCATCACGGGACGTGACGGCGGAAGCTTTGTCCCACAGGGTACTGCGACAAGAGCCGAGGTTGCGGTCATACTGGAACGATTTATTAAAAATATATTGGGCTGAAGTTCAGACTGAAGTCAGCGTTACTTGTACCAAGACCGCAATGCTTCAAAAAATGAAATTAACAAATAATAATGATTTAACGGCAGACCGCCCTGGGCGTCAGTTCGGTCTGCCGTTTTGGTGCGCCCGGCATGGGTGCAATTAACAGGTGTAAGTCCTGAATCCGCCCGGTAGTGGGAAGGATATCCAATACAACGGGGTCCGCCGTGGACGGAATCTGAAGGAAGTCGGAGGGCAAACAAATGTTTGACAATTAACAACTTTCATTGTATATTGAACTTGTTATGAGGCAATACAAAAGAGAATAATATCTCCGATTTTTGACCGACAAAAAAATTTGCCGGCAGAAACGATAGGGTTGGTTGAGTAATCTTCCAGCCTGCCAGTGTGCAAAGGAGAGATAGCGTGATGTCAGATGCAAACGTTGTCTTTACTTTGTTTTTTGTTTTGCGTCAGGAGCATTTAGAAAGGATGAACGGAACCATGAAAAGACTGAAGTTTTCAAAAGAGAAGTGTATCGGTTGTCAGCTCTGCGCTCAGGTATGTTCAGCTATCCATGAAGGGATGTACATTCCTTCCAAGGCAAGGATTGGGATTGAAACGTACTATGACCGTGGCGGATCGCTGAAGTACAAGGATTCCTACTGCACCCTTTGCGGCATCTGTTTTAAAAATTGCCCCACAGGGGCCATCAGTAAGGACGACAGGATCAAGGTGGATTATGAAGCTTGCACCGGCTGCGGAGTCTGCGCCGACAAATGCCCTAAAAAAGTAATTAAAATTATAGAAGGAAAAGCGTACATATGTGATACCTGCGACGGAGACCCCATGTGTGTTAAGGTATGCCCCCAGGGGGCCCTTAGATTTGAGTAAGGAAGGGAGGCAGAATCATGTTAGGATATCAGAATAATATACTCAGAATCAATCTGACGAAAAAAGAAGCCAAGACGGAACCTCTTCGGATGGATTGGGCAGAAAAATACATAGGTTCCAAGGGCTTGTCCATTAAATATCTCTACGAAGAACTGAAACCGGGCATTGATCCCCTTTCCCCGGAGAATAAACTCATATTCATGACCGGCCCCCTCACGGGAACCAGCGTACCCTGTTCGGGGAAATTGGCCATTGCCGGAAAGTCTCCGGCCACCGGAACGATCTGCGACTGCTCAATAGGCGGTCATTCGGCTTTAAAAATCAAATATGCCGGCTACGATGCCGTCATTCTGGAGGGGAAGTTAGATAAACCGGGATATCTGTTCATTGAAAACGATAAAATTACCTTTGAAGACGCGGCTGAATTATGGGGCAAGGGCTCTCATGAAGCAGAAGCCATGCTCATCGACAAATACGGCCACGACTACAGTGTAATTTCCATAGGGCCGGCCGGAGAGACCCTATGCACCATGGCCTGCATCAATTCCGACTATTACAGGCAGGCGGGCAGAGGAGGCATGGGCGCCGTTATGGGCAGCAAGAATCTGAAGGCTGTCGTAGTAAACGGTACGGGCGGAGTAAAAATCCCAAATATTAAGGAGGCAGTAAAGAGAATTGCTGAAATTGAGAAGGAGGATACGCTGCAGGAAGACAATACCTTTGTATACGACGGTGGAACCACGGCGTTTTTAGAAGCTTGCCAGGACGGAGGAATCCTGCCGAAGTTAAACTTTTCAGATACGACCGACGAAGATTGGACAAAATATAACGGCGAAGTGCTTTTGGAAAGCTTAGAAGGCAAGAGAGGCTGCGGAAGCTGCGGCCTGGGCTGCGGCAACTTCCTGAAGATGGGCGATGTTGTCTGCGAAGGGCCTGAATACGAGAGCATTTCCGTAGCCGGCCCCAACGCCGGAAACAGCGATCCGGTAGCCATTGTAAAGGCGAATCAGGTAGCCGACGACATGGGGTTGGATACCATCAGTGCCGGGGACACCATTATTTGGGCCATGGAAATGACGGAAAAGGGAATCCGCGATTTCGGTGTTCGCTTCGGGGAAATGGATAAATATATTGAATACCTGAAGTTGATAGCCAGAAAAGAGGGCATCGGAGCAGAACTGGCTTTGGGTGTTAAAAAACTATCTGAAAAATACGGCGGAACTGATTTTGCTATGCAGGTAAAGGGATTAGAGTACCCGCAGTATGAACCCCGCGGATCATGGGGCATGTCCTTAGCCTATGCGGTTTCCGACAGAGGCGCCTGTCATATGAGGGCTTATGCTCCTAACGAGGAAGTGTTCGCAGCGTCGATTCCTCCCTATACACCGGAGGGAAAAGGAGAAATGGTATTTAACTTAGCGCAGTGGAATGCGGTTAAATTTTCCTTGTGCATCTGTGATTTCTGGGGTACATTGAATATGGAACTGATGGCTGAGCTCATGACATTGGCAACCGGAAAGGAATGGACCGCCGCAGATATGGCCGAAGTAGGTACCAGAGTTATCAACATCGCCAGAGCGTTCAATCAAAGAGAAGGCTTTACCGCAAAGGACGATACCGCCCCCAAACGTCTCTTTAATGAGGCTTTGAAAAACGGACCGGGCGCCGGGCAGAAAATTCCGGAGGAAGCCTTTGAAGATATGAAACAGCAGTATTACAAGGTGTTGGGATGGGATGAAAACGGCATGCTCCCTGAAAGCCTGCTTGCAACCTTGTAAAACGATGTGCTGAAACATCGGGAGGCTTGGTAATGGTCATAACAATTAAACTCAGAGGATCATTAATTAAATATTTTAACGGACAGAGGGAAAAAACCATAGAGGTCCCTTTAGACTGTTCCGCTGAAGAAGCATTGAAGCTGGCAGGCATTGACTGGCCGAAAATTGAAAACTTCGGCTTTGTTGCCATTAACGGAAAAAGAGTGATGATTTATGACAAGCTGCAGGATGGTGATGAGCTGAAGGCATATTCAAAGATTTCAGGAGGTTGAAATCACCTCATGATAACGGAATGGGGCTGTCGCACTAAAATGAAAAATTAGTGTGCAGCTCCTTTTTTTATCGCCTGGACCTTCATGCAACTTTACTTGTCATGATGATGATCATGGCTGATTTTGCAGGCTGTGAGCAAGAAGCCAAAGCTCTGGAGGAGGAAGCAGGCTCCACCCAGGCCATGATCGGAGAATACGGTACCGAGGAATTCGGGCAGCAGCCTTTGTTCTTTTCTTGGCTTTTTGGTAAAACATGATAAAATAGGAGCTGCTGGGGTCGTCTTGAGCGGAACGGCGTAGGAACACAGAAATGACAAAGGCGTTCTTAGACGTATTGAAAAGTCCGGAGTTTTAAAAGGTTTTAGAGGAATTGGGCGGCTATGAATAAGCGTTATGCACGAAATATGAACACGTTTTCCCTTGAGGAAAATGTACGGCTCCGTGGCTTCAAGGTCTTTGTTGCAGGCTGCGGGGGTCTTGGCGGCTTCATAATCGAAGAACTGGGAAGATTGGGAATCGGTTATATCACTGCCGTTGACGGAGATGTGTTTGACGAGACCAATCTGAACCGCCAGCTCCTGGCAACCATGGATCAGATCGGCAAAAGTAAAGCTGCCGCTGCAGCGGAACGGATGAGTGACGTTAACCCTGATATCCTGGTAACTCCCATTCATGCCATGATCACAGAAGAAAACTGCCGTGAATTGATTCGGGGCCATGATTTGGTTATGGACGCCTTGGATAACATCACTTCCAGATTCCTGCTGGAAGAATGCTGTGAGGCAGAGGGGATTCCCATGGTGCATGGCGCTATTGCAGGATGGTACGGCCAGGTTTCCTACGTTTTCCCGGGAGATAAAACCTTAGAAAAACTTTACCCGTCAGGTAGCGTCAAGGGAGCAGAAGCAGAGCTGGGCAATCCTTCTTTTACACCGGCAGTTATCGCTTCGATTGAGGTTGCAGAGGCTGTGAAGGTACTCTTAGGAAGAGGAACCCTGCTTCAAAACAAAGTTCTTACCATCAATTTGCTGGACCATGATTATGAGATATTCGACCTTTAAAGAAACCGTCACAAGTCAATGAGAAAAGGAAGAGAAGAGATGAATAACGAAACGATAAAAGAAAATGATTATGTAGTTGAGGTGCAGTTCGACGGAAAGACAATTCCTATGGTGCCTTTTGTTCAAGAGGTTATCCGGAATGTGGTTATCGGCTTAATGAAAAGCTTGCGAGGCTATGAGCATGGTGCGGAAATCAGACTGCTGATTAAATAAGGGCGGCATCGATACAGGAAGCTAGTTTTTAAGCCGGAGCTCTTTTTACTTATTTTTATAATAGCTAAGGTGGTTTTATGAAAGTGTTTTCCATATTCGGCCTTTCCAAATCCGGAAAAACATCCACGGCAGAGGCTGTAATCAGCGAGCTTTGTCGCAGAAATTATTCTGTGGGATCTGTTAAAGACATTCACTTTGAGGGCTTTGCCCTGGATCGGACAGGCACGGATACCAGCCGGCACAAGTATGCCGGGTCGCAATTGGTGATAGCCAGAGGGCTTAGTGAAACGGATGTGCTTTATCCTGGCCGTTTGTCTTTGAAACAGGTGCTCTGTCATTTTGATCAGGATTTCGTGGTGCTGGAGGGTACAAATCAATTTAAAGGACCCGGAATTATCTGTGCGTACACAGAGCAGGAAATTGATGAGAGATTGCGTGAATCCGTGTTTGCCGTTGCAGGACGGATCTCAGACAGAATCAGTGAATATAAAGGTTTGCCTGTCATCAATGCTTTGACTGATGTGGGCAAGCTGGTAGATCTGATTGAAGCGTCAGTGCCGGAATGGACCGGCCAATCTGGCTGGCTGGAACAGAATTAGCAGTCGTTCAAGGTTTTGGCAGGATATGCTTTATATTAATTCTTTGATTTTCTCTTCGGATTCTGCTTGGAGAAATTCATTTAAGCGTTTTTTATTGTATTAATTCGGTATATTATATATTGAGCCGTTAACCTATGAATATTTTTAAGGGGACGTCCTGTTGCACTCTGAGTAAAAGTACCTGCGGCTTCGGAGTTAGCCCTTAATTGAGGGTCGTTACGGGGGATAAGAAAATGAATCGATTCGACAATGTATTTGGAGGAATATTAATAGGCATTATTATACCGATTTTGACACTTTGTACTTTTTGGTGGGGTAGTTACCTGTTAGATCTATATATTCAGTTTTGGGCAATATTTGGGATAATTTTAGGAATAGTTATTGACATTATTTTTTTAAGCAAGCTGCTCAGAAGATTTTATTACCTCAGTACTATTTCATTAGCATTGTTGTATTTATTTTATTCGATTGGCATGTTTGGTTTTTTTATGGGAGTACCTATATTTAATATTGTTCTTGGTATTATCGCAGGTATATACATTGGACGGAGAATGAAAGTAAGAAGACAAGAAAAAGAAGTGTTTCAAAAGAGTTTACGACAAACAGCAGGTTTTTCTTTTGTGGTTTTACTGATTATTTGTTTAAGCTCTGCGTTTATAGCAATAACTGATCCATATACGGGAGCCAACCTGCAAGGAATGCTAAATCTAAGCTTTGAAGTTACAAAACCAAACATTTTAGGCGTAATAATAATTGGAGGGGCACTACTGTTATTTATTCAGAATGTTCTTTTAATGAAAGCCGGAAAGGCAGCATATAGGAGATGATTAATAAAAGCGAATTGCAAATAGAGAAGATGACGTCATCTCCACTGCCATATCTCCCTGCAATATGATATGATTATGGAAAGTCCGATGAGGCGCCGGACGCTTGAAGGATCGATCAATAAAAGTAGTTGATTACAGAAAAGGATGGACATATACATGGTTAACAGTGGAAAGAAGGGCGAAAAATTTTTAATCAAGCCAATTGATACGGATGCACTACAATTAAAAAATCGTCTGGTAATGCCTCCTATGGCTACGGCAAAATCAAGTGAAAACAACACAGTGGGCAAAGAGCTTCTTGAATATTATGATGAAAAATCAAAAGGTGGTTATTTTTCTCTTATTATAGTTGAACATAGCTATGTCAGCGAAGAAGGAAGAGTGAAGGACAGTCAGTTGTCTGTTTCAAGGGACAATGATATTGATGGTCTGAGCCGGCTTGCAGAAGTAATTCATAATAACGGATCCAAATGTGTAATGCAAATCAATCATGCCGGAGGCCAGGTTTCATGCAAAAATTCAGTTGAGCCTGTGAGCCCCTCCGGGATTCTGGTTTCTCCCGGAGAAATAGAACCCCGCAGCATGACAGAAAGGGACATCCAAAAGGTAATAAATGATTTTGCCAAAGCGGCTGTAAGAGTAAAAAAAGCCGGCTTTGACGGAGTGGAGATCCATAGCGCGCACGGATACCTGCTCAATCAGTTTTATTCGCCTTTGACCAATAAAAGAAAGGATTCCTACGGCGGTAGTATTTTGAACCGAATAAGGATTCATTTAGATATTATAAAATTGATCAAAGAGCAGACCGGAGATGACTTTCCAATTTTGTTAAGGCTCGGTGCATCAGACTATATGGCAGGCGGAACTACGATAGAGGACAGCATTATCGCCGCAGCTGAGTTTAAGAAAGCGGGGATCTGCATTTTAGATATTTCCGGCGGATTATGCCGATATAACCCGAAGGAACTTTCGGGACAGGGATATTTTTCACCGCTTACACAGGCTATAAAGCAGGCTGTTAACATACCGGTCATACTTACAGGAGGGATCACAGAGCCGGAGGCGGCCGAGGCTTTGCTAAGTTCAAAAAAAGCAGATCTGATCGGTGTAGGCAGAGCGGTTTATAATGACTCGGATTGGGCGCATCGTGCAATCGAGGCTTGTCTGCCCTGATTCATTTTGATGGGTCAGGCGCTCATTTGATCATCGAATAATAGAGGATCCCGTCCTTTTCTTCCATTGCCGCTTCTCCCAATGCCCTGAGATGCTCCAGGTGGGCGTGGGTTTCTCCGGCGGCAAACCATTTCTGTGCCTTCGGGAAATCATCCCAATTCTTGCTTCTTATGTCCCAATGGAGCTGTTTGGTTACGGTTCTTACGGTAGATTTTCCGTATTTCCTTAACGCCTGTCTTGCCTCCTCTAACCTTTTGGCATGATGCTCATAAAGCTCTTCTATTCTTTTTTGGTGATCCTCAACTAAAAAACGATGGGAAGGGAAAAGATGATCCACATCCAGATTATAGACAAGGTCTAAGCTATCAAGGTAGGTCCCTAACAAATCACCGTACTGAAATCCCCAAAATGTAATATTTGGGGTTATTTTGCCAAGTATATGGTCTCCGCAAAACAGTATTTTATGTTCTTTTTCATAAAGCCCAACGATGCCCGGCGTATGGCCTTTCAAATCGATGATTTCAAAATTGTATTCGCCGATTTGGATGTGTTCGCCGGGGGTTGCGGGTATGTAATTGATATGACCGGATGGGCGGAATTTGAATCCGGGATGGTCCTCAATAATCAGCCGGTCTTCTTCAAGCCCCTGCCAAAATTCATGCTGAATCGCGTTTTGCCACATTGGATCGGATTTATCTACACTGCCGTTCAATAAGTCGCCATCAATTTTGCTTGCATATATCACTAAACCCATTTTCTCAAAATACGCAGCCAAACCTGTATGATCTGAATGCAGATGAGTCAAGAAAAGAATGGTGCTTTCGGGTTCCAGGCTCAATTCCTCAAAGACCTTCATAATCTCTGCTTTTGTATCCTCGCAGTTAAATCCGGTATCAATGAGCATAGATTTTTCCGCACCTTTGATAACATAAAAATTTAAATATTTTAGAGGGTTGTCAGGCAGAGCAAGCTCCTTTAAATAGATGTTCTTATATACTTCTCTCATAGTAGTCTAAGGCTCCTTTTTTCTTTCGCCGGCCTCTTCATAGTTCTCGCATTTTACTATATAGGTCTGTCGGCCCCTCCCGAACAAGGATGATTATGATTCTTTTACTGTAATATAGTATATTTCAATGGTAAGGTATATACAAGAAAAAGAGGGGTTAAGGTGCGTTTATGACCTGTCAGTATGGGCTGAAAGTTATGGCAATAATATCGCCAAAGTATAAAAACCCGCTTCAGGAGTGACAGGGCTGCAAGTATAAGCTATAATCAGCTGCATAATGAAACAGTAAGCATCGCCCCAATTGCTCAAGAATAGGTCTGATATTATGAAAATTATTTATATATCCATATTGCTGTTATTATTGGCAGGCTGTGGAAGTGATGATGCGAATAACTCATCTGCAAAATCACCGGACGCAAATGATTCAATTGTCAAGGAAACAATAATTTCCGAAGGGAGTATCGTTAATCCGGAAGCAAATGTATTGGAGGGAAGATATTCTACTCCGGAAGGCTATAATCGGGTGGAAGTATCCGGGGATAGTTTCGGAGAATTCCTGAGAAATTCAAAACTCAAGCCCTATGGGGAAAAAGTGTTATATTATGATGGCAGAGAAAAAAACAGGCAAAATGTTTACGACAGTGTATTTGATGTGGACATAGGCGATAGGGATTTACATCAATGCGCAGATGCCATTATGCTTTTACGGGCAGAATACTTATACTCTCTGGGGTTGTATGATAAAATCCATTTTAACTTTGTTTCGGGTTTTAAGGCTGAGTTTACAAAATGGATGGAGGGATACAGGATAAAAGTAGACGGAAACACTGCCGGTTACTATCCGGCGGCCGAACCTTCAGATTCATATGAGACCTTCAGAAAATATATGGATATGGTGTTTGCTTATTCGGGAACCATATCATTAGCTAACGAACTTGATGCTGTGCCGGCAGAGCAAATGGAGATCGGTGATGTGTTTATAGTTGGCGGCAGCCCCGGCCATGCCATAATTGTTGTAGATGCAGCGGCAAATGAAATGGGCGATAAAATATTTTTACTCGCTCAATCCTATATGCCGGCTCAGCAAACTCATATTCTTTTAAATCCGTCAGATAAAGAAATAAGCCCATGGTATAGGTTAAGAGATGGAGAGCAGTTAATCACTCCGGAATGGACTTTTGCATGGGATGATTTAAGAAGATTTAAAAACTAAGCACCTTCAGTCTCTTTCGATCTGATTGTATTTTATATAGTTTTCATGTTTTCTCCTTACATCCTTTTCTGTATGTGCATGCAGTACAATAATGTCAGATATTCTGCCGGCCTGTTAATGTTTAAAACTTTTGACAAGTAAAGGCGCCTTGTGGTGCTTTGCCTTTGGCTTGCTTAAAGCTAATGCTGAGATGTATAATAATTACAGGAAGTCTAAAAACAAAAAGGAGATGGAAAATGAAAGCTGTTGTTGATCGGGATAGCTGCATTGG
>Ga0116156_10001471_pt1 | contig 22847 bp, 22 predicted proteins | sample AD_UKC045_MetaG_FD_89891 | JGI IMG/M metagenome (GOLD analysis project Ga0116156, IMG submission 89891) | Active sludge microbial communities of municipal wastewater-treating anaerobic digesters from USA - AD_UKC045_MetaG | ecosystem: Engineered > Bioreactor > Anaerobic > Digestate | place: USA... | reverse complement strand
CCACCCTGCCGGGGATCGAGTTGAGAGAAGATCAGAAACGGCTCATCAAACGAGCCGTCACGGAACAGCGGGGCCTGATTGTATCTCCTACGGGCTCCGGGAAGACCGTTATGATAGCCGCTGTGCTCTCATGTCTCGATTGGACGGAGTTGGGGACGGTGCTGGTCCTCTGTCATAATACGAGTCTTCAATCCCAACTTCAAGAGGAGTTGGAAACCCGATTCAACTATGCCTGTACTCTTTTAGGAGGAGGCCACAAGCTCAAGTATGGTGCGGAGGAGTACCGGGGGAAGGTGATCATATCCACGGTGCAGTCCGCAGCGAGAACCGATTTCAGCAAGTTCGATTTCGTAGATGTGGTCATCGTAGATGAAGCCCACCACGTCCACGATATCAAGAGTCAATACTTTGAGGTTCTCTCCCGGATACCTGCGAGGATGAGATTGGGGTTCACGGCTACCCCAAGGACGGAGGACGGGCCTCAGATGGTAGCCGAAGGCCTATTGGGACCAATACTCGATCAGGTCACGGTAGAGGAAGGGATTGAGACGGGTATTCTGGCCAAACCGAAGATCAAGTTGATCAAGATTCCCTTCAATCAGAACATCCGAGACATCCGGGTGTATCCGGCTGTATACGAACACGGGGTGGTACATAACCTACGCAGGAATAGGATTATAGGCAAAACGGTGATGGAGTTTGTAAAGGAAGGCAAGACAGTTTTAATATATGTCAATCAGATAGACCACGGCCACAACCTTCTACTCACCTTGGAAGGTATGGGCTACAATGATGCGGTATTTATACGGGGAGAGACGGAGACGGACAAGCGGGATTTTGTCAAAAGGAATCTCAACGACAAAGTGGTCAACGTAGTCATAGCAACTACGATCTGGAAAGAGGGCATCAACATTCCCACCCTCAATGTGATTGTAAATGCCGCAGGTAGCAAATCGGAGATAGCTGTTCTGCAAACTATTGGCCGGGGATTTCGCAAGGCTGAGGGAAAAGACGAAGTCACCATTGTAGATTTCTTCGATCCTTCGCATCCTTACCTCATATCACACTTCGGGGAACGAATTACACTGTATATGGACAAGGGTTGGCTGTGAGATTGTAGGGTGTTATAAAAAACCACACTCGATTCTGACGAGGTTCAACGTTTAGAGGAGGGGCTGTATCTTTATATGGCACATAGATTGATCAACTTCCTTGAGGATAATAGGATCAATTACATAACACAGGGCAAGAATGTTACTCCGGGGTGGGTAGAGATTCAATGCCCCTATCGCTGGTGTTCCGATAAAAGCAAACATTTGGGTATCAATCTTAATTCCGGGATGCACTCTTGCTGGGTCTGCGGAGCAAAAGGAGGAATGGAGAAATTGATATCCATCCTCTTGAAAGTACCGTATGGACAAGCTGAAGAGATTGCGGAAGAGTACGGCTTGCGGAGTAGTTCTTTTGCTCATCCGGTAGAGGAGAAGGTCAGAGCCCATGAAGTGAGTCTACCGAAGCGGATGAAATACGTTCTTCCGGAGTTACACCGCAAGTACCTGTGGCAGCGCAACTACGATCCTGATTTCATAGCAAACCGATACGGTGTTGGCGCAACACTAGTTGATCGGGAGTGGGGCTGGCGTTTGATTATCCCGGTAGAGTTGGATGGCCATATTGTGACCTTTGTAGGTAGAGATGTTACAGGACGGCAAACCTTGCGATATAAGGGATATTCAGATGAGCTGTCGATAAGGACTACCAAGGAGACGTTATACAATATTGACTCCGTGGATGATAGCCTTATTATTGTAGAGGGTGTATTTGATATGTGGAGAATAGGAGATCCAGCCGTTGCTATATTTGGTACAGCGTTGACTCCGTATCAGATAGAGTTATTGAAAGGAAGACGTTTGAAGAAAGTACTGATATGGTTGGATAAGACTGCGAAACGAGAAGCAAAAAAGATAGAGGGTGCCCTTCAAAATATTGTCGATCCAAATATGGTATTTACTTATCAATACGAGAGTAGAGATCCAAAAGATCCAGACCTGTTTTCTCAAGATAGAGTACGCAATATTGTAGAGGATTTCCTTGCTTTATAGTGTAGGAAATTATAGCAAAATAGGAGTTAAATATTCAATATTTTTATTGCGAATTTACATTCACTTTCGCATGAAAAACTTCGGAGCTAACTTTTTCGAACAGTAATTTTAATATAGTATCTCATGCGTTTTTACTCTTTACTATATTTATTTACTTCTTTCTTAAAAAATTTTAATATCGGTAAAAAGGAAAAAGGAAAAATAATATCGGAAATTATAGCGTAGAAAGGAGGAATAAACTTTGTCTATGGAACCAGGGAGAAATTTGGGACTGGAGCCAAAAAAGCCTACGAAAGAATTTGTACAACTACCGGATACTGGAAAGGATAATAAGCAAGAGCGTATTAATAGACATCTTTCAGAAAGGTTGCCTTTCCGAGTTCAACAACTAATGAGGCTTTGGATCAGTTTGGGTTTTCGTATAGGTGGGATCAAAACGAAGCAATACCAAAGAGACGTTAAAGCACTGGTCAATGTTCTATCAACTGTAGACTATATACCGCATCAAAAAAGAAAATTGGAACTACAGGAAATAGCAAAAGGTATGAGGACATTCAAGTTGTGGTTGGATGATCCTGAAAATCTTATTTTTTTGGATAGATCGGATGACATCATTTACAAAAAGGGATTGAAGCGCTGTTATTTGGATTCATTTATATACAATCCGATAGGAAGGAGTATGTATACAAAGTCTTGGTTGATGACGTGTATTTCGGGCGTGAAACCTCCTATGGGTTATAAGGGGAGACGAAGCAACCCAAAAGTGAAAGGAGATGAAGAGTTGTTGAAGATAGCTTCAAGGATCAACCGGGTGTTTAACGTATACTGTTTGAGAGAGATGAACAAGAAGATGTTATTGCTTAATGAGGACAAACTCCACAAATCAGCCTATTATCGGGCCGCAGTTATATTGACCAACTTTTTTAATAGGCATCCCGGATTAAAAGACACCCCCACTTATCAATTCAAAGAACAGTATATGGTACAGGCTTTGTTTGAGATGAATAACGATAAATGGGAGCAATTCCACCCCGGTTGGTTGGGTACATGGATGATGGAAGAGACTCTTGAAAAATTCTACGAGATGAATGGAGGAGCTTTATAATGCCGATAGTGAGAACGGGAGACAAGAGGGAAGAGAGGCTGATATTTGGGATGATAATGAGCAAGAAGGTTTGCGGACGTTTCTACAGTATTGTCCGTAAACGGAGAGAGGTTATCAAGAGCCCATACTATCAACAGGTGGCCGTTTGGTGCTCGAATTATTATCAGAAGTACAGGCGCAATCCGGGGCCGGAGATACGAAACATATTTGAGATCGAACGGCATGAGTTCAAGCCGGAAGACCGGGATATGATCGAGGACATCCTGGTCGATCTTGACCGGAGATCGGCAGATTGGGCTCTCAACGAGGAATCCCTGATTGACGACAGTATGAACTATATCAGGAAACGTCTGGTGCAGGAGATAACTGATTTGGCCTCTGTGCAACTTTCTACCGGAAGGGTGGAAGATGCGATAACAGAGATGACGAAGGAAGTGGAGGTGTTGAAGGGGCTGTCGAGTGAGTTTGATACTGGCTTCAATATGCTTGCTCAAGAGACACTACAGCATTGGATAGATAACCAGGACGATGAAAGCGATATCCTCTTTCAGTTTCCCGGAGCCGTGGGGGAGATAATCGGACCACTCAAGCGGGGATGGGTTCTTGGAGTTATGGGCCCAGCGAAAAGGGGGAAGTCATTCTGGCTGCTTGAGATAGCTCTTCAGGCCTTCTTGGAAAAGAAACGGGTGTTGTTCGTCTCTCTTGAAATGAATCGGTTGGAAGTGGAGGAGAGGTTCTACAAGAGGATAACGGGGATGGGGGACGGTCAGTCAATAAATTTCCCGGTGTGGGATTGCGAATCCAATCAGGATAATTCCTGTAAGAAGAAAGCCCGTGCTGGCCTTCTTGGATTATGGGAATATGGTGAGGATGGAGATTTGATAAGAGAGCCGATAGATTGGACTATCAACCCCAAGGGATATGTACCTTGTTCGGTATGTAGGGAAACGTCAAAGAAGGATTGGAAGATGGCCACCTGGTTCGAGAAGAGACGCATCCCAGCTATAACGGCCAAGGCTATCCGGAGGAAGTTGAAGGGAATAAACCTACAGTGGGGCTCCGGGTTTGTATCGGTGGTTTATCCGGCTTTCAGTGCTAATATCGGAAACATTCGGGCATACCTTGATTATTTGAAAGAGGAAAGGGACTTTGAGCCGGATGTGATAGTTATCGATTATGCGGACATCCTTGCCCCGGAGGATTCCCGGATGGATACAAGGGATCGGATGGATGAGACTTGGAAGATGTTGAAGAACCTAGCCGCCAGCCGCCACTGTCTCGTAGTAACCGCCAGCCAGACGAATCGTCAGAGCTTTGCGCGTCAGAACGTTCAGGATACTGATGCCGCTGAAGACATACGGAAGATAGCCAACTGTGACGTGATGCTGGCGTTGAATCAATATGGTTTGGAAAAAGATCGGAATATAATGCGCGTTGGAATAGTAGCACATCGACACAGAAATTTCTCGAAGAGTGTCCAAGCCCTTGTTCTTCAAAACTTCAGTACAGCCGCGGCTCTTCTTGATAGTGAGCGGTGGGTATCGAAGGGTGGTAAATGACTTGAAAAATAAATTCTTTACTTTGTGTCTTCAAAAGGGTATATAATAATTGTAAAGCAAAACCGTTCTTGAACCGATAAGGACGATAACAAAATTTGAAAGGAGTTTGACGATGGGTAAGGACAGCAAAAAGAAAACAGCGGAAAAGAGTTTGAAGGATCGGATTCTGGAAGTGGTCAAGATTCTCAACAAGGCAGACCTTCTCGAAGAGGAACTGGAAGTCAGCAAGAAGATGGATGAGGACGATCTCCGTGAGGCCTTCCTGGCAGCTTGCGAATCTGTGGATGAGGACAAGGAGGATGATCTGCCTTCCGAGGTTGTGGACCTCTACAATGAGCTGACGACTCCTCCGGAGGAAACCCCGGAGAAGAAGGAACCGGAGCCCAAGAAGGCCGCACCCAAGGGCAAGAAGGAACCGGAGCCCAAAGAGGAACCCAAGGCTGCACCCAAGGGCAAGAAGGAACCGGAGCCCAAAGAGGAACCCAAGAAGGCCACACCCAAGAAGGCCGCAAAGAAGGACGAGCCCAAGATGACCCGGTTCATCGCCACCGCCATGGTCCTGAAGAACGGCAAGCCTATCTCCCCGGAAGACCTCGCAGTCAAGGCCAACGAGATTTATGCGGAGGCAGGCAAGGGGGACAACCTGAAGGAGTCCAAGGCTATCGTGGGCGTGGGCCTCACTTTCCTGGAGGAGCTTGGAGTGATTGAGCGCACCGATAAGGGCCTGGTCAAGTTCACGGCATAAGGACGATGATCTGCCCGGCCACCTACAAACGGCCAGGGAAAATCCCGCTCAGGTTTTGGGCGGGATTTCCCATTGTTAAGGGAAGGCAAATTTTTATCAAGCCCAACCTTGTCATGCCCCCTACCAAATACGAATCCGCAAGTTGTACTCGCATAGAAGTTGTCCGGCTGGTTATCGAGAAGTGTCTCAACGAAGGGGCCAAACCGGGAGACATCATTGTAGGGGATTGCGGGTTCAAGGATCAGTGGGAACTGACGATGGAATGCTCCGGGTATCGGAGCCTTGAAACCGACTACGGGGTGAAGGTCATTTGCGTCCAAGAGGGAGAGAACTATCACAAGTACACTCTCCACCGCATCCCCGGATACATGTCCCTGTTCGGCATCAAGATATCGGATTTTGTACTGAATGCGGATGTGGTGATAGACGTTCCCAAGATGAAGATCCATAACACAGCGGGAATAACGGGAGCAATCAAGAATATGATGGGTGTGATCTCCCCCAAGGGATCGATGCACCCTAACGGAAGTGCGGTCATCCTCCACAAGCGGCTCCGGGACTTGTACACCCTTATGCGGAGCCGGGTTGGTTTCATCGTGGTGGACGCCATCGAGGGATCGGAATATGCGGAGTGCGGGGGAATCCCGGTTGTATCGAACGTCTTGGTGTCTGGTACGGATATGTGGGAGGTTGATTGTATCCTAGCCCAATTAATGGGCATTAGTCCTGTCGAGATACAATACCTCGAATACATCCGGACGAAGGACAAGGGGGGTGTAGCGTTCCCGAAAGTACCTGTGGTAAATAAACCAGCTATAATAACATACGAACGGAGGTGATATGGACCTGTTTTTTGACGATGACTTGAAACTCCGTCTGCCGAAGGTAACAGGCAAAGTCAAACTCGACAAGTCCACTCCCAGCTACAAGTACCTCAGCAACAAGTTTTATCTCCGGGAGACTTCGAACCATTCCGGGTGCTGGAAGGCTATTTGCTTGTGGCTGAAGGACAAGGCGGGGGAGATGCCTGTTGTAGTAGACGCGATGTGTGGGATGGGTTTGGGATCGAAGATTATGGAGAAGTATCTTGAGCCCCAAACTCTTATCTGTAATGACTTGAGCCCGGAGTGCTGTGATATTATCCGGGAGAACCTACCCAAGGCTGAAGTTTGGAATGAGAACATATTTGATGTTCCATCTTTGCTTCGGAAACGGGGCCGGGTGAGTTTGGTGGCAGTTGATTTCAATACCTTCTCGCTCAAGTCGGTAGACTGGGTTGGAGTCTTACAAGGCCTTGCGGAAGAGACTGACTGGCTTGCCTTTGCGGATACGGCCATATATGGCTTCTCCCGTTTCTCGAAGAATTTTGCCGTATATGGAGTGGTGGACGCTGATCAGTACTATCGCAAGCTTGCGAGGACGATCTCCGGTTTTCATTATCTACAAGCGGTGTCGTCACACCATAATGCGGCCATAGTCCTGTTAGGCCGGAGAAAGACTATCAGGGTGGCCAATCTTAAAGGCTTTGATTTGGGCCTTACGGTGGGCCGGACGGTTTTCACGGCTGGGTAGGAAGGGAATGGTGTATAACTTTCCTTTGATTCTTCAACGAGGTTGACGGTATGGTGTGTCAAGGGGCTGGACCTGTATCCTTACCTGGCCCTGTTTCTTGACCAAACATAACGAGGAGATTAACAATGGATGAAAGAGATCGTCAATTTTTGCCGGAGTTGGTGTATTGGTATTACCGGACGATAGAGTTGAAAAGAAGGGCCTGGGATAGGGTCTGTTTCTCGATAGCTTGGAAATTTCCCAAGCGGTTGATCTATTGGGCTGCTGTCCGACTGTTCTCAAGTTCTACAGGTTGCCCCTACGAGGGGGAAGATGTAACGAAGGTCACTTGCATTCAGGCGATGAAGCGATGGTCAGATCGTTATAATTTGGACTATCATAACAGATGAAGAGAGATATCAGGCAACTTAACTTTCGATCAATCGCAGGATGGCGCGGAGATAGTCTGGTTTGTCCTCAGGCTTTCGGGGGAGATATCTATGCCGGGTGCTCGATGGGGTGCTGGTGGTGTTTTATACGAGAGATGGAAGAAGAGATGTTTTCCAAATATTATACAGGGTGGTCTCGTGAACTCGTGCGACCTTGTGACCCGGAAGACTTCCGAAGGCTCTTTGATCGGGCCTTCGGATCGGATAAGGGCAATGATTGGATATTGAGGTGTCTCCGGGAAGGACTACCCTTCAACATGGGGAGCAAAGCAGAGACGTTTTGCGTGGAAGACCTTGATCACCGGATAACGGAGAAGGTGCTGGCTATATTTCAAGAATATGACGTGCCCCTCATCCTAGAAACAAAATCTCACTATGTGGGTCTACGAAGGTATGTGGATATTCTCCGGGAGATGAAGGTGGCTGTTATTGTAGCAATTATGGGAGGCTCCGATACCTTGAACTACAAGCTGGAGCCCAACGCCCCAAGCCCTACGATGAGGTGGCAACTAGTGGAGGCCTTGAACCGGGTAGGGATATGGACTGCGGTGCGGTGGGAACCGATAATGGCGGGGATAAATAGCAAGCCGGAGATGTTCGAGGATTATGCCAAGCTTGCGAAGAAGCATGGGGCCAAACACGTATCCTTTTTCAACTACCGGACGAGCAATTACAAGATAGCCATGAGGGAGTTTGAAGCTCGTGGCTATAACTACCCCAAGATGTTAGAGGGGAATCTGGATGAGAACTGGAAGCCTGTTGGAAAGATATTCAAAGAGTCGATGAACCGCCATGGGGTTCTCTCCTCCTCTCCGGACGTGATCAATTTTCCATTTGATTCAGATCGGATAAGTTGTTGTGGGGTGGACAGCCTTTTCAAGCCCTACAAGTTCACTTTACAATACGCTTGTCACTTGATAAAAGAACGGGGACATGTTAAATGGGATGATATGGAAGAGGTTGAATTCAAGGAGCCCGGAGCCTATGAGCGTCTGAAGAAGTGGTGGAACGGGGGTGGGCAGTACTATATGTTGACGGATAGCCCAGAGATTGTTGTGCTTGATAAGGAGAGGGGCAAGAACATCTATGGTAGACGAGACCCAGCCAAGAAAAAGGGGTTGTTCTGGTGAGTGAGATATTAAAAACCAAACGGAATATCTTGGATCAGCTTCGGAATCTAGTGGAGGCAAATCCACCAACGAAAGAAAATGCTGAAGATTGGAGGGATTTGGCCAAGGAGATAGGCTCAGTTGTCAGGGCCTTGGATTTTATAGCTCGTGATATCATCTACCCGATATGAGGAAAGGAGACACATGGACGTTGAGAGCATGGATTATTGGGATCTGAAAAAGGAGTTGAGCCGGATTATACCACGAACAGGCCGATTGTTTCCAGCGAAAGGGAAAACCACTCTTACTAAACAGAAGGGACGCAAGAGCAACTACCAGCAGTACAACTTGGTAAAGCAAGAATGGGAGAAGCTGGAGAGGCTTCTCAATACGGAGGAGATTTCATCTTTCCTTGAAGTATCCTTACGGGCTCAAAGCTGTCCTCTCCCGTTGAACCTCGATGTGTGGGACGGATTGATATGTCCTTATCGGTGTAAGTACTGTTTTGCGGATTATTTCCGGGCCAGTCTTTATTCTTCCTTTTTCGATAACTACAAAGACATCGGGCTCCGATATTGTAACACCGACTACTTCAAGACTGAGTTGGATAAGATTTTCAAGTTTAGGGGGAAGAAGACGGGATTGGGGCAGACGGAGTTGCGGAATGCGGTGGGTATGGAGATGCCTGTCCGGTTCGGAATTCGATTCGAGGATTTCCACAAGCAGGAGGGCAAGAAGGGGATAGCCAAGGAGATGTTGAACTACCTTGCGGATGAAGAGTATCCTGTGATGATAAACACTAAGTCCGATCTTTTGGGCCGTGATGATTATCTGTATGCGTTGGCTAGGAACCGCGCAAAGTCAGCTATACATATCACTATGATTTCGGGGGACAGTGAATTTCTTCGGGAGATTGAACCAGGAGCCCCAACTTTGGAACAACGTCTGGAGTCAGCCAAAGCTCTTGTTGAAGCAGGTGTGAGGGTGGTTGCGAGGATAGAACCCTTCATGGTATTTCTTAACGATCAGAAGGAGCACGTGGATCGATATATCCAGATGCTTCAGGAGGCTGGAATCCGACATATAACTTGGGACACTTACAGTTACTCAGCCTATTCAGAAGGGATAGCCCGCAACTTCACTTCTATTGGATACGATTTTGAGAGGATGTTTATGGCTTCCTCTGATAGTCAATGGTTGGGATCGATAATGATGGGGAAGCTGATGGAGTATTTCCGAAAATTCGATTTCACTTGTGCCACGTTTGATTTTGGGAATGCTACCACGAATGATGACCCGATATGCTGTTGTGTAGGGGATTGGTTCGAGACGGGAAACAACCACGGGAGTCTTATTCAAGCGATCAACTACATAGTATCGAGGGGAAAACGTCCAACCTCTTGGAGTGACTATAATTCTTGGGTGGAAGCCCATGGGGGCTGGCTCTCGGAATCGATAATGAACGAAGTGAGACTGAACTGGAACTTGGAAGGGAACGTGGCGTGGAATCTTGATTGGGCTGCGGGATTGAAGCCCGTGGGTCAAGACGAGGAAGGCCAAATTTGGATATACAGGCCGGGAGACGATTTCCGGATTGAATACCTGAGACATATTTTGCGATAAAACATAGCTTTACTCGACACGAAAAAAGGAGTACACTAAAAACTTCGAGGAGGAACCCAGATGCAAATTTCGTCTAGAGTTGAAAACATCTTTAGCCTTGCCGTGGGGTTGGAACAGAAGGGACTCGGCAAGAGTATCGTCTATTGTATGGGGGACACGATCTTCATAGTCAATTATGATAGGACAGTGTTGGCCAAGTTCACTACGGATCAGCCCTTTGTTGATTCTCCTCTCGTATTCTATGCGAATGACTATGATAGTTCGAAGGTGGGGGAGAATAAGGGGATGATCCAGTTCGAGCAGGTGAACTCTGACTTCACTCGGATCAAGAGCAGCAAGGCTCCTGAAGGGACGTTCGAGGAGATCCAGGAAGTGTTCGATGACCTGTCTTCTTTCCCGAAGGCGGTCAACTCCTTTGAGGTGTCCCGTTCTATCCTGGACTTCATTGAGCCCGGCCTGTCCCATATTGAGTTGTTCTCGGAAGGTAAATCACTTGTGGTAGTTCAGCGCGATATCTACACCGGGAACATAATCACTATTCGCAGAAACGAGAAAGGGATTTTCAAAGGCGCAAACGATAAGATCCAGAAGGACTTTGACCCATTCGGAGTCAGGACAGTCGATTTTCAGGCCTTGTTCGTATTCAACGACTACATGACATTCAAAGAGATCGGAAAACCTTATTTACACTTCAAGGGAGATAAGTGCGAGGGGCTGCTGGCCACTTGTACTTATGACGAGCTTGGAACGATAAACTATGCGAAAGGAGGAGATCACTATGGGAGGAAAGAGCCGGAAGGCGGGAACACCGAGCAGGAAGTTGGTCGACAAGTTAAAAAACTTGCGCGGAGAAAGTGCTAAAAAGACGAGTCCAAAACCCAAGAAGAAGTAACCGAGGAAACCGGGATGGAATATTTGCAGCTGTTGGAGAAGTTCGGGATTGCTCCCAATTTCTGGTGTTCTGAAGAGTATTTCAGGAGGGCGGGTTGGAGAGAAGTGGAGCCGGAGAGGGGAGTTGTTCAGATGTATCTAGACGAAGACCCAATGCTCCCACCTATCCACCGGGAGCAAGGTGTCCTAGAAGGTTTTTGCTTTTCTGACTTCGAAGGGTACATGGGGTTGGGGGAACCTCTCTTTTTGGATTATGAGTACATCTACGATCCTGTGAGCTTTATAGATATGACGGGAAAGAGATGGGCTGTTTTCCGTAAGAACGTGAGAAAATTCCCTCAGCGGATTGGTGAGGTAGTAGTATACAGGCCAGCCGAAGATTTTTGTGCCTCGTCAGAACCGTTGAACGATTGGCTGGAGAATAAGGTGGGAGAAGACATCCACGATGCGGAAACGATGTTGGACTTTGTTTTGAACGGGGAGAATAGAAAGGTGTTGGTGGGGCTTGAGTCCGGGAACGTCTACGGGATAAACGTTTGGGACAGCAACTACCTGTTCATCAACTACCGATTTTGTTTTCATACCGGGGAAGATTTCCTGAGTGAGTTTTTACGCTTTTGCTTTTACCTTGATCCAGATGTCCAGTTTCAGAAGAAGATGGTCAATGACGGAGGGAGTTTGGACAAAGACAACCTCCGAAGTTTCAAGCTGAAGATGAATCCAATTCGAGAAAGGAGAGTGTACACGTGGGCAAGTTGAATAAGAGGGCTCCGGAGAAAGAGCAGACCAAAAAGGACAAGTTCCAAGGTGAACAGGGATCGGTAGTGAAGAGATCGGAATTTATCGAGGCACTATCAGCGGTCACCGTGGGAACGGGCGGCCAGATGCTTCTGGAGGGTAGTTTGAACGTTGTCCTTGACGATAAGTGGATGAGGACATACAACGACTTCCTTTCAGTGTCGTATCCTTTCCAGTCAGGGATCAGATCAGCCGTGAATCACGAAGACCTGATGAAGATTCTGAACCGGATGGAGGACGAGGAACTCATGCTCCAGACGGATGAGGAAGCCCCATTGGTTATCCGGGGGGAGTACGTGAAGGTTGAACTTCCTTCTTCAGACGTTCGAATCATGAAGTACATCGATGACCTGTCCTTGGAAGACTTGGATTGGCAGGAGCTTCCGGAGAAGTTTATGGAGGGGTTGTGGTGGTGTTTCTTCTCAGCCAGCCGGAAGAAGGAAGAGAAGAACCATTCCATATTCTGTACCGGGACGGATATGGTGTCCACGGACAACTACCGGGTGGGCGTCTATAACCTGGAAGCCGAAACGGAACCTTTCTTGATTTCGGCTAGCAACGCAATGGCCCTCCTGAAGACGGGTTTCCACTTCGAGAGATCGGTTATTGTCAACGGTTGGATCCACTTCGAGGGAGAGACAGGAGTGGTGGTGTCTTCCCGGTTGTTGGATGAAGAGACATATGATGCTCCGAAGGTGAAGGGAGTAGTTGATGCGGCGTTGGAGGAGCTTGATAAACATGCCTATACTTTCCCGGATAAGTTTGAAGATGTCCTGAGTCGGATAGCCGTGTTTGCTTCTTCTAATGAGGTGTTCTCGGAATTGGTCGATGTGACTTTCTCCGGCTCAGAGATCATATGTGAGGGAAGGAAGGAAGCGGGAAAGATCAAGGAACGAATACCCGTCAAGGAGAAGTACCCAAAGATTGAGTTCAAGATTCCAATATTCTTTGTCCGAGATATTCTCAAGATCACCCGGAAATTTAATACCAGTGGCAACTTCATAATCTTCAGGACTCCCAACTTCACCCAGCTCATCCTTACTATCGGGGATTGAGCTATGGGCGGCATCTGGAAAGAACTGGACGAGGACAACAACTGTAGAAAATGTGGACTTTTCGAAAAGTGTTTTTATCCGAAGATGCCTGCATCTGGCCACGGTGAAAAAGGTATACTTATACTTGGTGAGGCTCCGGGAGAGGAGGAAGACGAGAAGGGAGCAAAACTACAGGCTGAGGAGGGGATTGGTCCTCAATTTGTAGGAGCTTCCGGACAACAGCTGAGGGAGACGGTGGCGGCGGCGGGGCTAGATTTCGAAGCTGACTTTTGGAAGATAAATTGTATCAACTGCCGACCTCCGGGGAATCGGAAACCGACTCAGAGGGAACTTGAATTCTGCTGGCCACGGGTTCAGAAGGTAATCAAGGAAAAGAACCCAAAAGCAATCTGGCTCGTTGGGGGATCAGCCCTGGAAAATATCCTTGGCCATACTGAGTTCACGATGGCTATAACCAGCTGGAGGAGGAAGGCCGTGCCCTATCAGGGACGGTGGTTGATCCCTTTGGTTCACCCGTCTTACATAATCCGGAATAGAAACGATTACACGTTGGAGCAATACCGGAGGGATGTTAAATGGGCATACAGTGCGTCTATGTGTCCTGTTCCTCCTATACCTGACCTTGACTCTCACGTTGAGAAGCATTTAACGTTTGGTCCAATTATTGAGTTTTTGGATTACATCTACCGGACTCAGGACTTGATAACGTTCGACTATGAGTGCACCGCTCTCAAGTGGCAACTTCCCGGACAAAAGATTTTGACTATTGGGGTGGGGTACGTGGACGAGGAAGGGAAAGTGAAAGCGGCTTCCTTCCCTTACCTTCACCCTAAATCAGGCCTGTCTCGTTTTCAGCAGACAGCTATCAAGAAGCGTTGGACCAGGATACTCAAAGAGGAAAAGATCAGAAAGGTAGCCCACAACGTAAAATTCGAGGACGGTTGGAGCCGGAACGGATTTGGGGTCATTCCTCACGGATGGGAGTGGTGTACGATGAACTCTCAGCATAAGTTGGACGAGAGCCCGAAAACAACAGGGCTCAAGTTTCAGTCTTTTGTACGTTGGGGAGTGATATATGTAGACGAGGAAATCAAGAAGCACATAGGATCGGAGGACGAGGAGAAACCTGTTAACAAGCTGGATCTTATTCAACCAAATAAGCTGTGTGGGTACAATGCGAAGGATGCTCTTTTGACCTTCTGGTTATACAAGGAACAGATCAAGGAGTTCAGTCGCAAGGATGACCTGATGAGGGCTGCTAGGTTTACCCTCGATGGGGTGTTGGCCCTTGCCGATTGCGAACAGGTAGGAATCCCGGTCAATAATGAGTATTATGATAAGCAGAGAGTTAAGTTGAATCAACAGATAATCGATATCTCAGAAGAGCTTTCTTCCAGTGAAGAGTGGAAGTTGTTCAAGGAGAAGACCAACCGGGATATTGATGTCGATTCTACTGCGGACATGAGGATGCTCCTGTATGATTTCTTGAATATTGATGTCAAGAAGAAGACGGCCACGGGCGGGAATTCTGTGGATGCGGAAGTATTGGAGAAGATAGGAATACCATTCACCAAGAACATAATCAGACTCCGGAAGCTGATGAAGACCAAAAACACCTATCTCAGCCAGTACGATAAGGTTCAGATCAACGGCAGGATATATCCCGTATACAATCTACACTTTGCGAGATCCCACCGAAGTTCTTCCAACGATCCCAACTTTCAGAACGTTCCTATCAGGGAACCAGAAGCGGCAGAGGCTGTGAGAGGAGGTATTGAGGCTGACGAAGGATTCATGATGGGGGAGAAGGATTACAAGGCCATTGAGGTTTGTATAGCCGCTTGTTATACGAGAGATCCAACCCTGATCGATTATATACACCACCCGGAGAACGATATGCACAAGGATCAGGCCGTTGAACTCTTCTTCTTGAGGCCGGAGGAAGTTCATAAGATGATCCGGTTTCATACCAAGAACGGGTTTGTTTTCCCGGAATTCTATGGATCATACTATCGGTCATGCGCGAACACTCTCTGGGAAGAATCGGATCACCTTGTGCTGGCGGACAACGAGACACCCTTGCGTCTCCATCTTTATGATCAGGGGATACGGGGATACAAAGACTTTGAGGCCCATGTAAAACTCTGCGAGAAGAAATTTTGGAGACGATTCCCTGTGTTCCGGGAATGGCAGGAGAGGCAAGAGGATTTCTATACACGCCGGGGGTATATTGAAACGTTCTTTGGTCATAGGCGCGGGGGTTATATGACCAAGAACGAGATCATCAACACCCCTATTCAGGCCACAGCCTTCCACTGTCTCTTGTGGTCTCTTATCCGTGCCAATGAGTTGAGAAAGGAAGAGGGTTGGAAAAGCAAGATTCCGGGGCAGATCCACGACAGTATGGTATGGTTCTTCTGGCCTGAAGAATTCGAATATGTAGATGCTGCCGTTGACCGGATAATGACGGAAGATATCCGGGATGAATTCTCATGGTTGATCGTTCCGTTGACCGTTGAGACGGAGTTGGTGCCTGTGGGCAAAAGTTGGTTCGACAAGAAACCGAAGGAGGAAGTATGGTCAAGCAGAAATTAACTGAGGAGGAGAAGAAAGAACGGCTTTCACTTGATAAGAAATACAGGCCTTCTACTCTTGACGATATCGTGGGGAATGACGCAACAGTAGACACCCTGAAGACTATGCTTGAACGGGATAAAGGGGTGCCGGGGACGTTCTTGTTTACAGGCCCCAGTGGTTGCGGGAAGACCACGTTGGCCCGGATTGTGGCCCGTCTTCTAGGAGCAGAGGAGACGGATATCAAGGAACATAACATCAGTCAGTTCCGTGGGATCGATATGGCCAAGGAGATCATCGGGGATACCCGTTGGAAACCGATGAGGGGCAAGAAGAAGGTTTACATCCTGAACGAGGTTCACAAGAGTACCAACGAGTGGCAGAACGCCATGCTGGAGATTCTAGAGGAGCCACCATCATACGTTCACTTTCTACTTTGTACGACTGACCCGGATAAGCTATTGAAGACTATTCGAACAAGGTGTACCACTTTTCAGGTCACGGCTCTTCAGCGTCAGAAAATAGCCCGGTTGGTTAAGAAGATACTTGGACTTGAGCAGGTGGAATTCGAGGAAGGGGTGATCCAAAAGATAGCAGAGTTCAGTGATGGTTCTCCCCGTCAGGCCCTCGTTATGCTCGATCAGGTAATTGATATGGATAACGAGACAGCCCTGGAGTTGCTTATAAAGACAGGAGGGGCTGAGGCTAGTCTGTCCGACCTCTGTCAGTCTCTTATGAACGGCAACAAGTGGGATACGGTTTCCAAGATAATCAAGCAGATGGACATAGACGATCCGGAACGGCTGCGATATGCCGTTCTGGGCTACTTGTCGAAGGTGTTGTTGAACAAGCCTTCGGACAGGCTTTCAGGTATCATAGAACTGTTCCTGGATAGCTGGATGTACAGCGGCAAAGCCGGGTTGATAAATACTTGTTACCTGGCGACAAAGGTGAAGTAATTAAACCAGCTATAATAGGGACGAAGGAGAATGGCGATGGGTTGGAAAGAGGACATAGCTATTGATCAGGATCGGTTGGATTGGGAGTTGATGAGACAGCCTCTATTGATGGTGGAATATACTGAGCTGTTGGCAGATGCTCAGGATGTTCGAGATCGGAAGAAGGAGAAGTTGGATCTCACTCGTTCCAAGATAGACTACCGCATCAGGAGTGACCCAGAGGGTGAGACCGGGCTCATGAAGCCTACGGAAGCGGCTATATCAAATACGATCCTGGCGGACAACGAATATCGGAAAGTCAATGACGAGTATATGAAGGCGGTCCACCATGTCCGTGTTCTCGAAGGAGCCCGGAATGCGGTGGACCAACGCAAGAGCGTCTTGGTGAAACTGGCTGACCTGTGGATAGCCGGATACTGGGCTGAGCCACGGATAAAGAAGGAGGCGAAAGAGGGATTGGAGAGCAAATCAACGGAGGGTGTCCGACAAGGGTTGGAGAGATCGGGAAGCCGGATGATGAAGAGAAAGAACAAGGAGGAAGGCGCATGACGTTTGACGAGTATATGAGACAGGCTGTCATCGCGCTGGGTATTATCCTTGGTTGGTATATATTCATAAGGATGACGGTCAGCGCAGTGTTAAACAGCTACCTAGACTTCAGAATCAAACTACAGACCAAAATAGGGAAAGGAGAAGGTTCAGATGGCAAGAAATGACAGGCGTGCTATGCGGGAGGAGTTGGCCAAACGGACACAGGAATCCCATGAGAGAAAAGATGGCGATGTCTTCCTGAAATACTTTCTGTCTGACTCGGATTTGCCGATGTGGAAGTGCGGAGTTACAAAGGACGATCCGCATATCATCGACATAATCCCGTTTTTGGCAGGGCCCAACTTCCCCACAGGTTCTTCGAAGTATCAGATCAAGCCGGGAACACCTGTCTATGTTCTCGATTTGTACGTCCACCAGAACATAGGGCCAGGTGAAGCTTGGATCGTTTGCCCGGCAAAGAATTATGGGAAGCCTTGCCCGGTGTGTGAGGATATCGAGAGGAGGAAGAGGAAGGGAGAGGAGTGGGATGATTACAGCGACATCGCACCCAAGAGACGTTGTGTGTATAACGTCATCTGTTACGATAACAAGAAGGAAGAGGACAAGGGGATTCAGATTTGGGAAGTGTCCCATCGATATTCTGAAAAGGCTTTCCAGGCCCTTGCCAAGAATGCGAGGACGGGTGACGTTATATCCTTCTGTTCTCCGGACAAGGATGGCAAGTCGATATCTTTTGAAGTATCGGATGACGATTTCCGGACTATCGGTGGACACAAATTCCTTGACCGTGACTACGAGATAACGGATGATGTTTTGGATCAGGCCTATATCTTGGATGAGCAGATAGCCCTCCTCACTTACAAGGAGATTGAAAACTTGTATTTTGGGGAAGACGAGAAGCCAGAACCCGAAACCCGGAGCCGGGGCCGGAGCCGTGAAGAGGAACCGGAACCCGAAACCCGTGGCCGTGGTCGTGGTCGTGGCCGGGAAGAGGAACCGGAGAAAGACACCGAGACAGACAAGGAGACCAGGGGTGGTGGTAGGCTATCCCGAAGGACAAGGCCAGAAAACGAAGACAAGCCTGTTGAAGAAGAGACCACAAAGCGGGGCCGGGGAGGATCGGAGGGCTCCAGTCGGAAGTCCAAGAACACCTGTCCGGTAGAGGGCGGGAACTTTGGGTTGGATATAGACATGTATAAAGAATGCGAGGAGTGTTCCCTGTACTCGAAGTGCGCCGATGAGTCGGAAGAGATCGAGAAGAAGAGACGGGAACAGAGGGACGCAAACAGAGGTGGTCGAGGACGTAAATGAGCCCACTACGAAGACGAGTTCAGGAAGCGGTGGAGGATATCCAGGGGGCAATTGAGTCCCCTGGATATACAAATAGGAAAAAGGACGAGATCAACTATGAGGGCCTATTATCCACAGGTTCCACTCTCCTTGATCTTTCGATCTCTGGGGGTAGGAAAAGGGGTGGAGGAGTGCCCGGAGGAATCATCACGGAGATTTATGGTCCTTATGGATCGGGAAAGACAGCCATCTTAGCAGAGTTGTGTGCATCGTCTCAGAGTCGGAAGGGTGAGGCTTTGTTCCTTGATCCGGAGGGACGTTTGGACAAGGAGTATTCCCGGATTTATGGGATGGCTATTGATAAGAATAACTATGCGATGCCGGATACCGTGGAGCAGGTTTTCAAAACTATCCGGGATTGGGATGCACCTGACAGAGGTTCGAAGGTGACCCACGTTGTCGGGGTGGATAGCCTTGCGGCTTTGAGTACCGATCTGGAGATGGACAAAGGCGACAAGATGGGTATGAGAAGGGCCAAGGACTTCTCCACCGAATTGCGCAAGACGGCAAGAGTGATAAAGAAGCGCAACTGGCTCATCGCGGCAACCAATCAGGTTCGAGACGGGGAATATGGAGAGTTTACACCGGGCGGCAACGCCATAGCTTTCTATGCCTCGTTGAGGATGAGGGTGGCTCAGCTGAAGAGGATCGAGAAGAAGGTCAAATTGGCCTCTGGGAAGGAAGTGGCCAAGGTTATCGGGATACAAAGCCACGTCTTCATCAAGAAGAGCACGGTGGACGATCCTTTCAGGGAATGCGACATCTTCATCGTTTTTGGGTATGGTATAGACGATATCAGGGGCAATCTACAGTTTTGGAAAGATATGACGGGAGATACATTGTATGAAACCCCGGACAAGAAGCGGTATCAGTCTATGGACCAGGCTATCTTGAGAGTGGAGGAAGCCAAACTTGAAAACGATCTTCGGAGAAACACCATTGACCTCTGGGAAGAGATTGAACAGAAGTTCAAGACGAACAGAAGAGAAAAAGAACGCTGAACCTCCTGAGTCAAGGAAGGACAAGAACAGGGACAAGGATGTCCTTGTTATCGATTGTATGAACCTCGTCTCAGCTACCGTGTTTGCTATGCCGGAGATGAATACTGAGAGAGACGAAACCGGAGTCATATATGGATTCTTGAGACAAATCCGATCTCTAGCGGACAGGTTCAAGACTTCCCGGTTTGTGTTTTGTTGGGACAGCCGGGATAACTACCGCAAAAAGGTCAACCCGGAGTACAAGGCCAACCGGAGGAAGAACCTGACCGAGGAGGAAGCAAGTTTTTGGCAACGGGCTTTCGATCAGGCCAAGATACTCCGGACGGAAGTGCTCTATGATCTGGGCTTTGAGAACGTTTACTATCAGATTGGATACGAGGCAGATGACTTGATAGCCCACGTGGTTCAACGTTTCCCGGATAATTACGTCATCGTGTCTAGTGATAATGATCTTTGGCAACTACTGGAGAAAACCTATCTATATGAAACACGTTGTTACTCGATACGGAATAGCAAGATGATGACCAAGGACACCTTCTTCAAGGCCTTCGGGATAGAACCGAGGAAGTGGGCGATGGTCAAGGCTATCGCAGGTTGCTCAAGTGACAACGTGAAGGGGGTGGAACGGGTGGGAGAGGTTCTGGCCTTGAGATATATCCTGAAACAACTAGATGTAACGGGGAAAGTTTATCAAAAGATCAGGGCCCACGAGGATCTGATAAACCGCAATCTCAATCTTGTGGCTTTGCCGTTTGCCCATAAGCACGAGATACGCATCCGGGAATTCCCGGTGTTTCCTCCTTTGATGGTAGAGAACTTTGAGAAGGTGTTTGATCGATTCGAGTTTAAGAGCTTGAAAAATCACTTTGATAAATGGAGCAACGCTTTTGAGCTTGTTCCGTTCTAAGGAGACAAGATGGGCAAAGGGGATAAGGGAAGTGATTATGAGCGGGAGATATGCCGGGTTCTGTCGAAGTGGTGGGGCTGTGGAGAAGATACCTTCTGGCGAAACCGAGTGAGGAAGACCACAAAGGGTGCCGGGAACCAGTGTGGGGATATAACAAGCCTGGAAGGTGACGGTCATATCTTTGTATCCCGGTATAACATAGAGTGTAAAAAGGGGTACAGCACCCGCAAACTCCCCGGAACTTCTACCCGGATCAACTGGGATATCTTGGACATGGTAGATGGCCGGGCTGAAAAGCCTATCTTTATGGACTTTTGGAATCAGTGTCTCAGGGATTCCGAGTTGAGCGGAAGGGTGCCTATGCTCATATTCAGGCGCCATCTGCGGGCTGATGTAATTGTTATACCGAGTTATGAATTGGGTCTGATGAGACAGACGTTGGGAGCAACCTTATTTGCTTATGTGAAGAAGGTTACTTGGACGTTGAGCCCTGGGAATACCCTGTTGTTCTTCCGGCTGGAGGACTTTCTGAGCCATTTGGACTCGAAGGGTATGAGAAAGCATATCCAGAAGTTTGATTCAGTTAAGACAGGCCGATTCAACCGCTTGAATCGGAGGGGACAGGATGAAAAGACTTCGGATTGAAAATTATCAGAGCCATACATATACAGAGTTGGAATTCCATCCGGGGATAAATGTCATTGTAGGACGGAGTCAGAAAGGGAAGACAGCTATCATACGGGCCTTGAAGTGGCTGGCGGTGAATAGGCCTTCCGGCTTCCGTTTCCATACGGCTGGCGCGGAGAATCCTACAAGGGTGGAGTTGGAGCAGGATGATGGTACTGTTATAGTTCACGAGAAGAGTAGCAAGAAAGAATCTTACAAGATGGGAGATCGTGTTTGGGATAAGGTGAACAGAGATGTCCCGGAGGAAGTACGGATCAAGCTCAACTTTGATCCTATTAATATTCAAAATCAGCTGGACACTCCTTACCTCGTCACATCCTCTCCCGGAGAGATAGCACGCGAGATTAACACCGTGATACGGATCGAGGAAGTGTATGACTGGATTAGTAGACTGACACGAGAGATTAACACCGCAAACAACTCCTTGATAACGAGAACCAAAGACTTGGAGTCAGTTGAGGCTAGTCTGGAAAAGTATACCAAACTTGATAAGTTGAAGCGGCCCATCAAGCGGCTATCTCTCCTTCAGGAGGGGATAAACCGACAACACCAGGAGAGGCAGGAGTTGGAGAGGCTTGTGGGAGATTATGACCGGGTTTCCCGCAAGCTCGTCATAAAGGATAGGATTGAACGGGTGGATAGTATCTTGGGAGAGGTATCTGGTCTGATGAATGATATCGAGAATTCTGCCCGGATGTTAATTGTCCTTCAAAAAGCCGTTAAACTCAACCGGGTTGTTCGGTTGGTTAGTCCCAAGGTAAAGGCTGTTATTGATACCATTGTTAGATTTGAGCAGGTGTGCCTCGATATCCGGGGCCTGACCGATCTATCGGACGACATCACCAAGTGTCTTCTAGCTGAAAATAAGCTGAATCACGATAAGGAAGAGTTGTCCAATGCCAAGATCCAGTTTGGCCGGGCTCTTACGGAAGCAAGGAGGTGTCCAACCTGCGGCAAGAATATTTCGAAGGACGAGGTTGAGAGGATCGTGGAGGAGTTATGAAGTTGGTTATGGTGAGTGACATCCATCTGAGGCCGGATAATCCGGTTGGGCGGTTGGACTACCTGCCGGATGTTCAATGGAACAAACTTCGGGAAGTCTTCGAGATAGCACGCCGGGTAGAAGCCGCAGGGATCATCCAATCAGGCGATTTGTTTCATAAACCGAGATCGTGGGCAACCCTTTATTGGATTCTGGAGTTGTTTGCCGAGTATCGGGACGTGAGGTGGTATGGAGTTCGGGGCCAGCACGATGTTTACATGAACGAGACTTCTTCCGAGGGTACCAACTTTGGGATCCTGACGAAGGTGGGAGCAATAAGGGAGTTGGATTCCAGAGCCCACTATATCGAGGGGAGAGACGGGCTGGTGGCTTTGTATGGATCTTCCTGGGGGCAAGAAGTACCAGAGATCAAGGATAAAAGAGATGTTAACATTCTGGTCACCCACCGTTCGATATCGGACGAGGAACTGGTGGGAGTACAGACCACCTCAGCTTCCCGTTTTCTCCGTCTCCACCGTTTCGATCTTATCCTGTGCGGAGACATTCACCGGGCATTTGTGGTGAATACGGGGAAAAGGGTATTGGTTAACACGGGCCCAATGCTCCGGTTTGAGGCTACCGATTACAACTTTAAGCATATTCCCCATGTTATGATATATGACGTATACGAGAACACGTTGGAACGGATTGACCTCACCTGTGATCCTTCTGAAAAGGTTTTATCGAGGGTTCACTTGGATATTGCTCAGGATACCCGTGACAGACTGGCTGAGTTTGTTGGGGGTGTTCAAACGGAATTCTCCCCGGAGGTTAGCTTCAAGGAGAAT
>Ga0116156_10001469_pt1 | contig 22876 bp, 21 predicted proteins | sample AD_UKC045_MetaG_FD_89891 | JGI IMG/M metagenome (GOLD analysis project Ga0116156, IMG submission 89891) | Active sludge microbial communities of municipal wastewater-treating anaerobic digesters from USA - AD_UKC045_MetaG | ecosystem: Engineered > Bioreactor > Anaerobic > Digestate | place: USA... | reverse complement strand
CGGCAGAGGAGTGAGGAGCTAAGGCCCCTGGCGGTAAACCCCGCTTGGTGTGTTCGAGAACTCCGCGATCTCCGGCCGGGACAAACGGACCCGATCAGGGGCGCGTGCAAACGCGCATCGCTGATCCGCAAGGATCAGCACAGGACTACCCACGGCGCGCCTGCATGCGCCCCGCTCCCTCAACGGGGAGAGACGACACCAAGCATCCCGGACAGCGAGCGCTGGTCCCAATGCGAGATCGCGTCACGACGGGACGTAGGGTGCATCTTGATGCACCGCGACCTAACCCCGGTGCATCAAGATGCACCCTACACGGCGCCCGCTGCGCCCCCACCTTTTCCCGCCGCACCAGAATCACGCAAGGCTCCACTCGCCCAACCGGGTTGATCGGAACAAATAAAGAACTTATACTCACGCATGACCCTCGATACGCTGCACATCGTCCTTCTCGTGATCGCGCTCGCCGCTGCTGCGGCCGCCTTCGTGTTCTCGCAGCGCAAGCCGCCGAACACGGAGCATCTGACCGCTGAACTGGGCGAGCGATCAAAGGAAGTCGCCGCGCTGAAGTCCGAGGTCGCAGCCCAGCGCCAGCGTGCGGAAGCAGCCGAGAAAGCCGAAGCAGGTGTGCGCGCCTCGTTCGAGGCCAGCGAAACCAAGGTGGCGGACGCGAAGACGGCATCGGCCGGCCTGACCCAGCAACTGGCCAAGCTTCAGGGCGAGCACTCGCAAGCTCTGGCCGAAGCTGCCCGCAACACCGAGCGCGAGGCCAGCTTCGCGCGCGAGAAGGAACAGCTGCAGAAGATGCAGGTTGAAAGCGAGAAACGCTTCCAGTCGCTTGCCGAACAGGCCCTGCTCAAATCGCAGCAGCAATTCGTCCAAATCGCTGACGAGACGCTGAAGAAGCACAAGGAAGGCGCCGAGGGCGAACTCGGCAAGATGCTGAAGCCGATCTCCGACACGTTCGGCCAGTTTCAGAAGAAGGTCGACGAGATCCAGAAAACAAGCGCGGAAGATCGCGCCAAGCTGGAAGAGCAGATTCGTGGCGTCAACGAGTCGGTCATGAAGACAGAAGGCGCAGCCAACAAGCTCGCCAGCGCCCTGTCGACCACTCGCCACGGCGGCCGCTGGGGCGAGGAAACGCTCCGCAATGTCCTCGAAATGTCAGGCCTCTCACCCTACGCCGATTTCACCGAGCAGAACTCGTCCGAGACCGAGAAAGGCCGCATCCGCCCTGACGTCATCGTCCGTATGCCGGGTGGCCGCGAGCTGGTGATCGACTCGAAAGTCTCGCTCGACGATTACCTTGCCGCCTCCAACGAGAGCGATCCCGCCAAGCGCCAGCAGCATCTCGCCGCCCACGCCCAGAAGGTCCGCGCCCACGTCACGGGTCTGGCCCGCAAGGACTACTGGAAGGGCTTCTCGGATCGCGTCGACTTCGTCGCCATGTTCATGCTGGGCGAGAATTTCTACGCCGCCGTGCTGGAACACGATCGCGAGATCTTCGACTTCGCGTCCAAGAACAGCGTCATCATCGTGACGCCCTCGACCCTGATCGCGCTGGCCAAGGCCGTAGCCTACGGCTGGCGGCAGGAGCAGGCCGCCCGCAACGCAGAGCAGGCCGTCGAACTCGGCCGCGAACTCTACCAGCGCCTGTCCGTCATGACCGACCACATGTCCAGGGTCGGCTCCAACCTCGACAAGGCGGTCGACAGCTACAACTCGCTGGTCGGCTCGTATGAGCGGAAGGTGATGCCGCAGGTTCGCCGCTTCGAAGACCTGCAAATCCCGACGGAAGACAGGGCGGTGGAAGCCCCCGGCGAACTCAGCGTCCGCGCCCGCACGCCCCAGGCCCAGATCGCCGAGGTCAAAACCGAGCATCCGCAGCTCGAACTGGTGCCACCCGGAACGCCCCCCAGGCGGAAATAACCTTTCCCTTCAGGGGCAATCTCTAACAATGCAGCACGCCTCACGGGGTCGTTCACTTGACGAAAACCGGCCTCATCCATAGCTAGCAGCCATGGCCATCCGTCCCATCCTCACCGTGCCCGACCCGATCCTGAAGCTGGTCTCGAAGCCCGTCGACGCTGTCACGGACGAGACGCGCAAGCTGATGGATGACATGCTCGAGACCATGTACGCCGCCCCCGGCATCGGCCTCGCCGCCGTGCAGATCGGCGAGCCGGTCCGCGTCATCGTCATGGACCTCGCCCGTGAAGACGAGCCCAAGGCTCCGCGCTACTTCGTGAACCCGGAAATCCTCGAGACGAACGACGAGTTGCAGTCCTACGAAGAAGGCTGCCTCTCCGTCCCCGATTACTACGACGAGGTCGAACGCCCCAAGCGCGTGAAGCTCCGCTATCTCAACTATCAGGGCGAGCAGATCGAGGAGTGGGCCGAGGGCATGTATGCGGTGTGCATCCAGCATGAGATGGATCACCTGCAGGGCACGCTCTTCATCGACCATCTGTCGCGCCTGAAGCGCTCCTACGCGATCAACAAGGTCAAGAAGGCCAAGAAGCGCGACGCCGCCTAGGCTTTTGGTATCTGGGTCGCCCACCCACAATTCATTTCCGCTTCCGCGCCCGGTTTGTATAAAGCCGGGCGCTGCTGCATTCGGGCGGCGGCAATACGGGGCGGATCGTGATCAAGGCCAGACTGATCCGCTACATCTTTGCCCTCCATCGCTGGGTGGGCGTCACGCTTGGCCTGCTCATGCTGCTGTGGTGCCTCAGCGGCGTGGTGATGATCTGGAACCCCTATCCGTCGATCACACTCGGCGGCCGCGACTATCGCACCGAGGGCCTCGCCCCGATCATCGCGCCAGACCGGATGACTCTGCCCGCGATCCCCGACAGCGCAGAAGTCTCCTCAGCCCGCATCGAAATGCTGGCCGGTAGACCCGTCATGGCGCTGGCATGGCGTGAAGGCGGCGAGGGCAAGAGCGGTCTCTACGACTTCGCCACAGCAGCGCCGATTGAGGGAATCAGCGAGGCCGATGCGCTCGATGTCGCGCGCACCTATATCGAACGCCACAAGCTCAAGAGCGAGCCCACCTACATCCAGTCGATCGAGCGCGACGAGTTCATGGTCGCCGGCTACTTCAACCAGCGCCGTCCTTTCCACCAGATCGCGCTGCACGATCCGGAAGACACGATCCTCTATATCTCCCAGAAGACAGGCGAGCTCAGCCAGCGCACCACCGGCTCGCAGCGTGTATGGACGTGGCTCGGCGCCATCCCGCACTGGCTGTTCTTCACCGAACTCCGCCGCAACGGCCCGCTTTGGACGCAAATCATCATCTGGACGTCGCTCGCCGGCTGCTTCCTGACGATCACCGGCCTCTTCGCCGGCATCCGCCAGCTCCGCCGCCGCAAGTCCACCGGCAAGCTCGCCTCGCCCTATCGCGGCGCGAAATTCTGGCACCACATGATCGGCCTCGTCTTCGGTATCTTCGTGCTGACCTTCTCGTTCTCCGGCTTCACCTCCATGCAGCCCTGGGGCTGGCTCGAAGGCGACAAGGACACGTGGGCGGCGGCCGATACATGGTCCGGCAAGCCGGTAACATGGGCGCAGTTCAAGCCCGCGCTTGAAGCCCAGTCAGTCGCGCTTCGCACAGTCTCGCGCGAACGCAGCCTCGTCACATTCATGCGCCTCGAAGGCCAGCCCTGGTTCATCTGGCAATCGGCTGACGGTTCGCGCCGCCGTCTCGATGAACAAGGCCAGCCTGCGCCGTTCGACGATGCCGCTCGCCAGCGGGCCACCAACACGCTCGCAGGTCCATCAGCGCGCTTCGAGGAAATGACCGAGCCGGACGAATACTATTATCCCGGCGCATCTTCATCGAAACTACCGGCCGTTCGCATCATCGGCGACAACGATACGCGCTTCTATCTCGACCCCGATATCGGCGCTGTCCGCTTCATCGCCGACGACGGTTCGAAAGGCTTCCGCTTCCTGCATTTGGCGCTGCACAAGTTCGATCTCGTGCGCTCGCCTTTGCGCGAGATCCTGCTTGTGCTGGCGATGATCGGCGTCACGGCCGTCTGCGGATTCGGCGTATGGATCGGCGCACGCAAGCTCGCTCGCGGCGGCAAGCTCGACAACACTCCGAAAGCGTAGGGACTGTCGCCCGAGCGGTTAGAACGGCGTAATCTGATCGTAGATCAGCTTGCCATACTTGTCGCGCTGCACCTGGCTGATATCGCCACGGCCGCCGTACGAGATACGGGCTTCGGCAATCTTCGAGTGCGCGATCGTGTTGTCCGCCGCCACGTCTTCCGGGCGGATCACGCCCGATACCAGAAGCTCACGCAGCTCGTTGTTGATGCGCACTTCCTGGCTGCCGCCGATCACGAGGTTGCCGTTCGGCAGGCGGTCGGTGATCACGGCGGCGACGGTCAGGTTGACCTTCTCCTGGCGATTCACCGAACCCGTACCGTTCGAGGATGACTTGGAACCGAAGCCTACAGCGGGATCAAGCGAAGGCGTTCCGGGCAACGCCTTCTGAATCACGTCTTCGAGGCCCAGCATCGCCTGCACGCCGGTCTCGGTTGAGCCCGTACGGCTGCGCGCCGTGGTGTTGTTGAGCTGCGCGGAGTCCGCGATCTCGATGTTCACGGTCAGGATGTCGCCGATCTTGCTGGCGCGCTGGTCGTTGAAGAACGACTTTGCGCCTGCACGCCACAGCGAGTTCGGGGCCTGCGCCTCGATCACCGGGGCGGGCAGAGGCATCGACACGCGCTGCGAACCCGCGATCATCGCCGGGTTGGCGATGGGCGTCATCTGCGGCGGGGCTGTCGCCTCGCTCAACCCGGCGCAACCGCCAAGCATCAGCGCAGCCAGACCCGCTCCGGTCGTGATGGCGTTTTTCATCTGCTTCACCTGCCGTTGACGCGGGCTTCGCCGGTGGCCTCGGCCACGGCGTCGACGGTCCGCTTTGAATAGGAATTGAGTACGCGAACGGCTTCGCCCTTCGCGGCTTCGTTCTGGGCAATGCCGTCAACGCTCAGCCGCACGCCGGCCGAAACATAGACGAGCTTCACCGGCTCACCCTTGCGGATGACCGATGCCTGTTTGAGGTCCGATGACAGCAGCGGTTGGCCGGCCTTGATGGCGCGTTTCACTTCCATGCCGACCGCAGCCTGCATGTCTGCGCCGCCACGGATCGGGCGGGCCGGATTGGCAGCTTCCCGGCTGACATCGCTCGACGTGATGACATGGCCGCGCGACACATCGCGCGCGAACACCAGCACCTGGCCGGATGTCGCCGCGGAGCCGACTTGCTGGATCTGGTTGGCAGGCCGCGCCGGATTGGCGACGGGAGCGGCAGGCGCATTGCCCGCAGCGCGCGTCACCAGGATCGGTTGGTCAAGCGGAATGGCGAGGATCACACCGGCGGATTTCGCGGTCGCAATCAGGAAGGCGGGATCGAGCGACAGCGTCTGCCCGGCTGGCGGCGCCGGCCCAAGCAGGATACCGGCGTGCTCGCCCGTCACAGGCGCAACGTCGCCCAGCGTGATCCAGTCGCCGCCAATAACCTTGACGCCCGTACGCTGCGCGACCGCGAGCGGCGCGAGCATCAGGACCGAAAAGACGAGGGCGGCGATCCGGACCATGAGCCTTACCGCAGGTTGCTGGTGGTGCGCAGCATCTCGTCAGTCGTGGTGATGACCTTCGAGTTCATCTCATAGGCGCGCTGCGCCGTGATCAGCGACGAGATTTCGGTAACCGCGTTGACGTTCGAAATCTCGAGGAAGCCCTGCTGCAGATAGCCATAGCCGGTCGACGCCGGCTGACCACGGTTCGCCGTGCCTGAGGCGGGTGTCTCAACGAACGAGTTGTCGCCGATCGCTTCAAGACCCGCCGGGTTGATGAAGCGAGCCAGCTCCAGCGCGCCAACGTCCTGCGGCGCCGAACCATCGGCCATGATGGCCTGCACAACGCCCTGGCGGTTGATCGAAACGCCCACGGCGTCCTGCGGAACAACGATGCCCGGCGCAACGGTGTAGCCATCTTCGGTCACCAGCTGGCCTTCGGGCGACAGCGCGAAGTTACCTGCGCGGGTGTAGGCGTCACGGCCATCCGGCAGCTGGATGATGAAATAGCCTTCGCCCGAAATGCCGACGTCATACTGGTTGGTGGTCTGCGTCATGCCGCCTTGCTCGGTCACGCGATAAACCGAACCGGCCTTCACGCCGACGCCGACCTGAACACCTGTCGGAACGATCGTGCCCTGGTCGGACGACGTAACGCCCATGCGCTCCACATTCTGGTACAGCAGATCCTGGAACTCCGCGCGCTGGCGCTTGAAGCCCGTCGTGTTCATGTTCGCGATGTTGTTCGCGATCACCTCCACGTTGAGCTGCTGAGCCTGCATGCCGGTGGCGGCGGTGTTGAGAGCGCGCATGTGAGTCTGGCCTCCTCAGGCGGTAGTCAAATTCGTTAGCGGACGCGAGCGAGCTTATCGATCGATGTGCCGCGCAGTTCGTCTGATTGCTGGATCATCTTGGCGACGGACGTGTATGCCCGGCTGATTTCGATCATGTCGGTCAGTTCCTTGACCGCGTTGACATTCGAACCTTCGACGAAGCCGGAAACCACACGCACATTCGTCGCGGGCGTGGGTTGTTCGTCGGTGGCGCGCCACAAATTGTCGCCGACCTTCTCTAGCGCGGCTGGCGTCTGGAAGCTGGATACGCGCAGCTTGCCGACGATCTGGCCGTCCTGGCTGATCGAGCCGTCCTTGGCGGCCGAGAGTGGTCCGCCGGTCGCGTTGATCTGGATGGGGCCGCCTTCGCCCAGCACGACTGCGCCGGTGCGGGTCACGACTTCGCCCTTGTCGTTCAGGCTGAAACGGCCATCGCGGGTGAATGCTTCACCGCCCGGCGTCTGGATGGCGAAGAAGCCGTCGCCTTCGATAGCGAAATCCAGAACGTTGCCGGTAGACTCGATTGGGCCTGTGGAAAAGTCGCGCTGGAGCATCCAGGCGTCAGCGAACGAAACCTCGGTCGGCTTCTCGGCCGCCGATGCGGGCTTCTCCGTCAGGTCGCGCGTCACCACATGCTCGACCTTGAAGCCGGCAGTGGTCATGTTCGCGAGGTTGTTCGCGGTCGTGTCCATCCGCTTTTGCAGCACTTGCTGCGCGGACAGGCCGACCATGAATGAATTGTCCATGGGCCGCCATTTGTCTCCACGCTGCCTTTTGGCGGCGGCGGAGCCAGGCTGGGCTTGGCCCGCGTTTTCTGCGGCGGACCGTCTAGTTAACGACCCTACAATGAGCCGCCACGGTTAACGGGGTGTTGCTTTTCAGGCCTCCCCGGCAGCTCTGTACCCGGCAGCTTTTGCCCATCTGCACCAATCCTTAACCATCAGGAGACGATTTTGCCGGGTGTCCCGGAGCGTCCGGGGCTGAGTGATTCCAAGAGGGGCGGCCGCCCATGGCCAAGAAGGAAAAGGCAAAGAAGCCCGAAGCTCCCGAGGCTGATAAGCCTGCGGTTGAGGGCGAAGAGGGCGCGCCAGCCAAGAAGAAGATGGCTGGAAAGACGCTGATCCTCTTCATTGTCCTGCCTGCCGTCCTTGTACTCGGCGGTGGTGGCGCTGCGGCGATGATGCTGCTCGGCGGAAGCGCTCCCGCGGCCGCGGCCGAAGCGGGCGCCGAAGAAGGCGGCCACGGCGAGCCAAAAGCTGAAGAAGGTCACGGCGAAGCAAAGGCCGACGAACACGGCGCTGCTCCGGCCGCCGGTGGCGACCACGCCGCGCCTGCGGCCGGTGAACACGGCGCAGAGGGCGGCGCAGCTGCTGCTGGCGGCGATCCGGCTGATGTTGGCCAGGCGCTCGCGTGCGCGAGTGGTGATCCCTGCTATTACGCGATGCCGAAACTGATCGTGAACCTCGCTGGCACGGAAGGTCAGCGCTCACCCTACATGGAGCTCGAACTCACACTCGAATCGAGCTCGTCGGCAACGTTCAAGCGCATTCCTGAACTGATGCCGCGTCTCAAGGACCAGCTGAACGCCTTCCTCCGCGAACTGCGCGTGGAAGATCTCAATGGCTCGACCGGCACGTGGCGCCTGCGCCGCGAACTGCTCAACCGTTTCAACACGGTCATTGATCCCAAGAAGATCGACGCTGTGCTGATCGAAAGCATGTTGATCCAGTAAATCATGAGCCAGGAAACGACAGACGAGGAACTCGCAGCGGGCTGGGAAGCCAGCGTTGCTTCCGGCAAGCCGGGTGGCGACGACGCGTGGGATGCCGCCAGCGCACCGGGCAGCGATGTGGCGCAGTCTCTTGCGCAAGCCGCCGTCGGTTCCGAACGCATCCTGAACCAGGACGAGATCGACTCGCTCCTCGGCTTCTCGATCGAAGAAGAAGCGGGCGCCAAGCGTAACGGCATCCGCGCCCTCATTAACTCGGCGCTCGTTTCCTACGAACGTCTCCCGATGCTCGAGGTCGTCTTTGACCGCCTCGTGCGCCTGATGACGACGTCGCTGCGCAACTTCACCTCCGACAACGTCGAGGTGTCGCTGGACGCCATCCAGTCCATGCGCTTCGGCGACTATCTCAACTCGATCCCGCTGCCGGCCATTCTTGCGGTCTTCAAGGCCAAGCAGCTCGACAATTTCGGCCTCCTCACCGTCGACTCAAACCTGATCTATTCGATCGTGGACGTGCTGCTCGGCGGTCGTCGCGGCACCGTTGCGATGCGTGTCGAGGGCAGGCCATACACCACGATCGAGCGCGTGCTGGTCACCCGTCTCGTCGAAGTCATCCTGCACGATGCTCGCAAGGCGTTTGATCCGCTTACATCCGTCGAGTTCGAACTTGACCGGATCGAGACCAACCCGCGCTTCGCCGCTATCGCCCAGCCGGCCAACGCCGCCATCCTGGTCAAGCTGCGCATCGACATGGAAGACCGCGGTGGCCGCTGCGAGCTGCTTCTGCCCTACGCCACGCTCGAACCGATCCGGAAGATGCTGTTGCAGAACTTCATGGGCGAGAAGTTCGGTCGCGACAACATCTGGGAAGGCCACTTGGCGACCGAGCTCTGGTCGGCGCCAACCACGCTGCGCGTCGTGCTCGACGAATTCACCCAGCCGCTCGGCAAGATGATGAACCTTCAGGTCGGCGACACGCTCATCATGAACGCCACGCCGGAGTCCAAGGCGCATCTCATGTGCGGCGACATTCACCTTACACACGGCCAGGTCGGCCGCATTGGTCAGAAAGTGGCCATGCGCGTCGAAGCGCCGATCACAAACGCAGCCAAGAAACGGGTACTGGAAGCAAGATGATGATGTCGGCGGGGTTCTACTCTCTCGTTCTCGAGGGCTTCCTGGTCCTCTTGCTGATCATCGCGATCGCATACTGCATGCGTCTCGACGGCAAGCTGAAGGCGCTGCGCAACGGTAACACGCGCATGCTCGAAGCCGCCAAGGAGCTGCAGAACTCTGTGTTGCATGCCCAGAACGCCGTTGTCGCCCTTCGCCGCTCGGCGGACGCCTCGGGCAAGGAACTGCAAGCGAAGATCGATGAGGCCAAGGCCCATGCCGCCGCCGCCGCCATTCCAATGGTGCGCGACCACCGCGACATGCCGCGCGAAGCCGAACGGTCTGCCGATCGCGGCAATGTTGATTTCACCCTCCGTCGCCGCAGCGTGCTCTAGGAGCCTGAAGCCATGACGCCCAAGGTTGGGGTCCTTTCCGTCGTCTGCGCTGTGGGCGTTGGCCTGCTGGCCTTCAAGGGCCTCGACATCGCGCAAGCCGTTGCGGCCGAGGCGGCGGATACACCGGCGACTGCTCCGGAAACCGCGTTGACTGCCGGCGTTGGCGGCGAAGCAGGAGAAGCCACGCCCGTTTCGGCCGAAGGTGCGCCGCCTGCTGAAGCTGCGGCCCCGACGCCGGAACAGTGCCTCACCACGCTCAATTCCGCCGCCGAAGAGATGGGCCTCTCCTCGCAGGAAATTCTTGTCCTTCGCAGCCTGCAGAAGCGTCGCGAGGAACTCGATGGCCGCGAAACCGGCATTGAAACGCGCGAACAGGCCGCCGCCGCCGCCGAATCGCGCCTGCAGGAACAGATCGCCGAGCTGAAGAAGGTCGAGACCGAGATTCAGACCCTGCTCACATCGATGGATGCCAAGCGCGACGAGCGCATGACCGCCCTTGTGAAGACCTATGAGGCGATGAAGCCGAAGGATGCTGCGAAGATCTTCGATGGCATGGAAGATATGCTGCTGCTCGACATCGCCAAGACGATGAAGCCAGCGACGCTCGCTGCTATCATGTCCACCATGCAGCCCAAGCGCGCTGAAGCGCTGACCAAGATGATCGCCAACCTGGCCAAGCCCCCGGCGAACATCGAAGCCTTGCAGCAGAAGACGCCAGCGTGACGTTGATCCGCCCTCCTGTCGGTTGGGCGATCCGCCTCTCCATGATCGGAGCGGCGGCTTTTTCCGTTGTTGCGCCTGCCTTCGCCGACAAGCCGGTGCAGATGTCTTTCAAGGAAGCGCCCGGCTATGCGCGCATTACCGCAAAATGGGGTGATGGCGATGAAAGCGCGCCAAAGATCAGCGCACAGATTTCCAACCAGGTCCTGATCCTGACCTTCGACCAGAAGGTCTCGATCAACCTCGACAAGCTGAAGGAGGGCCTGCCGAACTGGGCCGCCGTCACCTTCATGGACCCGGACGGCATGACCGCCCGCATCGGCCTCAAACAGGCGCCGAAGCTGGCTGTCTCCACATCAGTCGACCTCACCGCGATCGACCTGATCCCGGAATCATCCAGCACCACGCCGCCGAAACTGGTCTCGCCACTCGCCGCCGTGAAGGCGAAGGAAGCAGAAGCCAAGCGCGTTGCAGCCCTCCCTCCAGTTCCGGCGATCGATCCGCTCGAAGTGCGCGGTAGCCATTCAGGCGACTCGTCACGAGTCGCGTTCTATTGGCCGGCCAGGACCGGCTACAAGGTCGTCAGCCAGGGCGATGGCGTTCTGAAGCTGCAATTCGCCAAGCGCGCCAAACCCGATCTCGCCTACCTGCGCATCTCACCGCCCGCCAATCTCGCCGACTTCCAGGGCGAGAACACGGATCGTGGATATGTCGCCACCATCACGTCGAAGGACAAGCTGCCGATCAAGCACTTCCTCGAAGGTGATGTGCTCGTTGTCGACATCACCAAACCACTCTCACCGGAAGCGCAAGCCGCAGCTGATGCCGCGGCCGTCGCCGCCAAGAATCAGCCCAAGCCGCAGAAGGTCGCCGATAAATCGTCGCCGCTCGCGCCGTCCAAGCTCGAATCGACCACGGCGCCTGAGGGCTCCGAGCCCGCCGCGCCGCCGCCCAGCGCAACGCTCGGCGGCCCGGAGCGAGTCACGGCCATGTCTCCCAACTGGCGCGACTCGGCCCCGCGCAACGGTCTCGTCAACGTCAAGGCGACGCCTGGTCCAGGCGGCCTCGATCTGCAGGTGCCATTCACCGCGCCCACGCCGGCAGCTGTCTTCGCACGGGGCTCGGCGGTGTGGGCTGTCTTCGCCGCCAACGCCGATCTCAAGATCGACCCCGCCCAGCTGCCTGCCGGCTACCGTACACGCGTGATGCGCGTGAAGAACGCCACGCTGATGCGCATCGAAACGCCCAAGGGTCTGATCGTCTCCGCCGATATGGATGAGTCCGTTTGGACCCTCCGCTTCGCGCCCACCGGTACGAAGCCGCAGCGCTTCCTCACCCCCCAGCGCAAGCCGGACGAGGGTGGTCGCGCTCGTATCGAAACAATGCTGATCGGCGCCGCGGGTCTTGTCTGGTTCGAAGACCCGGTCATCGGGGATCAGGTCGCGGTTGCCGTTTCATACGGCCCTTCATCCGCTTCGCTGACGCCGCGCGATTTTGTCGAAGCCTCGTTGCCTGCCACCGCCCACGGTCTCGCCATCGCGCCGAAGTCCGACGATGTTCTCGTCACGATCGAAGGCGAACGCGTCGTCGTCACCATGGCGTCCGGTGTCCAGGCAGCCCCCGCCGATTTTGTCTCCGACGGCGGCCTCAACAAGACCGCCGCCAACCCCGCTTTCATCGATTTTGCTGGCTGGGGCGCTTCGCGTGGAGAAGCCTATTTCGATCAGCTTGGTGGTCTGGAATCCACCGCAGCAGCAATCGATCCTTCGACACCGCAGGGCAGCAATGCCGCGCTCGATCTTGCTCGCTTCCATATCGGTCACGATCACGGTTACGAGGCGCTTGGCGTGTTGAAGGTTGCGTCGGCAGACCGACCTGAGATCGAACAGGATACAACTTTCATCGCCTTGCGTGGCGTCGCCAACTATATGGCTGGGCGCTACAAGATCGCCGACGATGATTTCGCGCGCGGCGCCCTGCGTGGCGATCCTTCCGCTTCGCTATGGCGCGCCATGATCGCGACCCAGCGCGGTGAATATGAGCGCGCCATCGAGTTCTTCCGCGCCTCCGACAAGCAGATCTTCGCGTACCCATCCGTCCGTGCCGCCGTGTTTGCTGCGGCGTGGGCTGAAGCCGCGATGCGCACCAACGACTACGACGCGGCCCGTCGTCAGGCCAACACCGCCATCGCAAATGGCGATCGCGAGACCAAGGAACGCGGCCAACTCGTCCTTGCCACCTTGCGCTCAGTCATCGAAGGCCCTGCCGCCGCCTATGACGATTTCAAGCGCTTGTCCGAAACGGGCTCCGAGCCGGTCGCGGTCCGCGCCGAACTCAAGCGCCTTGAGCTTGGCGTGCAGGCCAACAAGATGAGCGCCGCGGAAGCCGCAACGGAACTTGAATCCCTCCGCTACCGCTGGCGCGGCGATGAAGTCGAGATGTCCACCGTTGGCATCCTCGCTGACCAGTACATGCGAGTCGGTCGTTTCCGCGACGCGCTTCTGCTCGCGCAATCCACCGCGCTGCGCGACGCCACCGCGCCGGGCGCCCGCGAGCTGCGCATAAAGCTGGCTGACTACTTCCGCCGCCTGTTCCTCAACGGCGAAGCAGACCGCCTCGACCCGATCCAGTCGGTCGCGCTGTTCTACGAGTTCGACGACAACCTGATGCCCGTCGGTTCCGACGGCGACCAGATGGTGCGCAAGCTCGCGCAGCGTCTCGTTGCCTTCGACCTGCTGGAGCCCGCCAGCGTTCTTCTCCAGTATCAGGTCGACAACCGCATCCGCGGCGTCGGAAAAGCCGCGGTCGCGGTCGATCTCGCGACCATCTATCTGTGGAACAAGCGTCCGGACAAAGCGCTCGCCGCAATCAATACGACGCGTCAGCCGCAACTCCCGAAGCAGCTCGCTCTGGAGCGCCGTCTGCTTGAAGCAGCCGCCTATCGCGACATGGGCCGGTACGATCATGTCATCGAACTCGTCGAACCGCTCGACGGTGTTGAACCAAAATCTCTGCTCGCCGATGCCTACTGGCGCGATCGTAAATGGCCCGAAGCGGCCAAGGCGCTAATGGCCATGCTGCCGCCGCCGTCGCAGGTTTCGACGAAGGACGCAGACACTGTCTTCAAGACCGCCATCGCCGCACGCATGGCGAAGGACGCCGGCTCGATCACGCAGATTCGTGGCTACGCCGCAGCGCTTGCGAACAACCCCAACAAGGCCAGCTTCGACCTCATCACGTCGCAGGCCGACGTGTCGGGCGCCGCGCTCTCGGAAGCCGTCCGTCGCCTTGCCGATGCGCCGAAGGTCGATGCATTCGCGGCGGCCATGAAGCAGCGCTTCGAAGCCCCGAAAGTCACGCCCGGCGCTACATCTGCCACCGCGCCAGCTGCTTCCGCCGCGCCTGCAGCTCCGGCAACAACCGCTGCTGCAACACCGACCAGCACGTCAGGCGGCTCGCGCTAGAGCCCGTCATCCTTCGTGCCCGGAGCGCCCAACTCCAGCCCAGCAAAATCATAGAGTTCCGCGTCCACCAGATGCGACGGCCGCACATGGCTCAGCGCACGCGCCATCACCTGACGTCGCCCCGGATTGCGCTGCTCCCACTCATTGAGCATCGACTTGATCTGCATGCGCTGCAGGCCCTCCTGAGACCCGCACAGATTGCAGGGAATGATCGGGAACTGCATCTGCCCGGCAAACCTGCGGATGTCGTCTTCTGCGCATCCAATCAACGGACGCAGCACGAAAAGATCGCCTGCGTCGTTCACCAGTTTCGGCGGCATCGCCGCCATCCGTCCACCGAACAGGAAGTTCAGCATGAACGTCTCCAGCGAGTCGTCGCGATGGTGTCCCAGCACAACAGCCTCGCAGCCTTCCTCGCGCGCCACCCGATAGAGAATCCCCCGCCGCATCCGCGAGCACAGCGCGCAATATGTGTTCGACGCAGGCACCTTCTCGGTCACTACCGAATACGTGTCCTGCGTGATGATCCGATGCGCCACGCCGACGCGCGCCAGATATTCCGGCAGCACATGCTTCGGGAAACCCGGCTGCCCCTGATCCAGATTGCACGCGAGAAGATCCACCGGCAGCGCTCCCTGCCATTGCAGGTCCAGCAGGACGGAGAGCAGGGTGTAGCTGTCCTTGCCGCCCGACAGGCACACCAGCCAGCGTGGCCGCTTGCCGTCCTTCTCCGGGCTCACCATCCCATAGGCGCGGATCGCCTCCTGCGTCTGCCGCACCAGCCGCTTGCGCAACTTCCGGAATGTCACGCTGTCTGGCGTATCCGCAAAAACAGGATGCAACGGCGAGAAGCTGACCGCTTCCTCCGCCTCGCCCTCGGTATGTGCAAAATCGTCGGCCATGTCCGGTTCCTGTCGCCCGGTTTCCATAAGCCTTTCAGGGCCCGGAACCAAATCCCGGTTGACGCCCAGCTCGCATCCAGGTGCTGGAAGCAACTAATTATTAGGGCTGAATGGTTAACCCTTGTGACCAACGGGGACCCGGCCATGTCCCCAAGCATGTGGGTTGGGAACCATGGGCATAACGCTGAGTCAGCTGCAGATGATCGTCGTCGATGACGACGACCTGCTCTTGTCCGAGATGGAGTCGCTCTCGCATCCCGCAATCGCGTTCTCGCGATTATCGCCGGGGCAGGTGTCGGCTTCGCACGGGCCCTTCACAGATCGCGATGTCGTTGTCGTCGGGGTTGATACATCCGGCGGCCTGGATCTTGTCGCTGATCTCTGCGCCCGCCCCGGCGGGCCGCCCATCATCGCGCTGGCCGGCCGCGGCGCTCACCGCAAATCGCTTGAGCATGTTCTGTTGCTGGCCGAACTCCGCGGCGCAGCCCTCTCCCTGCCCAAGCCGATCGATGGTGTTGAGCTGGCGCTTGCCGCTATCGAACTCGTCCGCGCCCGCTCGGGCTCGAACGAGTTCGCCGTCATAGCGAAAGAACTCGAACGCCGCCTCAACTGGTAGCCCTGACGTCTACCGTCCATAATCTTGACGAGAGCCGCCGCGACGGCCGGCACAAGTTGAACTACGCAGCAATGCTATCGACTGGCATCGGCCCCACATAGGTCGATGCTGGCCGCACCAGCCGCCCGGTGCCCAACTGCTCGCGTGCATGCGCGATCCAGCCGGTCACGCGCCCGCATCCGAACAGGCAGGTGAACAGCCCGCGTGGAATGCCCAGCGCTTCCAGCAGGATCGCCGTGTAGTACTCGACATTTGTATCCAGCTTCCGGTCCGGCTTCTCCGCCGCCAGCTTCTGCAGAATGCGCCCCTCGATCGCCTGCGCCAGAGCCAGCCGCCCGCTGCTCGCCGGCAGCGTGTTCACAACGCTCTTCAGCACATCGGCCCTTGGATCACGCGTGCGATAAACGCGATGCCCGAAGCCCATCAGCCGCTCGCCACGATCCAGCGCATTGCGTATCCATCCCTCGGCCCTGTCCGCCGCGCCAATCCCGTCCAGCATATCCAGCACTGGTCCGGGAGCTCCGCCATGCAGCGGCCCCTTCAGCGCAGACAGTCCCGCAATCACCGCCGATCCCAATCCCGCCCGCGTGGATGCCACGCACCGCGCCACGAACGTCGATGCATTCAGCCCATGATCCGAAATCGTCACCAGATACGCATCCAGCGCCCGCGCCTCTTCCACAGACGGCGTCTCGCCCCGGATCATCCGCAACAGATCTGTCCCATGCAGTGCACCGGCATCCGGCGCCACCGGTGTCCGCCCCGCTTTCATCTGCGCAATCGCTCCCGTTGCAACCGCCATGGTAGCAACAAGGTCAATCGCCGCCGCCACATCATGCCCATCCGGAGCCAGGCTCAGCGCCGCGCGCAGCGCATCCACTTCAGGCAAGGGCGCCAGCCGCGCAAAGTCTGGTTTCAACCGCTCGAACGCCTGCACGCGGGCCCTGCCCAGCGCGGCCTGCAACTCCGGTGTCGCGTCGAAGAACCCGTCCCACAAATGCCCCGCAGCCTGCTCGAAAGTGAACTCGCGCACCAGCGCTTCCACATCCTTGCCGCGAATGATCAGTCGCCCCTCGGCGCCCTGCACATCCGAAAGCACCGTCTCCGCCGCAACAACTTTTTCGAGACCCGCGTCCATCACTAACTCCCTGATTGACGATGATCAGATGGCGAGACAGGGTGGTTATCGTCAAGATTGATCAATATAATCAACTAGAGGCCGGAATGGACTGGATCGCCGCAGATGACGCGCTCTCCCAGCTCAGCGTTCAGAAACAGACGCTCTACGCCTACGTCTCGCGCGGCCTCGTTCGCGCAAAAGCAGACGATGGCGATCCCCGCCGCAGCCTCTATTCCGCCAGCGACGTCGCGCGACTGAAGGGCAGGCGGCGCGGGGCCCGCCGCCGTTCCGAAGTTGCAGCCGGCGCCATTGCCTGGGGCGAGCCCATTCTGGAAAGCGCAATCTCCACCGTCCGCGACGGTCGACTCATCATTCGCGGTCAATCCGTCGAAGCGCTCGCGATGAAATCAACGCTCGAAGACATGGCGCGCCTGCTCTGGAACGCAGATGGCGTCCCTGTTCAGCAACCCATACGCCGCATTCAAGGCGCAACGCCAAAGGCGCGGGCCTTCGCGATGCTCGCCCGCCGCGCCGCCGAAGATGCCCCCAGCCTGGGCCGCAGCGCCACAGCGCTTCGCGCCGACGCCTGGTCCATCCTCTTCGAATTCGCAGATACGCTTGTAGGCGAGCCGGGGAAGGGCTCCCTGCATCAGCGCTTCGCCAAGGCATGGGGCCTCAACGCCCAAGGCGCCCAGATCATCCGCCGCGCCCTCGTGCTGATGGCGGATCACGAACTCAACCCCTCCACCTTCGCCGTCCGCATCGCGGCCTCAACCGGCGCGCCCCTCGCTGCCTGCGCACTCGCCGGGCTCTCGACGTTGGCAGGCCCACTCCACGGCGAAGCGCCTACCCGCGCACTCGCGCAGCTCGATCAGCTCACCTCTGCCAAAGACATCGCAGCCGAAGCTCGCGCCATTATCGCCCGCGGCGACGCCATCGCCGGTTGGTCTCATCCGCTCTATCCCGAAGGCGACATCCGCGCCGCGAACCTGCTCGCCGCCCTCAAGCCAAAACCCGTCATCGCGAAAGCTCTCCGCGCGCTGGAGCGCGAAACCGGCGACAAACCAAATTGCGACGCCGCTCTCGCTGCCATGACGCGCAGCCTCAACCTGCCGGATGAAGCCACCTTTTCCGTTTTCGCACTCGCCCGCATGACCGGCTGGCTCGCCCACGCCATGGAACAGCGCGAAACCGGCCGCCTCATCCGCCCCCGCGCCCGCTACACCGGCGCATAATCGCAAACGAAAAAGGCGCTGAACCTCGCCGGTCCAGCGCCTTCAAATTCCTTCGGTCGTGTCTGGCCTAAGCCGCGACAGCCACGCCCTTGTCCTGCAGCAGTTGTTTCAGTTCGCCCGACTGGAACATCTCCTTGGTGATGTCGCAGCCGCCGATGAACTCGCCCTTCACGTAGAGCTGCGGAATGGTCGGCCAGTTCGAGAAATCCTTGATCCCCTGGCGCAGCTCCGCGTCCTCGAGGATGTTGGCGCTGTCGTACTGCACGCCGATATGGTCGAGGATCGAGATCACGGTCGCCGAGAACCCGCACTGCGGGAAGGTCGGCGTGCCCTTCATGAACAGGAACACGGGGCTCCCGTCGACCAGGCTCTGGATGCGTGCATTAACGTCGGACATGGCGTCTTTCCCGGACAAAATGGGTGTCACGCCTCTCAGCTAAGGCCGGATCAGGTCGTAATCAAGCGCCCGGTCGTGGGGCTGGTGATCGCATGGACATTGGCTTCCAGGTGATCCAGCCGCGTCGTGCTCATCATTACACGGTGTGCACCGCCTTCATTAAGCGCCCAGTTCAGGGCCTCTGGCACGGTCATGGGCGTCGGTGGAACCCGTCCGGCCTTGCCTGCCAGCGCCCGGGCCAGCTGCCATGTCGCCCCCGCGCTCACCGGCGCCGGGAAGCGCCGCTTGGCCGGGGCCAGAACTTCGATCCCGATCAGCTCGCCCGCCGTCCGCAGCCGCTGCAGGCGCTGCAACTCCTCCGGCTCCAGCCCGATATGCACCGGCGTCATGAACAAGCTGAACTGCCCGCTCGCCAGCGCCGCATCCAGGGCGTTGTCGCGCGAGCAAATGCCGATCTCGCCGATATCGCCCTTGAACTTCAGATCCACCAAGGTCTTCAACAACGCATCCGTCAGCATCCCAGCTGGCGGCCCATACAGGAACATCCAGTCCACACGCGACCGCCGCAGCCTGCGCAACGATCCTTCGATCGATTTACGCACGCTCTCCGGATCGAACTCGTGAACCTTCCGCCCGGTCTTTGTGACGCGCTGGCCTACCTTGGTCGATACGATCGGCTCATAGGTCGGCAGACGCGCCAGAGCCTCGCCTAGCCGACGCTCCGCCTCGCCATTGCCGTAGGTCGGTCCGGTATCGAAAACACGTATACCGAGCGCGAACGCGTGCATGATCATTTCCACCGTCGCGATCGGCCGCACCAGCGGAGTCGCATGCGGCCCGCTCACCCCGAAGCCGAGGCGGCGCGCACCAATGGGTCTGTCACGCAAGGTGTCGGGCACGCTGCTTCTGTCGCCTCACTCAGGCGCGCGGGTTGATAGGGCGAGGGCATGCAGCACGCCGCCCATCCGGCCCTTCAGCGCGGCATACACCAACTGGTGCTGCGCCACGCGCGACTTGCCCCGGAACTGCTCCGAAACAATCTCCGCGCTCCAGTGGTCATTGTCGCCGGCAAGATCCTTCAGCGCTATCTCGGCGTCCGGAAACGCTTCGCGCAGATAACCTTCGAGCGTCGCCCGATCCATCGCCATCGTGTCTGTCCCTCCCTGGATCGCCGCATGGTGTGTGTTTGCGGTCAGATCTGGGTGTCTGTGCCCGGAGCTGTATCTAGTCCAGGATTCGCGTCACACAATAGCAGAACGCAGCGTCTCCATTTCGAAGCCGCTGCGTCTTTTCGTCAGTCTATGGAATCTCTCAGCGCACAGCTCAGCTGGGATTGGGCGATTTGTTGGGCTTCGCCGCCAGATCGCGGATCTTTTCAGCCTCTGCCTTGTGCGCCTGCAGTTTGGGCAGCATTTCGTCCGCGTACGATTTCAGCTGCGCTGTTGCACTCGTGTCCCTCGAGTATCCCTCGAACAGAACGCCTTCACGTCCGGGCGAATTTCCACCATGAGCGATTGGTCAGATTCGCGCCTGGAAATCAGCGCTTCTACTCAGCAGGGTGGAACAGCTTCACCTGCTTCTTGTCGCGATAGGCGACGAACAAACCTTCAAGGCTGAGAATATTGTACATCGTCGAAAGTGCTTTGGTCGCACCCAGGCCAATTTCCACGAAGCTTGGTGTCGGATCAAGTTCATCCGGGATCATCATGAATGTGGAATTCCATGTCAGATCCCTCATCTCGTAGACGATAGCTTGTGGCGACGTGGACGAGATCACGATCAGCTCTGGAAGTTTGTCCATATCAAGATCGTCAAGGATCACATCGGATGGCACGCCGAGCGGCCATGACCGCGTCGTCTGTCTGATCTTGCGGCTGTCATCCAGACCGACGGTTACAAGCCGGTGCTGCCCCGCGTGATTGCCGTCGGTATATACCAGCGCCAGACCGGCGACGGGTAGATAGGAGCCGTACTCATCCTTCGCTCTTATCGTTGTAGCAGCCACGAAGCGGAGCGGTGTGGCGGAGTTCAATCGAACCGCGGCCTGCGACTTCAGTTCGTAAAGTGCAGGGTTGCTTACGCTCGGCCCGAAATGGTTGACCGTGTTTGCTACGGTATCAATCGCAATGAGGTCTTCGGGCGTTGATGGATAGCTGAAACGGCCCACCGAATCATCGACTGCCGCTTGAGGCAAAGCGAGTGCGCAGAACGACTGCCCGGTATTGATTTCCTGAGCAACCGCTCCCGTTTCCGACAGGATGGTGAACCCGCGTTCCCGCTGTCCAACATAGGTGTTCGTCGTGGGCGCGTTCGGCGGCCCGAAATATCTGTACTGGGTAGCGCAGGGGCGCGTTATCGAGATGTCCTGAAGAGGGGGGTCGAAAGATCCCCCTGGCGTCTTTCGGAATAGGCGATAGCGATTCGCGGTCTCCTCGGTCACGAGGATGGACGGTCGCGTGAAGTCGATGCCGCCCACTCCTCCTCCGCCCGTAACGAGCGCTTGATTCATGTCGAAGGTCGCCGGCTGAGTAAATGTCTGCCCGAACGGCTGTGTCGGCGACGCGACGATGGTCGCCGTCCGATTGCTGTCGAACTGTGTGAAGGAGATCGGGCCGCCCAGCGTGTCAGAAGTCCCAACAAGCCCAAACGACCAGTTGCCGACGATCGTCGCGACTTGTCCGTCGAAGGTGGAGTTGATCCGGCTATCCGTCGCCTCTTCGAGTTTCAAGAACACCGGCGTCTGTGCAATGTTCGTGAATGTCACGTCCACAGTCGCTGACGCGGACACGGCGCCCGAAGTTGCAGTCAGTCTGAACTGGGCCACTGTATCCGCCGACACTTCGGTCGCGATGAGGTTCAGCGCTGCGCTGGTCGGCGTTGTGATCGTCACAGCGGGGCCGCTTGTTTGCGTCCACGCATAAGTCAGCGCCGCGCCGCCCGCTTCCGACGAGGTCGAAGCGTCAAGCTTGAATGGTTGGCCTTCCTGCACCGACGTCGCGCTTGTGACGGCTCTGGCCGTGACCACCGGCGGTGGCGTGGTAGGAGGAGAGCCGCTGCCGCCAACAACGGTTCCGCCGCCTACACCGCCTCCGCCCCCGCCGCCGCAGGCGGAGCAAACGGTCAAGGCGGCGAGCAGCGCAGCGCGCACGCGGATAATCGGCTCATTGACGAACATACGCCCCCCAAACTCTACGCCGGGATGTTTTCGTCCGCGCTGAGCTCTGTCAACCTGCTAAGCGCTGGCCATATACTTCGGCAGCCAGCCTTCATGCGCATCGCGAACATCTGCCAGCGCCACGGGGCCGAAGCCTTTCCAGCCGATGATGGTCTCGTGACGAATGCCGCCGATGGCTACGTTTGGGTCTGCCGGCGCTAGCTCGCGTTTGATACGGGCCGTCACTTCTTCGACATTGTCGACATGCACGGAGAGCAGGTAGCGCGCCTGGTCTTCGCCGAACAGCTTCGCTGCGTTCCACTCGCCACTCAGCACAACGCCATGGCCGGATGACAGCGCGATCTCTGCCGCTGCGCAGGCAATGCCGCCCTCGCTCACATCATGAACCGCGTTGACGAGACCGTCTGCAATCAGCTTGCGCACGAACGCCGCGTTGCGTTTCTCCAACGCCAGATCAACCGTCGGCGCGGAGCCCGCCGCAACGCCATCGAGTCCCAGCACGACGCGCGCATATGCGGATGCGCCCAGATGTCCCTTGGCGTCGCCGACAACGATCAGCACGTCGTTGGCCTGCGCGCCCTTCAGTGTCGCGGTCTTGTCGAGATTCTCAATCAGGCCAATCCCGCCCACCACGGGCGTAGGCGGAATGCCGACGCCGTCGGTCTCGTTGTAGAGCGACACGTTTCCGCTAACGACCGGGAAGTCGAGCACGCGGCAGGCTTCCGCCATGCCTTCGATCGCTTTTACGATCACGCCCATCGTGTCGGGCTTTTCAGGGTTGCCGAAGTTGAGGTTGTCGGTGATGGCAATCGGGGTTGCGCCAACGGCAGAAAGGTTGCGATAGGCTTCCGCCACAGCCTGCTTGCCGCCTTCGAACGGATCGGCCGCCACATAGTGCGGGTTGCAATCCGAGCAGATCGCCAGCGCTTTATTCGTGCCGTGGATACGCACGATCGCCGCATCGCCGCCCGACTGCGAGCTATCAATCGTATCGCCCATCACGTGGCGATCGTACTGCTCCCAGATCCAGCGCTTCGACGCCATGTCGGGCGAGGCCATCAGCTTCAGCAGAACATCGCCATAGTTCTTCGGCTCGGGATACTTCGAGATATCGAGCGCCGGCGCAGGCTTCGGTGCATTCCACGGACGATCATAATTCGGCGCATCCTGGCTCAGCGGCGGCACCGGAATATCGCACACCACCTGTCCCTGCTGCTTCAGCACGAGACGGCCCGTGTTCGTCGTATAGCCGATCACTTCTGCATCGAGGTCCCACTTGTCGAAGATCTTCTTCGCATCCGCCTCCTTGCCCGGCTTCAGCACCATGAGCATCCGCTCCTGGCTTTCCGACAGCATGATCTCGTAAGCCGTCATGCCCGTCTCGCGCTGGGGCACCTTGTCCATGTCCATCTCGACGCCCACGCCGCCCTTGTCCGCGATCTCGACGGAGGAGGAGGTGAGGCCGGCTGCGCCCATGTCCTGAATGGATTGAATCCAGTCGGTCGCCATCAGCTCGAGGCAGGCTTCGATCAGCAGCTTCTCGGTAAAGGGGTCGCCAACCTGCACGGTCGGGCGCTTCTCTT
>Ga0116156_10001465_pt1 | contig 22923 bp, 20 predicted proteins | sample AD_UKC045_MetaG_FD_89891 | JGI IMG/M metagenome (GOLD analysis project Ga0116156, IMG submission 89891) | Active sludge microbial communities of municipal wastewater-treating anaerobic digesters from USA - AD_UKC045_MetaG | ecosystem: Engineered > Bioreactor > Anaerobic > Digestate | place: USA... | reverse complement strand
TTATGCAACTTAATTTGATTGATTTACTTTCGATTGATAAAAAAGATATTACACCATTAAAAAATTTTGAACAGTTAGAGTTGCCTTGGGATTTGTAAATTTTTTTTGGACAGCAGTGATAAACTTAATGAAATTAACATTCAAATAGTGAAATATCAGAACTTTTAATTTGGATAGTTGTAAAAAATTTCCGCTTTCTGTTTCTGCGCCCCTTGCTTGTTGTTGAATAATGCTAACGGTTTGTGGAAATTAATGATAGGTTGGTTTAATCATAATTCCAATAAATTTTGGACTTGGAGAGATAATCAACTTTTAGAAAATAAACCTTTTCTAAAAGCCGCTTGATTTTTAAAACTTTTTTAAAGTGTTCCCAATAATAAAAAAAACTTCAATTAAATAATTTTTTTGTATTTAATTTTGTGTTTTAGTATAAATCCATCAAAAAACCCGGAAAAATTAGGTGAAGCATTATTATGAAATTTTTAAATGTTGCATTTTCAGACGGACGCTAATTACGTATATTAGACGAATCAATATTTTTTTTTCAAAAAATTCACAAAAACAAATTGACATCAAGCTTGGAATATTTTAATATTGTTTTTAATTATATAAGGAAAAAAAATGCTTTACGAAATCAATGTTAAAACAAATAGTTCCGTAGAATTAATTGATATTACCCGTAAAATAAACGAGACAATATCTAAATCCGGAATCGATTCCGGAATTTGTTTGGTATTTACTCCGCACACGACCGCCGCAATAACAATCAATGAAAACGCCGACTCTGACGTTCAAAGCGATATAATCAAAGAAATAAATAAAATAATTCCTTTTAACGATAATTACAGACATTCGGAAGGGAACTCCGCCGCTCATTTAAAATCAAGTTTATTCGGAGCAAGCGAAAATATAATCGTCGAATCCGGCAGGCTTCTGCTTGGAACATGGCAGGGAATTTATTTTTGCGAATTTGACGGACCTCGTTCGAGAAAAGTATTCGTAAAAATTTTAAAAGGCTGACAATACAATGAAAAAAAAATATTTTGACAATTTCAAATCTGCAAGAGGTTTTACTTTAATTGAAATTCTTATTGTCGTTGCCATTATAGGAATTTTGATTTCCATTGTCTCTTTGAATCTGACCGGAAAAACAGGTCAGGCAAGACAACTTGCGGCTAAAACTACGATTCAAAAATTTGAGACTGCCCTTAAAATGTATAATAACGACAACGGTTATTTTCCGTCGACAGAGCAAGGGCTTCAATCGCTTGTTCTAAAACCGGCTGCGGGAAAAATTCCTCAAAATTATCCGGCTGGCGGATATCTCGAAGCGAAAAAAGTTCCCAAAGACCCGTGGGGAAACGATTATATTTATATTTATCCCGGAATTCAAAACGCTCATTCTTTTGATATAATGTCTTATGGCGCGGACGGAGAACCGGGCGGAGAAGACGAAAACAAGGATATAGGCAACTGGGAACCTGAAGAAACAGAACAAAAATAATTTCAGTTTCTTTGACGTTGCTTTGCTCTTATTTTTTTTTAGGTTTTAAACTTTTTTAAAAAGGGAGCGCGATATGAGAAAAATTATTTTATTATTTAGCGTTTTGATGTTTACGGTTTTATTTTTCGGTTGCGGCGGCGTAGATAAAACCGCTATGTTAGAAGCAAAAATAACTGAACTTGAAAAAGAAGTTCAAGAGTTAAAACTTAAAAACGCCGAGTATAAAAATTTTATCGACGGATTATATTCAAAAATCGAAAGCGAATCTGCGGCTCAGGAAAATTTCTCAATCCATTCTAAAGATATGGATTCATTAAAAAAAGAGAACATCAAACTTAGACAAGAGCTTTCAAAATATAAAAAATACGTCGATGATATGTATTCGCTGATAGAAAAAAAATAATATGAAAGAAAATATTTTTTATGCGTAACAGATTTGGCGTCTTATCAAATCCCGATGGAATTCGGCTTAGTCTTATAAAAAATATTCTTGTTTTTTTAGTAAAAATATTTTTGATAAGGTTAATCGCTTTTCACGTTTATCGGGCTTAGGAGCAAGTGATTTTGTTGTCCAAAACTTTCAGCGGTTTAATTGAAGGCATAAACGGCTTAATAATTACTATTGAAGCCGACGTATCAAAAGGGCTTCCGTATTTCAATATTATCGGAGTTGCCGACACTTCGGTTAAAGAAAGCAAAGATAGAATCAGGGCTTCTATTTTAAACAGCCAGCTGCCTTTTCCGGAAGCTAAAATAACTCTTAATCTTGCTCCGGCTTCATTAAAAAAAGAAGGTTCTTCTTTTGATTTGGGAAGCGCTATTGCATTGCTTGCTTCGGCTGAATTCGTTGAAAACCAAAACTTAGAAAAATACTATTTTATCGGAGAACTATCGTTATCTGGAGAAATCAAACCGGTTTCCGGAGTAATGCCTCTTACTTTAAGCGCCCTTGAAAACAAATTTGAATACGCGATTGTTCCCGAAGAAAATAAATTTGAAGCCGGAATAATCGAAGGAATAAAAGTAATACCGGTTAAATCGCTTTATCAGACATTTCAGTTTTTAAACGGAAAATTGAATATCGAACCGTTTAAAGTAAATCTGAGCGAAATCGCGACTCATAATTATCAATATGATTTTTCCGAAATAATAGGACAATCCATTGCAAAACGCGGGCTTGAAATTGCGGCGGCAGGCGGCCATAATATTTTAATGGTCGGTCCTCCCGGAACCGGCAAAACATTAATGGCGAAATCATTTCCTTCTATTCTTCCGGATATGACTTTTGAAGAAGCTTTTGAAACGACTAAAATACATTCGGTAGCCGGTCTGACGCCTGCGGGATTGTCATTAATAAAACAACGTCCGTTCCGCAGTCCCCATCATACGGTAAGTTCGGTTTCGCTTATTGGAGGCGGTCAGAATTCAAAACCCGGAGAAGTGAGTTTGGCTCATAACGGAGTTTTATTTTTAGACGAATTTCCGGAATTTAAAAGGAATTGTTTAGAAGCTTTAAGACAACCGCTTGAAGACGGAGTCGTAACAGTCAGCCGCATAAAAGCCGTTTATATTTATCCTTCAAAATTTATTCTTGTAGCGGCTATGAATCCCTGTCCGTGCGGTTATCTTAATCATCCTGAAAAAAATTGTTCGTGCAGTCATTTTACCATAGAAAAATATTTATCAAAATTGTCAGGACCCCTCATAGACAGAATAGATATTCATATAGAAGCGCTTCCGGTAAATAAAAGAGAATTATTGGAAAATAAAAAAAAATCAAAATCCGAATCGTCGGGAGTCATAAAAAAAAGGGTTCAAACCGCGAGAAATATTCAGAATGAAAGATTTAAAAATTCAGGAATATACTGCAACGGTTATATGAATAAACAGCAATTAAAAAAGTATTGCGGACTGACCGAGAGTCAAAACGAACTTCTTGTGGAAACAATTGAAAAATTTAATTTATCTGCAAGGTCTTACGATAAAATATTAAAATTAAGCAGAACCATCGCAGATTTGGGCGGAAAAGAAAATATCGAAGACGAGCATTTGATTGAAGCCGTATCGTTCAGAACTCTTGATAAAACCAAATGGATGTGAAAAAATTGATATTAAAAAAAAAGGAACCGGTTTATGTCGATTAAAAAAAATTACGAGGATATTATAAAATCGCTCGGACTTGTATTCGGGGATATTGGCACAAGTCCGATATATACGCTTACCGTTATTTTTATGCTGATAAAACCCACGCCAATGAATATTTACGGCATTTTATCTCTGCTTGTCTGGACGCTGTTTTTACTCGTTATGGTCGAATACGCATGGCTTGCTATGGGACTCGGAAAACAAGGCGAAGGCGGCACCATAGTTTTAAAAGAAATATTGACGTCGTTTCTGAAATCTTCAAGACAAATCGCTTTTGTAACCGTATTATCCATACTCGGCATATCATTATTAATCGGCGACGGCGTTATAACTCCGGCAATCAGCATATTAAGCGCCGTGGAAGGACTTTTAATTATTCCTGGTCTTGAAAATTTTAAACGGGAATTTCTCATACTTATAGCCGCTGCAATTGCGGTTGTTTTGTTCGCTTTTCAGAATCATGGAACTGATAAAGTCGCTAAATTTTTCGGGCCAATAATGGTTGTATGGTTTTTTGTTCTTGCGCTTATGGGATTAATCTGTATCGTAGAAGAATGGTCTGTTATAAAATCTATCAATCCATATTACGCTTTTCGATTTTTAGTTGAAAACAAAATCACCGGTTTTTTTATTTTATCCGAGGTTATACTCTGCGCCACAGGCGGCGAAGCTCTTTATGCGGATATGGGGCATCTTGGACGCAAACCGATACTCTACGCATGGTATATAGTTTTCTTCGCGTTAATATTAAATTATCTCGGTCAGGGTTCGTTTCTTCTTCAAAATCCAAATTGTAAAAATATTCTATTCAGTATGTTTTATCAGCACGCTTCAATTTTATATATCCCGTTTTTGCTTTTAAGCATTGTGTCCACAATAATCGCTTCGCAAGCTATGATTAGCGGCATGTTTTCAGTAGTATATCAGGGAATTACAACCCGTATTATGCCGCCTTTAAAAATAAGTTTTACTTCTGAAAAATTACGCTCTCAAATATATATAAGCTCTATCAATTGGTTTGCTTTGTTTTTTGTTATTCTCATTATGATAATCTTTAAATCTTCAAGCAATCTCGCCGCGGCATACGGTCTTGCGGTTTCCGGAACTATGTTTATCACCGGTATTATGATGACCTGGATTTTTTATTTGCGAAAAAAAACTCTGATTGCGTTTATTTCTTTAATATTGACAATAATTAATTTTATTTTTTTAGTTTCAAATTCTTATAAAATCCCCCATGGCGGATACTGGTCGATTATTATAGCGTCCTTTCCGGCTGTTGTTATTTTAATTTATATTGCGGGTCAAAAAAAACTGTATCGTCTTCTTACTCCCGCCGTATTAACAGAATTTATAGATAAATTTAAAAGTATGTATTCTTCTAATCCGAAAATAAAAGGGACCGCTTTGTTTTTTGTAAGAGACCGGCGAACCATTCCGCCTTTCATCATAAAAACAATGTTCGACAACGGAATAATCTATGAGAATAATATTTTTGTTTTAATAAAACGTAAAAATGAAGCGTTCGGCATTGAAAGCTCTTATGTTAAAGAATACTGCTGTTTCGTGGACGGTTTAAAATATTTCGATATAAAAATCGGGTATATGGAAATAGCGAATATTGAAAAACTTCTAATTAAATCCGGCATTAATGGCAAGGTCATTTTTTATTGTATCGAAGATATTATCACTCATAATTTTATCTGGAAAATTTTTTCTGTAATCAAAAAATTAACCCCCACGTTTATTCAGTTTTACGATTTGCCCACAGATAAACTTCAGGGAATAATTATTAAAGTAAAAATGTAATCTGACGAAACGCTTGGACTTTGACGAATTATTGAAGTTTTTGCGTTAAAAATACCGTTAATCCGGTTTTGAATGTATCGGTTTCATTTTCCTGCAGGTTATTTTTTATCTCTATTTCTCCTTCTAATTGTTTTATATAATTATAGCATAAAAAAAGACCGAGTCCGGTTCCTCCGGAATCGTATTTGGTAGTAAAAAAAGGCTCGAACGCGTTTGCAAGCTCGTTGTCGCTCATTCCTGAGCCGTTGTCTTTTATTTCAACGACAATATTATTCTTTTCAAGTCTTGCGTTTATTTCTATTAATCCTTTATTAGTTTTTATTGCGTCGCCCGAATTGAGCAGAAGGTTTATAATTATTTGTTTGAAAATTTCTTTATCCGTGAATATTTTTAAATTTTCATCAATATTGTTTTCTATAATAATTTCTTTTTTTTTCAAATTGAATTTTACGAGCAATATGCATTCTTCGATTATATTTTTTAATTTCAATTCCATTTTGCAGACGTTTTGTTTTTGGGAATACGTTAGAAGGCTTTTCACTATTTTTCGCGCTCTTATGATATTCGATTCAATATTCTGAAGATACTTTTTGGTTTCAGCGTCGCCGGTTTCGTTCTTTTCTAAAAGCATTTGCGTATAACCGAGAGACGCCAGCAGCGGATTATTTAATTCGTGAGAAATCCCCTGCGCAAGTTTTCCGGCAAGGTAAAGTTTTTCCTGTCGTATGATGTAATCCTGAGTTTTTTTCAACTCGGCGCTCATAGAATTAATCGATTGTATGACTCTATTGATTTCGGCAATCCTGCTTTTTTTTACGTTCAAATCATAATGTCCGCGAGATATGTTTTCCGATGCTTTTTCAATGTTTTTCAGGCTCCTTGTTAACCTGTAAATAAAAGCGAATCCGGAAAAATATAGAATCGTTCCGATTAGAATATTTATTATCATAAAATTTCTGTTGGTTTTATATGATAATATTTTTAACGAACTTACGTCCCTGCGGAATACTATTCTTATTGGAATGCCGTTTAAATCGGTTATCTTTCTGTATACTGCGACAGAAGCCGATAATAAGTCGCCGCTGTTGTCGCCGTCTAGACTTGTCGATTCCGAATCGAAAGTAATATCCGCGTTGTTTAAAACCGAAAATTTGTCTATGAATGAATCGGATATTTTTTTTAAAGCGATGACTGAACCGACTGTATTTTTTCCATCGATAACCGGACATCCGTAAATTCCCATAACAGAGCCGTCTTCAATAAGTATATTTTGAATAATTGAATTCTTTAAAATTTTAGCCGCGAGTTTTTCATATTTAAACTCGTTATGCGATTTATAGAGAATTTTATTTGAATAATTTGTTATGAATAATCTTTCTACGCCGGCGTTTTTTTTGAATTGTTCGGCTATGAATTTTATTTGATTTTTATTTTCGAGTATTATTTTGCTTTTTAATTCTATGTTTTTCGCGAAGAATTCGACGGTCGCTCCGAATTCCGGATAATTAATTATGTTATAAACAAAATTATCGGAGATTTTTTTTAGTATTCCGATTTCGTTTTCCCTGTAATTTTTCAATATTTTATCGTATCCCAAATATATTGCCAGAAAAGTTTGCGAGCTTATCAGAATAAGCGTCATTAAAAATAAAATATTTTTTAGTTTCATAAGTTTTTTAATGATAACCTGTTGTCAATATATTCGAAAATAGTTTCGGTTTCGTCGATTGTCTTGATTATGGATTTTAAATCCCTGTCCAAATATGCCGCCAATGTTTTTTCATTCAAATAAATAAGATAATTAGACAAAAATTTTAATCTGGGTTCGGATACCGCCGTTTTTGATTTTAATATGTGTTCGTTTAAATATTCGCAGTAAAATTTTAATTCCTTTAATTCAAAACCGTATGATTTGTAATTCTTTTTAAACGTAGTATTCATTTTTTTTAAATTGAGAAAAGAGTTTTTTGCGAATAATCTTATTGATTTTGAATCGCCTGATAAATAATTTAATTCGACGGTGATTTTTTTTTTAAAATTTAAGTATCGGGAAAATATTTTTTCTTTATCGCCGAAGTTTGTCATGCAAAGATTTTTTAATATTTCAAAATCTGAAACCAGAGCGAATTTTTTTTCGTCGTTGTTGGAAATATTTTGAACTATCTCGTTTTTAATTTTAGATAAGAAAGTATTAAGTTCAAAATCCGGCTCTAACTCGAAAATTTTAGATTTAATCTCGTAATCTTTAGCGATGAATAAACTAACGTATAGATTTTGGGCGGATATAATATTTGAATATAACGCGTTAAAAAAAAACGCTGTTAAAAAAAACATCGTAATTTTACTTCGCATATAATTTGTTTTTGGCGAATTTGATGTCAGCCGTAAAACTATTTTCCGGGTCGACGCTTATTATTTTTATTTTCAAGGGAATTTTCAGACTTTTAAAATTGTAAAAATTTTCGTAGAATACAGCGACATTTTCATAATAGACGGAGTTTATCAATTGGGATTTTTTATCGATTTCAAGATTTATTTTATTCCAAATTTTAAAAACTGATTTTGTATCCTCTTGAACGATAAATTCTATATCTTTTTCGGAGACGTCGGTTTGACGCGCAATCAATAATTCGATAAACTCAAGAATCTTTTGTTTGTCGAATTTATTTAAATCTTCAACGCAGGTTTTTCCGTTGATTTCGGCTTTAATATTTTGACTGTCGCATTCGATTTCTATTCTTGCGTAATTCATAGCGGAATAAAGTTTTAATTTGAGTTTATCTTTTCTCCATTCCAAATCGCCGTAAAGATTATTTGATTTGCCGTTTTGCTCGAACGCGCATTTGACCGGACTTTTTAAATATACGGCTGCCGGTTTTAATAATTTTACGGCAAGCTCCGGAGTTAAAATTTTTTCCTGTAAATCCGGAATTGTAATTTCTTTTTTGGCCGAACAACAGGCCAGTAAAAATATAAACGTAAATAACGTTAATATTGTGATTTTTTTTTCCATTTATGCAATCGCCTTATTGAATTTTTTATTTTTCAGGGATATGGCGTAGGCTTTTCTCACGTAAGTTTCAATAGTTTTTTCATTATTGTCAATCTTGTTTTTTTCAGCAAGCGTTTTAAAAAGATAATAATAAATTTTGTTTATTTTTATGCTGCTTTCATCAATCGTTTTTATCGACTCGAAAATAGCTTTAAAATTTTTATCGTTATAAAAATCAAATAATGCGTTGAACAATTCTGTTTCAAATATGATTGCGGAGGCATAATGCGATATTGATGATATTCGTTTCAGGTAAGTATGAGATTTTAGAATTTTGTTCATTCCATTGTTTCTGATTTTATCAAGCGAAGTTTTATCGTTCAGATAATTCGATATTATTTTATTTAATTCCTTTATATTTTTATAAACAAGTATTTCTTCGTCCGGAGCAAACAAATCATAGACGTCGGTTTTATCGTCCGTTATCATAACCGCTCCGCAAATGATAGATTCATATACCCGCATATTAAGACTTGAAAAACCGTGCGGTCTTGTAATATTTATGGAAAATAAATATTGAGAATAAATCGTTCGCAACTCTTCCCGGGTATAAACCGGATATTTATAATATTCTTTCAATGGAACGCTTTTAATCCATTCTTCTTTGCCGTATCCGAATATTTCGGGAGAATATTGAACAATTGATTCGAGAGTTTGAATTCTCTCTTTTGTGGGACCTCCTATAAAACAGATGCTTTTATTTCTTTGAATCGAATGGTCCTCAAAAAAATACTTTTCATTCACAGCCATTGGAAAATAAAAAACATTAACTATTCCGCATTTATTCATAATCCGGATAGCTTCCTTGTCCCAAACAAAATATATTACATTATGCGATTGGAATTTTTCAAGACATACTATTTCTTCGGATTTATCGTTGAACGGCTCGCCAAAATCAAATAAAAAACAACACACAGGCTTGATTTTAAAATAATCAAATAAAGAAATTTTAAGATTTGAATCCATATCCTCGAAAATACAGGTAAAAATTTCCAATCCGTAACAGATAATCATATCCGGATTAAATTCTTTGATTCTTACTATCATTTCGGCGATTTTATCATATTTTTCTTTTAGACGGATATTCTTATTTTGTTTTACGAATAAATCGAAATCTATAAATAAAATTTCCGCGCCGGTTCTGTTAAACGCTTCGACTATATCGGTTATAATAAACTTTGCAGCCGAGCTTTGTTTTATAAAAGCGAATACTTTCATTTTGAAATTTATTAAAAATAAATATTATGCTTGATATTTTATTATTTATATCAAGAATAGTCAAATTGAATTATTGCTTTATTGAAAATAATCGTTTAAATTTTTTTATGTCAAGAGAAAAAATGCGGATATATGTATCGACCCCATTCATTCACATCCAATCCCCGTATATTTTTTAACAATGATTTAACCTCTTTGTTTTCAATATAGATAATCAATACAAAACATTTTCTGTTTTTTCGTTAAAACCAAAAAATAATGTTTTTTCTCTTAATTGGTTATATTTAATTTTGAGAAAAAATATTGTTTAACTTAACGATTCCTCATGTTTTTTTTGTTTTTGATTTTTTCAGAAATAATTTTACCATTTTTTTAACTTTAATTTATAGTTTTTTTCTTTTCTATGATTCCACAATGTTTCAAATAACATACGAAAAGTTTATTAAATCTACTGAAACAATTTCTGACTGCGCTCCGCCGCACGGCAAAAATTATATTTTATATTGTATTTTTTTTTGATATATGATATAAAAATCTGTTAATAAAGAGGATAAAAATTTTAGATATGCGATTCTATATATAACGTCTTTGAAAAGCGAACAAAAATATTTGTTCATTGACGTTATATTTAAATACAACGGCTTATTAAAATATGTAAATAAAATTATGTCGTTGCATATATCGTTTGGAGGAATTTTATGAGCGGAAATTCGCTTGGTTTTGTCGAGGGTCGCGGATTTGCCGGAGTTTTAAAAGCTACGGATCAGATGCCTAAAACTTCGGAAGTGGAATTTTTTTCATACGTTAATATAAGCGGAAGTTTTAATACTATAATTTATGAAGGCGAAGTCGGCGCTGTCCGGGCCGCAGTTGACGCGGCGGCTCAATTCGTTAACGAAGTCGGAACCCTGCATACCACAAACGTAATACCCTCTCCCAATGAAAAAATATATGATTTTATAAAAAACAATAAAGAAAAAACAATAGATAACGGAGAGCTTGGAGCAGCGCTTGGAATGGTTGAAACTAAAGGTTTGGTTCCTATGATAGAAGCCGCGGATAATGGAATTAAATCCGCCAAAGTGGAACTTGCAAATTGGATGACAATCGGAGGAGGTTATACCACGGTATTTTTCAGAGGCGACGTGGCGGCTGTAACCGCCGCAGTGGAATCCGCTGTTCAGACCGCTTCAAAAATCGGAGAAATATTTTGTTCTCACATAATACCCTCCCCTCATTTATTGACGAACGCGGTAATGCCGATAGGAAAATTGAAAAATCAAAAACTGGATCTTCATCCGCCTTTGAAAAATAAAGGCTCCGGCGAAGCTCTCGGAATAATAGAAACTCAGGGTTTTATTCAGCTTGTAGAAGCGGTTGACGCAGGTCTTAAATCTGCGTCTGTAATTTCGACCGGATGGTATAAAGTCGGGTCCGCTATGGTGTCGACAATTTTCCGCGGAGACGTTGCCGCTGTCAAAACCGCAGTGGCTTCAGCCAAAATGGCAGCTGAAAAACTCGGGAAAGTATTGAGCGCTTATGTGATTCCAAGACCTCATTCGGCAATAGAAAAAATTGTTTAACCCGAAAACCGCATACGGATTTTAAAAAATTGTTCAAACAGCATAGAATACTTGTTTCAGACAATTTTTCAAAATCTTAAAAACATATGATTTACGGCTAAAGCCGTAAATTAAAAAGTTTTCGGGTTTTTAGAAGTTTTAACATAAATTGCGATTTTATATCTAAATCGCAATAATACATCTATGTTTTGAAAAACTTCATTTAACGTTTAATGCGCTATCAGCGTTTAACCCGAAAACTTTAATCGCCTTCAATGCGGGTTTTGGGTTCAACGATTTTTGCATATATATATTTGATTACAAAACTTAAAAAAATTACGTTTAACAAAAATAGCGTTATCGAACTTATTAAAACTCCCGTTGCGTAAGAATACGGTTTATATCTTAAAACTATGTTTGCTTTGCCAGAAGGAATATTAAACCCGAAGAAAAATAGATTTGTTCTGTATAGATTATCTTTTTTATTATCTACATAAAGAAGCCAGTTTTTATCGTAAGGTTCAAGCAAAACCGCAAACTGAGGTTTATCCGACATAGTCTGAATGTGAATTTCATCATTTAAATATTGAATATCAAGAATTTTAAAACTTGCCGTATCAAATGTGGTTTCATAGTTTTTTAATGGAGCGGACACAAGCGCCGCCGCTGAATAATCGCGGACGTCTTCAAGTTCCTGAAAATTGTAATCATTATTTTTTTGAAATAAAATTTTTCTTACGGGAAAAAATATCGGCAGTCTATTTTTATTTCGATATAAAAAATTTGCCGAATCGGACAGAATTAAATCCCAGTTTTGAAATTCCATCTTTTTATTGCTTATAAGATATTTAACGCCCGTTAATGAAAATTCTAAAGAATCGATATTTTCAAAAAATATTCTGTTTGATTTGATAATTTTATCAATATCGTCGCGTTTATTGACAAAACATTGAAATAGAGCAATATTAGATGATATTATATTTTGATAACCGTCGATATTTCGTAGATTCGGTATATACGAATTTTTGTTTATATTCTGCTGATTCTCGTAATATTTTATTCTGAAAATCTCAGAGTCTGAAAGAATGCGTTTATATACTTCGGAATTTAAATTGGGTTTTAACGATTCAATATTTATTTTTTTGGGAGTAACGGTAAAGAAAAAAAACGACAATTCGCCTATAATAATTATCAATAACAAACCAAGAACGGTTTTATAAAATTTTGATTTAAAAAATAACAATAAACATAAAGCAAATAAAATACCGGCCGCCAATTGAATTCTTACATTTTGTAAAATGTTATTCATATTACCGGATAAAATGGAGCGCCGCAGATTTTTTAAAAAACTTGAATCCGTATTTATTTTTGAGCCTAAAATTATTGTTTTTGGAATAAAAATAAATAATAAAATTAGTATGATTGTAATGAATAAAATGAAAATTATTAATTTTTGGTTTCTGTGATTTTGTTTGGCATTTTCAAACAATGATTCAATAGTGAAACCCGCTAAAATTGCTGTTGCAAATAAAGCGAGGGAAAATAAGCGTATAGGGGCGCGGAACATTTTAAAACCCGGAACATAATTATAAAATAATTCGTATAACGGAAAATATTGACCCAAAGCAAGTAGAATAGATATTATAATTATTCCCCACCAGAATAATTCTTCTCTGCGTTTTTTTTTAAATATAAAAACGCAGAGGAGAATTATAACGCATATACCGATATACTGAGAATAATCCTCGAAACTCGAAAGATAAAAATTATCAGTTATACTGTTTCCCCAAAAGAACGGGAATATTGTTTGGACTAAATGATTCAAGGAGGATGAATATTGATGCGCTATATTAATGCCCGCGCTGACCGGTCTGACCGCTTCTTTTGAAAAACAGTATGTCGGCAGCAATTGCGCCGCGCATAGTAATGCGGATATAAAACATAAAAATCCTATTTTTAATGCGACACTGATTTTCGTTTTTATTTTTTTTTTGTTGGCCAAAAAAATATATGGAAATAAAATCAGACATTGATAATAAACCTGCTGCGGATGTCCCGCCAAAATTTGCAATGCAAATATCAAAATAAATAGAAAATCGTGAACAGTAAATTTAAATCTTTGAATTTCATTATTTAATATTTTTTCTGCAATAAAAAATATTAACGGATAAAGACAATAACTGCCGAGCAACATATAATGCCCTTTGAATACGCAGTTTGCAGTGAACCCTCCCAAAGTAAAAATAACGGCAGATGTAAATGCGGCAAAATTATTGTTTGTCTTTACGCGTATCCAATAATACATAGACGCGGCCGCGATAAACAAATATGAAGCCATCATAATGCTGAAAAATAATTCTACGCCGACAAGTTTGAATCGCAATAATAAAGTCAGCGGATGGAAAAACATCAGCGATATTGAAGCAATATTTGAAAACCCGCCGATTAGCGCGTCATTCCATAGCGGGAAATTGGTATCAATATTATATTTTATCCATGGTATGCCTTGATATAAGATATCCCCGCCGAATAAGAAATAACTGTTTCGTATAAAACAATAAAATAAAAATATTAGTAGAAAGAAAACAGCTTTTTTTAACATATTTCTTAAATATTATCAAATTTTTGTTTGTTAGAAAAAATATCAGATGAATATTTTAATATATCAATTTTTAGATTTTTGTTTTTAATTATTTCTTTTTCAGAATACAATCTATCTACTTGGTCTGGAGCAAAAATATTTTTGATACTAAAAATTATTAATAGATATTTTATTAGAAACATTACTGGTTTTGGTATTGGAATGATAAATAATTTATTATTATTTTTTTTTGCGATTTTTTTAGCAAGCTCGATGAAGGTATAACCGTTATTGCCGTTTATCGTTAATATCTGATTATTTGCTTGCTGATTGAAAATATAATCGAACATAATATTTACGGCATCGTCGATATGTATAGGGAAAAGTTTAGATTTTAGATTTGCAGGGCAGAATAATATTTTTTTTGTTGACGCGTCTTTGATGAGTTTGTCAATACCTTCTTTTTTTGAAGACCCGAAAATTTCCGCCGGTCTGAGTATCAGACATTTTTCAAGATTGGTTTGAATATATTCTTCGGCGCGCAATTTTGACAAACCGTAACCGCCGCTTTTCAAACCGGCTGTTCGCGAACTGATAAACGCAAATTTACAGCCGGCATTACTTTCCTTTATTTCATCCGCCAACACTTTTGTCGCATCAAGGTTTATTTCAAAATATTTTTTTTCATCAAAAGAATGAGTTACAGCGGCGCCGTGGATAATAATATCATATTTATTTTCAGTAAAAATTTTTGTGATAAAATTTTTATCAGTCAAATCCCCTTCAAATACTGTGATATTATCTTGTTTTTGCAATTTGCTTTTATCGCGTGTAACACCGAAAATATTAAAATCATCTTTATCAATTTTCAAATATAATTTCTGTAATATCTCAGATGTTATGCCGGTTATAAGTATATTATTTTTCATCAAGATAAGAAACGCATTTAGTGATAATTTAATAATTCATTAATTTTTTGTTTTAAATTATCGAGTTCATTTTTAATTAAATCCCAAACAATTTCTAAATCAACTAAATAAAGCGAATTGTCTCTTTTAGACATAAATAATATCCTCTAAGATATTTTTTTTTACAATCGGCTTCAGCGCTGATTCTATACCTAAATCAATTTTTTTTTGTAAGTTTTTTTGAAGATAATGTGATAATCCGAAAAAACTTCGAAATTTATTATTGCTGGTTATTTCAACCAATATATCAATATCGCTTTCTACAGTTGCTTCATTGCGAGCATAACTGCCTTCCAACCCGATATTGTTGACGCCGAATGTATCTTGCATTTCTTTTTTATGTGTTTTCAAGAAATCAATTATTGTGTTTTTATTCATAATTTTTCAAATTCACTTATATAGTTAATATTATATTAAAAAAATGTTTTTCGTCAATTAAAGTATTTCATTTCAAAAGTTTGAATTCTTTTATTCTATGTATTAGAAGATTTCTAATGAATTCGAATATTGCTCCGAATTTGACAAAAGAAGACCGTTCCGTAATATTAAAAAAATGTATCGGGAATTCTTCATATTTGAGTTTTAACCTTCTGACATTAAGCATAATTTCAGCGTCTATAAACCAGTCGTTTGCGGTTAGTATCATTTGATTATAGGCATTGCGCGATAATATTTTAGGTTTGGAATTCGCATCCTTGAATTTAGTGTCCGGGAACAGTAATTTAAATAAAATATTATAAATTTTTGAAATTAAAATTCTGTAAAACCCGTCAAACCTTTTGGAACGGTAGGTTTTCACCATATCGAGTTTTTTTTCCGAGATTATTCTATAACATTGTTCAATGCTTTCAATGGGAAATTGTCCGTCGCCGTCAATAACGCACAAAAACTCGCCGTCTGCGGCGGCAAGTCCTTTGCGCATATCCCAGCCCATCATTCCTTGTTTAGGTTCTATTACTGTTTTTATTTTTTTATTGCCGCGCGCTATTTCTTTAATTATTTCTTTTGTGCGGTCATTGCTCCCTTCAATATAATTTCCCACTAAAACAATCTGCCAGTCTTTAGTTAAATTTTCTATGAGAGCAATCAATTTATCTACAAAAGGGATAATATGTTCTTCGGAACGATAGCATAAAACTACAACCGATAATTCTATTGTTTTCATCACGGATTATAATATATCCATTATCAAATAAATCAACTATTATCCAAATATCAACGCGCAAAATATAAACCGAAAAAAAACAATCCTTCGGATAAGAAAAAGTCGACAGCAAAAGTCGAAAATAATAAAAAAATTGTGAAAAAATAAAAAAATGAAATATTATAAAAATAACCGCTATGAAAATTCAAAAAAAGGTTACTTTGCAGCTATGTTTTGTAAACAGAAAAAAATGCGGCGAAAATGTAGCAAAGGAATTTCAATTCCGCGCTTTGGCGCATTTAAAAAAGCTTTGTTACAGTATTTTTTACTGTGTATGTATAAACAAACTGAACAGTAAAAGAATTTTTAGATTTTTTTTGAAATTATTTTTGAGAGGTATTGTTTTCCCCGTTCCTTTTGTTTTGCCCGCTGAATCTTTATCCGATTTTACGCGATAAGTCCTTGAAGCAAAAAAATAAGTTTAGTCGTTTGTCGTTTGAGGTAATATGATATATGATTTTTAGTTTTCATTCATTATTACTACAATATATTAATAATTTGTTAAATTGTCGAGTATTTTTCAATATTTTTTTAATTATGTTTATGATTACATTATTTTACTCTAAAACGCCGCAATTTACGGCATTTGAAAATTTTATTTCGCTATTTCAGCATATTATAAATGAATTTCTTGCATTTATGTCAAGAATATTTTTTGAGGCGCTTTGAAACCTATATGAATTACAGCATCTTAGCGTTTTTTTTCAATATTCAACTTCAAAAAAAACGGGAAAATCGTGAAACGATTTTCGAATATTATATTAAGCCGAATTTCCGGAAATTGATTTCCGGAAATTTCTCAATTGCGAAAAAAATTCTCGCCTTCTTTTGAAGGCTGCGCCTTCAAAGAAGGCGAGCGCAGTTTTTGGGATTACAGAATTTCCAAAATTTTTAATTGAAGAGATGTTTTGCCGTTAAACCGGTTTTCTTCGATATTAAAAACAAAGGTTAAGTTTTTTTCGATATTTATTTTATCCGATAATTTGCCGAAATTCCATCCTATCGCACGAATAGACTCGGCGGCATTTTTTTTTTTCAAATAAACGTTAAGATGATTCGCGTCCGCTCCCATTTGGAAAGAGCGGACTGCGGAAAAATTTTTCCCATAAAACGCCGGTTTGAAATTCGCCGACCCGAAGGGTTCGAACAATTCAAGATATTTTATTATATTGGAATCTATAGCCGAAATATCAATTTCAGCGTCGGCATAAACGGAAGGAGACGCGTCTATAGTTTGATTTTCCTTGAAGTATTCATTTATTTTTTCTTTAAATACGTCAATCATTTCTAAGCGGATATTCATTCCGACGGCGTATTTGTGGCCGCCGAATTTTAGGAATATTTCATTAAACTTAGTCAATGCCGAATGAAGATTTATTCCATTTTCGACGCCGCGTCCCGCGCCGCTCGCGATTCCGTCTTCGCCGGTTATAAAAATAAACGCGGGTTTATTAAATAATTCTTTTAATTTATTTGCGACCAGTCCGGTTACCCCGTGCTCGAATTGAGAATAACTTAAAACAATCGCGTAACATCCGCCTTTTTCAATTTGAGTTTCGGCGTCTTTAACCGCAACCTCGAAAAATTCTTCGGTTTTATTCTTCCTGAGTTCGTTTAATTCGATTAAATTACCGGCTAATTTATATAATTCGGTTTTGTCTTCTTCAATTAAAAAATCAAGCGAATAACCTATTTTCTGCATTCTGCGAGTAGCGTTAAGAATAGGAACTATTTTGTAACCGATTGTGTCTCCGTTAATCTCTGTTACTTTTAATTTGTCCAATAAAACCTTCAAAAAAACCGGAGGGTCCCGTTTTATAATCTCGTAACCGAGTCTGGTTATGATTCTGTTTTCATCTTCAATTGGAACTACGTCCGCAATTGTTCCGATAGCCGCTACCGGCAAATATTTATTAAGAAACAGCGCGTAATTAAAATTTTTTGCAATATCCGATTGGTCCAAATATTCTTTATCGAAATCGTTGAATGTTTTGCTTAATATTAATGCGGAAGCGAGTTTAAACGCCACTCCGCATCCGGCTAATGTTTTACATCCGTATCTACAATCCGGCTGTTTAGGATTAATTATAGAATACGCTTCGGGAAGTTCTGAAAGAGGTTCATGATGATCGGTAATTATCACATTTATATTTTTCTCGTTGAATTTTTTTACCATCTCGTTTGCGGTAATTCCGCAGTCGACGGTAATGACTAATTTTATTTCATTATCAAGGGAATAGGTCAATGCTTTTTCGCTTAAATCATAATTATCTTCTGGGGCAGGCAACATATATTCGGCGACGGCGCCGAGCCCTTTTAAAGTTTTATATAAAATAGTTACGGAAGTTATCCCGTCCGTGTCTTTGTCTCCGAATACTAATATTTTTGTTTTGTTAGCAATCGCTGAATTTATCAGTTCAACAGATTTACGGGTATCTTTTAATAAAAAAGGATTATACAAATCTGATATTTCAGGATACAAAAATTTTTTGATTTTTTCAGGGGTATCGATATTTCTGGATAATAAAATTTTTGTAATTATTTCAGGAAGTTCCGATTGTTTTGATAAACCGGATATTAAAAATTCATCGTGTTCCCTTATATCAATGAGCATTTAGTATTTCCGCAATTTCTGAATTTCTTCATTGCATCTGTAAGCGGACGTATAATCGCCTTTATTGGTATACGCTTTAGAAAGAAGAAGCCATCCGCTGATAGCGGTATTATCCATTTTTAAAATTTTTTGAGAGAGTTTAATGGCGAAATCATTGTCGTTGGCGAGTATTGCGGCTTCGCCGGCATTAATTAAAATCAAAATATCGCCGTCAAAAAATTCTATGAGTTTTTTATAGAATATAACAGATTTATCATATTTATAGAACTGCGCGTATAATTTTGCGATCTGATGAATTATATCGATATTTTCAGGATGGTATTCAAAAGTTTTCAGCATTATTTCTTCGGCTTTTTCAATATTCATTTCATTGGCGAATATCAAAGCGCGGCGGATTGAAGGTTCGACGTAGAATTTTTCGATTCCGTCGGCTTTATCATAATAACTTTTTGCGAGTTCGTAATTTTTAGAGTAATAATAAATGTCGCCGAGAGCCCCGTTTAAGAATAAGTCTTCAGGACTATTTTTAAAAAAATCATTAATAAATAAAAGCGCGGTATGAATTTTTTCAAGTTTAATATATACCGATGATAATTCATATTTATATCTTGAGATTGCAGGAAACAAATTAATTAAACGAGTGTATTCATTAACCGCTTTTTCAAAATTTGAAGACTTTATAAGTTTCGATATTGTCGATTCGATATCTTCCCTTGTTTTAATAATATATTCTTCTTCGGCTTTATTATATAATTTTTTATCTACCGCTCTTAATTTATTAATATAATATAACAATAAATCATATTTTTTTGTTTCAAAATAAAATTTGCCGAGTTCGTATATAACATCGCCGTTGTTCGGATTATTTTGATATTTTTTAAGGAGTTTATCCTCTTTATATACGGATTCGCCGGACACTATTTGAGACGAAGAATTTTTCGGTTCAACCGGAGAAATTTTTGATTTAGCCCCGCAGGAAACTAGTATAAATGCTGAAAATATTAAAAATAAAATCCTAATGACCATATAAAAATACACTATAATTATTCTTTAAAATAAAGTCAACAAAAATAATAACCGCCGCAAATTAAAAACCAATTCCAGAATTTTAAAAAGCGTTTAATTCAAACGCATTCGGTTTTTATATTAAAAACGCTTTGCGTTTTTTTAATTTTTTTTAACCCGGATAATGCATTAAACATAAAGCGAAATTTTTCAAAACATAGATGCATGATTGGGCAGTAGCGCAATTTGTGTTAAAACTTCTAAAAACCCCAAAATTTTTAAGGATATTTTTAAGATTTTGAAAAATTGCTGGGAATATGTATTTATAAGAGGTCGCCTAATTTAAGAAAACCCTTATCACGCGAATAACCATCTTGCGCTAATATGCATCATCGACTAAAAACTTAAATATTTTTTGTAGCTTTTGTAATTTTTACTTTTTGGCATTTCAAGACGCTAACGAATCATTCTAAAACTTCAATTAAAAACTCATTATTAATGTTGTTTTTTGCATGTTTAATTATTTGAAAAACCTCGCCGCTTAAATAAACGGCGTTTCGCAAACAAATTTCAATCTCCGTTTTATTTTTCATACATTTATCAAGTTCATATTTTAGGTTTTGTAATTCGTTTGAATCCGACTTAAGAATAACTAATTTGACACGTTTATTTTTTGATAATGAAGAGGTAATATTATTAACCGAAGTATTATTAATATTAGTTTTTAGGTTTTCTGAGGTAGCTGTTTCGGCGTTGATTTCAAAGGCATGTTTTATAACCGGACGAGTTATCGGATGATTTATCCGAACTATTTTTTCAATATTAGCAAGATAATTCAAATTTGATTTTAAAAACCAATTATAGATATTTTCATTATCTCCACAGTTAATAATTATTATTACATTATTGGTTTTAATAGAGTATAAACATTTTTTTAATTCGTATATCATATAGTTTGAAATCCATCTGATTCTACTACAATCGAGTTTAAGGTAATTGCCGAATAAACTCTGATTAGACAAAAATTTTTTTTTCAGCGATTTAAAAAAAATATTTATATTAAAATCAATTTTTTTTATATTGCTATTTTCAGAAAATACTCCGTTTAAAATTAATATGCTGTTTTCCCTGTCGATATCTATTTTGGGTTCGGTCCATTCTTTAGGCTGTTTTGTTCTTTTATTAATTTTAATAAGGTTTACCGGTTTAATGCGCCTATCAGTAGTCCACTTTTTATAATAGAACGCATCTCTATTAACCAATTTCTCGAAATATTCAGGATAAGTTATTGTTTCGGTTCCTCCAACAAAAACAGTTCCGTTATTTTTTAAAGCATTATAGATTTTATGAATAATAATATTTTGATTTTTTTTGTCAAAATAGTATAAAACATTTCTGCAAAGCAGTATATCGACATCATCCGGATAATTATCATTGACAAGATTCAGCTTTTTGAATGACACCATTTTTTTTATTTCATTTTTAATTTTATATCTTCCGTTTTTTACTTTTTCAAAATATAAATCCAGATATTTTTGATTCATTTCTGTTTTTACGCATCTTTCAAAATAAACGCCTTCTCTTGCTTTTTGCAGAATGTCGTCGTCAATATCTGTTCCAATTAATTCGATATTATTAAACAATCCTATATTTTTTATATAAGCTAAAAGTTCAAATATTAATATTGCTATTGAATAAATTTCTGAGCCGTTTGAACAACCAGAACTCCATATTTTTAAAGTATTATCCGGTTTATTAAGATTTCTGTTCCGCTCGCAAATTTCTTTTAGCAATATATTGTTTATAATATTAAAATGAACTGGATGCCTGAAAAAGAAGGTTTCATTTACAGTAAGCGATGTTGTTAAAGAGTTTATTTCGTTGCCATTTATATCTTTGATAAGTAGATAATTCAAATATTCAAAATATTCCGACAGTTTAAGTTCTGACATACGGTTGTCGACTTTTGCCTTGAAAAAATCTATTCTGTCATTTTCAAAAAATAAACCGGTTTTTTCATTTATAAATTTTAAGAGTTGACTAAAATTATGATTCATAATCGCTTTGTTTAAATCAGAAGAGATTTTTTTACGATGATTTCAATAAGTTCTTTTTCAGGCGGTTTAACAATATATTCAGTCATACCCTTTTCAAAAGCCGTGTTTTTGCTTTTATTTTCATTTTTACCCGAAATAGCTATAAAAGGAATGCTTTTGTAATTATCTAATTTTCTTAACTTTTCGCATAATTCCAAGCCGTCCATTACAGGCATCGCTAAATCTATAGTTAAAATATCATATTGTTTCTGCATTGCTTTATTTAAAGCTGAAATTCCGTCTTCTGCTTCATCAACGTCTATGTTCAAATTCTGAAATATTTTTTTTAAATAAATTCTTACCGATGCAGAATCGTCTACAATTAATACTGATTTTTTTTGATTGCATTTTGAGGTTTCATTCGGCTTAAGGATTTTATTAGACGTCTCGAAAGCTATTTTTGATATCTTAAAAGAAGAAGAATTTTTTATAACTGAAATGATATCCAAAATAAGAATCACGCTTCCATCGCCCATAGTGGTTGAACCATTGACAAACGGAGCCTTTTCAAATAGAGTTCCCAGATTTTTAATGACTATTTCCTGTTTACCCTCGAGTTTGTCAACGAGAAGTCCGTAATGTTTATCTCCGTATGGAACGACGACTACTTCAAGCGAACTTGATTCATCCTGATTAATCGGGTTATTCTCGATGCCTAAAATATTTTTTAAAACTATTAAAGGAGTAACCGCGCCGCGCAGATTAAAAACAAGTTTATCGCTTAAATCATAGATTTCTTCTTTGTTGATAAATACAGTCTCTTGTATTTGATATAACGGAATCGCAATTGAATGATTTCCTATTTTAATTAATAGAACCTGCATAATTGCAAGCGTCAGCGGTATGGATATTATTACGGATGTAAATTTGCCGTATTCGCTTTTTAGCGAAACTTCTCCGTTTAATGATTCTATGGTTCTTTTTACAACATCCATTCCGACGCCGCGTCCGCTTAAATCGGTGACTTTATCAGCGGTTGAAAAACCGGGCGTAAAAATTAGCATCATTATTTCTTCATTTGACAATTTATCGGCTTCATCCAAAGTTCACATAACCAGAAGTCAAATCAGCTAAGTCATTAAAAATAAATAAGAAAAGAAATTGCGACAGGGAAAAAGATGTGATATAATATATAGAAAAAACCGGGGTGAAAAACAATGCCAGT
>Ga0116156_10001464_pt1 | contig 22947 bp, 32 predicted proteins | sample AD_UKC045_MetaG_FD_89891 | JGI IMG/M metagenome (GOLD analysis project Ga0116156, IMG submission 89891) | Active sludge microbial communities of municipal wastewater-treating anaerobic digesters from USA - AD_UKC045_MetaG | ecosystem: Engineered > Bioreactor > Anaerobic > Digestate | place: USA... | reverse complement strand
TAACAAGCGTGAGTATTGGGCCACCTTGCGGCGTCCAGCTTCACCTTCTTCGTGAAACAACTGCTTGAGAGACGGGAAGACGAAGGTCAGAAGTTGCATAATAATTGAAGCGGTAATGTATGGCCCAACGCCTAACATAAAAATGGAGAGGGTAGACAAGCCACCGCCGGAAAAAACGTTCAACAAACCGAGGAATTGGTTTTCCGCCAAAAATCTTTCCAATTGAAAAACTTCAACGCCCGGTATTGGGATTGACGCCCCCAAACGAAACACGGCCAAGGCGGTCACCACAAACAAAATCCGATTGCGTAAGTTGCGTTCCGACAGAATAAGATTGAATTTGTTTAAAAAAGTCGCAAACATGGATTATTAAATGAAACAAACGTCAGCCTCTCCTTTTCCCATTAATTAATCTTGCCGCCCGCTTTCTCTATTTTCTCACGCGCCGCCGCGGAAACCAAGCAACCAGAAACGGAAACCTTCTTGGCAATAGTGCCGCCACCCAAAACTTTGACCTGCGGGAAACGACCGCCCTTTCGACTGATAATTTTTTTCTCAGCCAAAGACGCTGGATTAACACTGGCGCCGTCGACAAACAATTTTTCAATTGTTTCCAAATTGACCGGAGTCGGCTTTTCGTTCTTAGACTGAAATTTGTAACCCCGCAACTTAGGAATCTTCTTTATTTGGTCGCGAAGGTTGGGGCGAATTTTGCTGCCCGCGCGCGCTTTTTGACCCTTGGTGCCACGACCTGCGGTCGTGCCACGTTTGCCACCTCGACCAATCTGGCGAGATTTTTTTTGGGGCGTACTTCGTTTTACATCTTGAATCTGCATGTTGTTTTTTATTTTTTGCCCTTGCTCACTTCTTGCAAAGCCTTAATTGTCGCTTGGGCAATATTTAACTTATCCTTGCTGCGAGAAACAATTTTGGCATTCACGTCTTTGACACCGCCCAAACCAAGCACAATTCTGACAGAACTGCCGGCCACCAAACCACGGCCTGGGGCTGGGCGAAGACTGATTCGCGCCGATTTGAACTTGGCCTCCACTTCATGCGGAATGGATTTGTTGCTGGTCAAAGCCACTTTAATCATTTGCTTTTTGGCCTTGTTGTAAGCTTTTTCTATCGCTTGTGAGGTGTCGCCGGCCTTGCCAATCCCAACTCCAACGCGGCCATTACGGTCACCGGCAACAACCACGACTGAAAAACTGAAACGGCGACCTCCAGCCATGACCCGCGCCACGCGGCGAACGTTGATGACTTTTTGGTCAAACTCCGGCTTTTCCCTCTCGCCAAAACGGCGTCCCGGGCGACGGCCGCGAGGGGCAAAGACTTTCTTATTTCCAGTTGTCGTTTTAGTCGTTTCCATAAAATTATTTAAATCTAGAATTTAAGACCACCTTCACGAGCGCCGTCGGCAATGGCCTTAATTCGACCCATAAATCGGTTACCACCGCGGTCAAATTTCACTTCTTTAATTTTTTGGGCCAAGGCTTTTTCCGCAATTAACCGACCAATCGCCTTGCTTGTTTCCACTTTGGCAAAATCAACTTTTTTGCCTTTTTCAGTTTTTATCTCTTGGTCGCTCGCGGAGACCAAGGTCTTGCCGGCAACATCATCAATCAATTGAACAAACATGTGTTTATTAGACTTAAAAACCGCCAGCCGCGGGCAAACAGCCGAACCTGAAATTTTCGTTCTAATTCGCGCTTGACGGCGCTTTCGTTTCTCTTCTTTAGTTTTTATTCTGATTGTTCTCATACTTTTATCAAAAACTAAGCTGTCGCCTTCTTGCCTTGTTTGCGTTGTGGAACTTCGTCAATATATTTAATGCCTTTACCCTTATAAGGTTCGGTCTTTTTGAGAGCACGGATTTTAGCGGCAAATTCACCAACCAATTCTTTATCAATCCCCGAAATCGTCATCAGGTTTTTTTCCACGACCACTTTTAGACCTTCCGGGATGGACAACATCACCGGGTGAGAAAAGCCCAAATCCAACTTAACATTGTTGCCATTCACCGCAAAACGGAAACCAACTCCTTCAATTAACAATTTCTTCTCATAACCTTTGGTCACGCCCTCAATCATATTTTTGACATGAGAAGCAAAAGTGCCGGAAAGAGCATCTGCCGAAATGGAACGGTGAGCCGGCTCCACCTTAACTTTGTTGTCCGCCAACAGCGAAATACTAACGTCAGAATGCACACGTCGCGAAAGCGAGCCGAGCGGACCGGTTACCAAAACCGCGCCTTTCTCCAGTTTGGCGTTGGTGCCTTGCGGCAAGTCTATCGGTTGTTTGGCTATTCGCGACATAATAATAATTTAAAATACAAAGATTAAAATTTAAAAACAAAAAACTACCAAATATTAAACAGATGTTCTCCGCCAACCTTTTGTTGTTTAGCTTCTTTTTCGGTCATCACACCCCGGGGCGTAGAAACTACCGCCAAACCATAACCTTGACGAACTGGCTTGAGTTCCGCTGTCTTAACATAAATTCGTCGTGACGGTTTTGAAACGCGCGACACGTCTTTTAGCTTGGCCTCTTTGCCATTGTAAACAATTTCGCAGTATAAATATTTTTTAACCTTTTTGCCTTTTTGCGCCACGTTCTTCAGGTAACCCTCGCGTTCAAGCAAGTTGGCGATTTCTAGCTTTAATTTGGAACTGGGCACCACCACCGATTCTTTGCCAACACGGCTGGCGTTTTTTAGCTGAATTAAAAAATCTGAAATTGGATCAGTTATCATAGCTTTGATTTACCAAGATGACTTACGAACACCGGGAATTTTCCCGTCGTTAGCCAATTCACGGAAGCAAATACGACAGAGACCAAAGTCCCGCATATATGCCTTTTTTCGACCGCACCGAAAACAGCGCCTAACCACACGGGAGGCAAATTTCGGTTCTCTCTTTGATCTGGCAATTACTGATTTTTTGGCCATAGCAAACTAATAAGGCTCTACGAGCCACTCTTTATACTAACAAGAAGAGTCACCCCTGTCAATTAAAGCCGGGGCGGCAAGCGCTCTCAAACGCTTAGACAAACAGCTTTTTTAGTTCTAATTTACCCGTAGTTGAATCCAAGAGAGCATAGGTCGGTTCAGAAAAGACCCCACCAATGGTGCCAGGGTTAGCGAGAATAACGCCCTCCTCCGTCGTTGATAACCAGGGTTTGTGCGTATGCCCATAAAAAACATAGCTGTAACGCCCAGTTTCTGCCAGTCGTTCAGCCTTTTCTGGTTTATGGCTAAAGGCTATTTTGAGTTTGCCAATTTTGCTCTTCGTTTCCCAAAGACCAATTTCATCAAAAATTTCCAAGCGGTGATGTTTTCCCTCAATATTTTTAAACTCTTCCGGCCTAATTTCCATATTCCCCCAAACCACTTTTATCACACCATTAAAATTTTCAACCAACCACTCCAAACATTCCGGGGTAGTTACATCACCACAGTGAACAATAGTGCCAACTTTATATTTCTTCGCTTGTTTTAGAAACTCCTCCAAATTAGCGAGATTGTCATGACTGTCTGAGATAATAGCTATCATTTTTTGAGACTTCAACAAGGTGCCCAAAATAAAACTTTAATTCGCGTTTTTAAAAAATAAATTAAGCAAATGGAGCAAAACGCTTAAAAAAATTGCCCCACGAAAGTAAGGAGAAATTATTTCTTAAAGGGAAAGCCGATTGCCCGAAAGAAAGCCAGAGCTTCTGCCTTGTTTTTAGCGGTAGTTTGAATAGTAACAGAAAAACCAAAGATGTCCCGCGCTTCTTCATCGGCAGTTTGCGGGAAAATAACATGCTCCCTGATGCCAATCGTAAGATTGCCCATATTGTCCAAAGATTTTTCGCTGTAACCTTTAAAGTCTCTGATGCGCGGCATCGCGATATTCAAAAGCATATTCAAAAAGTCATACATTTTTTGGCCACGCAAGGTAACCGAATGGCCGACAACCTCACCTTGCCTGACCTTAAAGCTGGCAATGGATTTCTTAGCACCACGCGCGGATGCTTTTTGGCCGGTGATTTTGGCCAAACGGTCAACAATCAATTCATCTCGCTTTTTATCGCGGGCTCGGCCGGTACCAGTGTTAATCACCACCTTGACTAAACGCGGGACAGCCAGGTCATTGTCTTGTTTCAATGACTTCTTGAGTTCCGGCAAAGATTTTTCAATTTTTCCCTTTAAAGTTTGCATGATTAAATTTCTTTTCCACAACCACGGCAAATCCTGATCTTCTTCTTGCCGCCAACCTTGGCGCCAACGCGCACGCCCTTACCACAACTGGCGCAAAAAAGTTGAACATTAGACACTTCCAGCGGATGAGCCATTTCTAAAGTTTGACCTTTCTCGCCTTGTTTCTTGGGGCGTTGACGCTTTTTGCGCAAATTCAAACCCTCAACAATTACTCGGCCATCCACGGGAAAGATGCGGACAATTTTACCCTTTTTACCCTTGTCTTTGCCGGCGATCACTATTACGTTGTCATTCTTTTTAAGTTTCATAATCTATATGCTACCTGCAAATTACTGTTCACAACCACTATACAACTTCCGGCGCCAAAGAGGCGATTTTCTGATACCCGGCTTCGGAAATTTCGCGCGGGATGGGACCAAAAATACGACCGCCACGAGGCTCTTTCTTGCCTTTCTCTAAAATAACAACCGCGTTTTCATCAAAACGCAAGTACGAACCATCGTCACGGCGAAAAGGACTTCTTTGTCTGACAACAACAGCTTGCAAAACATCCTTTTTCTTAACTTGTTTTCGCGGCTCGGCTGTTTGGACAGACAAGACCACTAAATCGCCAATTCGCGCGTAGCGCTTTTTTGAACCGCCAAGCACCTTAAAAACTCGCCCGACTTTTGCGCCGGTGTTATCTGCGATTTTCACGATGGACATTGGCTGAATCATAAGTAATTTAAAATGTAAAAATAAAAATGTAAAATTATCTTGCTTTATCTAAGCTCTGCTCTTTTTTATCTTTAGTCCTATCTTCTAACTTCTACTATCACAAAGTGCTTATCTTTGGAAATCGGCCTTGTTTCGCTAATCAACACGGTCTGACCTACCTTGGCGCGATTTTCCGGGTCATGCACTTTGTATTTTTTAGAAATGGTAACGTATTTGCCATAAAGGGGATGTTTGACATAACGCTTAACCAAAACGGTCCTGGTCTTGTCTGTTTTGTCAGAAACAACTTCTCCCTTTAGAGTTTTCTTATTCACTTTTTTCTCGTTCTTTTTCATAAATTTCGCAGATTCTATTCTGCCATATCAGCCTTACTATGTAAAGCGGTCAAGATTCTGGCAATCTCACGACGGGTCGTTCGTCCAGCCTTTACGTCCTTGGTCCGGCTGCCGGAAATTCCAAACTTAAAAGCCGAAAGTTCTTTGCGTTTGTCTGCCAACAACTTTTTTAATTCATCTTCTTTTTTGTTTTTTAAATCAATTTTTTTCATAATCGTTTCAATTGCCCGAATTCAGATATTGGTACGCGTTTTAGCGCTTAACAACCCTGGTCTTAACTGGTAATTTGGCGCCAGCCTTGCGCAAAGCCTCCTTGGCAACCTCTTCAGACAATCCGTCCAATTCAAAAATCAAACGGCCGGGCAAGACCTCAAACTCATAGCCTTGGGGGTCGCCTTTGCCTTTACCCATGCCAACTTCTGCCGCTTTGGCCGTAAAAGGTCTGTCGGGGAAAATACGAATCCAGAGTTTACCGGTTTTTTGCATCTGGCGGGCAATCGTTTTACGAGCCGCCTCAATCTGGTTTGACCGAATCCGGCCCGCTGTCTCAGCCTTCAACCCGAAAGAACCAAAGGCCAATTCAATCCCCCTCGTGTCAGAACGCATAAGTTTCTTGGGATTGGCGCGTCCGGTTTGCCATTTTCGATATTTAACTTTTTTGGGTAATAAAGGCATAATGCAAAATTAAAATGTAAACTCAATAAACTTACTCGTTTGGTTTGTTAAAGATTTCGCCACGATAAATCCAGACCTTAATACCGATCACGCCGTAATACATGTAGGCTTTTTCGCGGGCAAAATCAACGTCTGCTCGAAAAGTCTGCAAGGGAACCTGTCCTCTTTTAATCATTTCTGTTCGGCTCATATCAGCGCCCCCCAGGCGACCGGAGATTACCACCTTGATACCTTTGACATTTTTGTTAGACAAAACTTTTTCAACTGTTTGTTTTAGAACTCGGCGAAAAGGCATTCGCTTCTCTAAACCTTCAGCAATCATATAGGCCACAATTGCGGCTTCCGCTTCCGGTTCTTTGACCTCTTCAATTTCCACACTTAACTCCTTCGGAATCTTCGCGCCGATTTTTTTGAGTTTGGCGTAAATGTCATTCTTGAGCTTGACCACCCCATCGCCGCCGCGGCCAATCAACATGCCCGGGCGAGAAGTCTTGATGATTATTTTGTATTGATTAACCCCGCGTTCAATTTGCAAGTCAGCCACATAAAACCCGCGCAAACGTTTTTCCAAATATTCTCTTAAACAAACATCCGCCCGCAGAAATTCGCGATAATTTTTACCCACCCCAAACCAGCGAGACTTCCAGTCTCTGATGATGCCGATCCGATGGGAATATGGGTGGACGGAATGAGTCATAGTGTTAATTAAAAATGTAAAATTGAAATAATAAAATTATTTTTTGGTAGTTTTTTTCGCGACTTTTGGCAACTTTTGTTTTGGTTCTCTTGATTCAAGGGTTACTGCCACATTGCTCATCTTTTTGCGAATAGGGTGAGCGCGACCGCGCGAGGCCGGTTGGAATCGTTTCATCACATGGCCCTTATCAACGGTAATACTTTTGATAAACAAATTCTCTTCGCTTGTCCCAAAATTGATTTTGGCATTAGCCGCCGCCGATTTGATTAACTTTTTTATGGGGTCGCCAGCGCGTTTGCTCAAAAAGTCTAGCTCTGCCAAAGCTTGCGGCAGTCCTTTGCCTTTCACCAAGTCAGCCACCAAGCGAACTTTGCGCGGAGATTGTCTGTAATTTTTAAGAAAAGCCTTCATGGTCAGTTTTTAATTTAAAAGTTTGTTCGTTGTTTGGTCTAAACAGATTATTTTTTGGCAGAAGTAGTTTCTTTGGCAGCTTTAGCGGCAGCAATTTCAGCCTCTTTCTTCTTTTGCTCCAGTTCCTTCTGCATCTTGCCACCATGACGCACAAACTTCCGAGTTGGCGAAAATTCCCCCAAACGATGTCCGACCATTTCTTCGGTCACAAAAACTTCTACATGGCTCTTACCGTTGTGGACACCAAAAGTGAAGCCCACCATTTCCGGGCTGATTTGACTGCGACGAGCCCAAGTTTTGACCACGCCAGCTTCAGCCGGTTTTTTGCCAGTGATTTTTTTCAGCAACTTTTCGTCCACATAGGGACCTTTTTTTAGCGACCTAGACATTTTTTAATTAAAAACCACCTACTTCACCAGCTAAATTCCGCCCAACAGCAAGAGCCTTGGGCCACGAAAGAGCCTTAGGTGGCTTTGATATATCTTAACAAATAAAGCCGGAATGTCAACAAATTGCGTGTCTCATATTTTATGTTGTGCCTTGGGTGGAGAACGTAGAGGCGCGATTTGGGCAAAAAGCTAAAGCAAAAGCATGAGCGAGCATAAGTTTGACACGCCCTTGAAACAAAAAGCCGAGATAATTTACAATCTAGGGTCAAAATTAGCCGCGGAAAGTGACAAAAAAACCAGTCGGCGCGTCGTGCCGACTGGTTTTTTAGTGTTTTTCTTTGATTTTTAGCGTTTTTTGCCAACCTTGCGACGAGAAACAACCAGGTGATTGGAGTACTTCTTTGGGGGTCTGGTCTTTCGGCCTCCGGTAATCTTGCCCCACTTGGTCTTGGGTCGCCTGGTGCCTCGCCCCTGACGGCCTTCACCGCCGCCATATGGGTGGTCAACTGGGTTCATTACGGAACCGCGGACCGTTGGTCTGATTCCCAGCCAACGACTGCGTCCGGCCTTGCCTTTACGCGTCAATTTGTGTTCGTCATTAGAAACCATTCCCACTGAAGCCCAGGCGTGGTCATCAATTTTGCGCACTTCCGAAGAAGGCATTTTGATCATCGTGTAGCCGCCATCATGAGAGAGAATCTCGCCATAGGAACCAGCCGAACGAATTAATTTGGCTCCGCTTCCCGGCTTTACTTCCACATTGTAAACAAAAGACCCAACCGAAATCTTATACAAAGGCAAACGACTGCCAGTCTTCACGTCGGCCTTGTCTGAAACTAAGAAAGTGGCTCCGACTTTAAGCTCCTTGGGTACCACATGATAACGGCGCTCGCCGTCACGGTAACAAACCAGAGCGATGAAAGCCGAACGATTAGGATCGTATTCAATCGTTTCAACTTTGGCCGGAATGTCTTTTTTGTCATATTTAAAATCCACCAACCGATATAGACGCTTATTGCCGCCGCCATGGTGCCTGGTCGTAATCCGTCCCTGATTATTTCGGCCAACGCTTCTTTTGCGACCAACAGTCAGGGCCTTGTGCGGCTTATCGCCGGACAAGCGTTTTTTATATTCAATCGTTAACGTATTCCGGCGTGATGGAGTTGTAGGTGCGTATTTTTTCATAATAAAAACTTTTTTAGAATTTAGACAATCTCAATCTTATCACCAGGCTTTAAGAAAACCATCGCTTTCTTTACCCCCTGTTTTATACCGGCGCGGCCGCGACGACGCGTAACTTTATCCGGCAGATTAACAACATTTACCTTCTCCGGCTTGACATTGTATTTAGCTTGAAAAGCTTTCCTCACCTCATCCTTCGTCGCTTCTTGAGAAATTTCAAACACGTAAACAGCGCGGTTCCCCTCGGCCAAAACACTGGATTTCTCCGTTACCCGCGGCGAACGCAGAATGATTTTTGTTTTTAAATTTTTGCCAATTGTTGACATAATATTTTATTTGGCTCTGGCAGATAGCGCTTCCAAACTTTTTTCCGGATTTAAAACGACCAAATACTTGTAATTGAGCAAATCCAATGGATTGATATTTGAAACTTCCATCAAACTGGCGCTCTTGATATTACGAAAACTCTTCTCCAGATTCTCATCCTTTTCCGGCAAAGCCAAAATTGCTCTTTTGCCGGTTTTATAAACCAATTTTTCATAACCCTTAATCTTGGCCAGACCGCTAAGGTAGGTTTGAGCGTTCTTAGTTCTGGGTTTGTCAAAATTAACCGCTTCCGCAAACAAAATTTCGCCGTCACGCAACTTTTGCGACAAAACGGTAAAGAAAGCCTTTGCTTTCATTTTTTTATTGATTTTACGGCTAAAATTCCTGTCTGAACGCGGACCATGAGTCACCCCACCACCAACCCAAATCGGTGAGCGGCTGGACCCATGTCTGGCACGGCCGGTTCCTTTCTGACGCCATGGCTTCTTGCCGCCACCACGAACTTCACTACGGTCCTTGGTATGAGCAATCGGCGAACGACTATTAGAAAGCATGGAGGTCATTACTTGGTGGACCAAATCGCCATTCCACGGCAAACCAAAAAATTTCTCTGGCAAGTCAAGCTTGCCTTTCTCTTCACCTTTTTGATTGTAAATTTTAGCCTCCACGGTTTTAATTTAAAATATAAAAAATATAAAATCAGACTCCCTTTATTTCAACCAACGTGCCCTTGCGACCCGGAATCGCGCCTTTGATGAAAATCAAATTCTCGCCTTTGTTCACCTTGGCCACGGTCAAGTTTTTGACTGTTACCCGCTCGCCGCCCATCCGACCAGCCATCCGCAAACCTTTCAAAACTCGTTGCAAACCACCAGCCCCAATCGCTCCCGGCTCGCGTTCAGAGTGTTTCTGGCCATGGGTGCGGCGCCCGCCACTAAAACCATGTCGTTTCACCACCCCCTGGAAACCCTTGCTCTTGGAAATGGCGCTAACCGTGACGATGTCACCTTCGGCAAAAATAGAAACGTCAATTTTGTCGCCGAGGTTATAAGTTTCTTCAACCGCTAATTCCTTAATTGTCGCAAAACCAACTCCTTCTTTGCCAAGCGCTTCGCCCAGTTTGTGCTGAGGCTTGGCGATATTTTTGAGTTTACGTTCGCCGTAACCGACTACCACTCGGCCATTTTTGTGGCCAGCCACCGTCAAAGGACCGGCCGAAATAACCGTTCCAGGAACGACCTTGCCAGATTCATCAAAAATCTGGGTCATGTATTCTTTTTTGCCGAGCATAAATTTCATATCGCCAAAAAATTCAGTCCTAGGCCAATCAGCCTCGGACTGAAATAGCCCCTCCGAGCTTTGATATATCTTAACAAATAAAGCCGGAATGTCAACAAACCACAAATTGGATATCGTATATTAGGTATGACGTGTAACCACAAATTCAAAGCAAAAACATGGCTAGGCCCAAACTTGACGCGCGCTTTTGATAAAAAATGGCAGGAAACCAAGATAATTTAAAATCTACAAAATAAGGACAAAAAAACTGCTCTGGACCAATTGGTCCAGAGCAGTTTTTTACGATTTTTCGCTTTTATATCATTTTAACGTCAATGTTCACGCCACTGGGCAAATTTAGATTAGTCAAACTTTCTACAATCTTCGGCGACGGATTCAGAATATCAATCAAACGCTTATGGACTCTCATCTCAAACTGCTCGCGCGAGTTTTTGTCAATGAAAGAACTGCGATTAACGGTGTATTTCTTGATTTCCGTCGGCAAAGGAATTGGCCCCAAAACTTGACCATCATAACGAATGGCCGTATCCACAATTTGCTTCACGCTGGCATCCAACACTTTGTACTCATAGGCCGAAACCTTGATACGAAGTTTCTGGATATCACCAGCTTCATTTTTAGCGGAAGACTTTTTAGTTTTTTTAGCGGCGGTTGGCATTGAATTTATTTGATGATCTTAGAAACGACACCGGCGCCGACCGTGCGGCCGCCTTCACGAATAGCAAAGCGCATTTGCTCTTCCATCGCGACCGGATTAATCAATTTGCAAGTCATATTGACGGTGTCACCCGGCATAACCATTTTGATATCCTCCGCCAAAGTCACTTCACCAGTCACGTCAGTAGTACGAACATAGAACTGTGGTTTGTAACCATTGAAGAATGGGGTGTGTCGACCGCCTTCTTCCTTGGTCAAAACATACACTTCGGCTGTGAATTCAGTGTGAGGCGTGATGGAACCGGTTTTGGCCAAAACCTGGCCGCGGGTAACATCTTCCTTCTTCAAACCGCGCAAGAGAATACCGGCGTTGTCGCCTGCCATCCCCTCATCCAGCTGTTTGTTGAACATTTCAATACCAGTGACAGTTGTCTTCATGGTATCTTTGACTCCCACGATTTCAATCTCCTCGCCGACTTTTACTCGTCCTCTTTCAATCCGACCGGTGACCACAGTCCCACGACCTTCAATAGAAAAAATGTCTTCAATCGGCATCAAGAAAGGTTTATCAACTTCACGAACCGGGTCAGGGATAAAGTCATCCATCGCCTGAATCAATTCCATGACTTTCTTGGCCCATTCGTCGTCAAGACTTTTGGCTTCTAGAGCTTTGAGGCCAGAGCCGCGGATAACCGGGGTATTAGCGCCATCAAAGTTTTGTTTGGTCAAAAGTTCGCGAATTTCTTCTTCTACCATATCAATCATTTCCGGGTCATCAACCATATCGCACTTGTTCAAGAAAACAATCATCTTCGGCACCCCAACCTGGCGAGCCAACAGAACGTGTTCTCTGGTCTGAGGCATCGCGCCATCGGTAGCGGCAACCACCAACACCGCGCCGTCCATCTGAGCGGCACCAGTAATCATGTTTTTGATATAGTCGGCGTGACCAGGGGCGTCAATGTGAGCGTAGTGACGCTTCGGGGTTTCATATTCCGAGTGGTGAAGAGCAATGGTAATTCCTCGGGACTTTTCCTCCGGGGCGTTATCAATACCTTCTACCGCTTCTACCCGAGCCTTGTATCCTTGATCTTGAGCCAAGTTCAAAGTATGCAAGATTGCAGCGGTCAGGGTTGTTTTGCCATGGTCTACGTGGCCGATTGTGCCAACGTTGACGTGTGGCTTGGAACGATCAAATTTATCTGCCATATAATATAAAAGTTAGCTGATTAATAATAATTTTTAGCAAATGTAAAGACTGCGCAAAAACGCAATACTAATACTAACAAAATGGCGGAGATAGTCAAGGGCAACGTTATGTTAAAAGTTAAAATTTAAAGGCTGGAAGTCAAGAAGGAAAGTCAAAAATCCAGACAAGTGGCAAACCGCGAAACAAAAAGACCTTGAAAACGAAAGACTCTATCTATCATTATAACATATTTTATATGAAAAAGCAAACTTTCACGCAAAAATATGGCCTCAAATAAGGACTTTTTGTTTTAGACACAATGAATCAAAAACCCCCGCGCCTTCAGGCGCGGGGATTTTTTGTTGTTAACTTTTCACTTGCGTAAATCCGCGCTGTGCCCGTCCGAAGCCTTCTTGGGCGAAGGAGGGTTTTATCCGCATTAGATTTATTTGCGGGCGTCAATAATGCCCTGCGCCACGCTAGTCGGGATAATTGCGTATTCCAAGAATTCCATGGTGAAGTTCGCTCGCCCTTCGGTCATGGAGCGAAGCGTGGTCATATAGCCGAACATTTCCGACAACGGAACCTTGGCCACAATCACCTTCAGTTCGTTGCGGTCTTCCATTGATTCAATCTGGCCGCGTTTGGATGAAAGGTGCCCGGTCACGTCACCCATAAATTTTTCCGGTGTGGTCACCTCCACTTTCATAATCGGTTCCAACAAAACTGGCTTGGCTCGCTTAGCAGCGTCTTGGACAGACATAGAACCGGCCATTTTGAAAGCCATTTCTGAGGAGTCAACTTCATGATAAGAGCCGTCATAAAGCTCTACCGAAATGTCCACCACTTCAAAGCCGGCCAAAATGCCTCGGCTCAAACCTTCGCGCACTCCCTTCTCAACCGCCGGAATATATTCGCTCGGAATCACTCCTCCCTTGATATTATTAATAAACTCAAAGCTAGCTTCACGTTTGATATTTTTGGCCACCTTGGCTTCCGGGTCAATATTTTTATCCAACGGCTTAACTCGAATCCGAACATGGCCATACTGACCACGACCGCCAGATTGTTTAACATATTTGCCTTCCGCTTCCGCCTCAGCGGTAATTGTTTCTTTGTAGGCCACTTGCGGTTTGCCGGTATTGGCTTCCACGTTAAACTCACGCTTCATGCGTTCTACCAAAACTTCCAGATGCAATTCGCCCATGCCGGCAATGATAGTTTCCATTGTCTCCGGATCAGTCTTAATTTTGAAAGTTGGGTCCTCATCGGATAACTTTTTCATCGCGATACCCATTTTTTCTTGGTCAGCTTTTGTTTTCGGTTCTATCCGCATTTCAATAACCGGTTCCGGTATTTTGATGCCCTCCAAAATAATCGGCCTGTTTTCATCACACAGGGTATGGCCGGTTGTCGTATTTTTTAGACCGACAATCGCCGCAATTTCACCGGCAAACACCTCGTCTACTTCTTCGCGGTGGTTGGCGTGCAAACGCACAATCCGACCAACCCGTTCCCTTTCTTGGTTGACCGCGTTGTAAACATAAGAGCCGGATTTAAGCACGCCGGAATAGACACGGAAAAAGGTCAGCTGGCCAACAAATGGGTCGGCCTGCAACTTAAAGGCCAGGGCCGAAAAAGCCTCGTCGTCGGAAGTTTTGCGAGATTCTTCTTCACCGGTTTCGGGGTTAGTGCCAGTGATTGGCGGCATATCCAGCGGGCTTGGCAAATAATCAACGACGGCATCAAGTACCAATTGAATACCTTTATTTTTAAGGGCCGAACCGCACATCACCGGAAAAAGGTCGTTATTAATAGTCGCTTTGCGTAAAACACGCTTCAAATCTTCCAAAGCAATTTCTTTGCCCTCCAAATAGTCATCCATTAGAACTTCATCCAATTCCGCGATTTTTTCCACCAGTTCAGCGCGCGCCGTTTTTGCTTCTTCCAAATATTGCTCGGGAATTTCAGTTTCCTTGATTTCTTTACCTTTTTCGCCCTCAAAATTGTAGGCTTTCATTTTAAGCAAATCAATCACGCCCTCGTGTGCCGACTCCAAACCAATTGGCAATTGAATGCGAACGGCTTTTTTAGACAAACGATTGAGAATAGTTTTAAAAGAATGGTCAAAAGACGCGCCCACGCGGTCTAATTTGTTCACAAAACACAAACGCGGCACATTGCCTTCGTCAGCATAGCGCCAGTTGGTTTCTGATTGTGGTTCCACCCCAGCCACTCCGTCAAAAATCACCACCGCGCCATCCAAGACGCGCAAACTTCGCCTCACCTCCACCGTAAAGTCGATGTGTCCGGGTGTGTCAATGATATTCAAGCGATGTTTTTGACTCGCATCAGCGGCAGCGTAAGTGGGGGTCCAGAAAGCGGTCGTCGCGGCCGAAGCAATCGTGATGCCGCGTTCACGCTCTTGATCCATCCAGTCCATGGTCGCCTCGCCTTCGTGCACCTCACCAATTTTGTGCGAAACACCAGTGTAATAAAGAATACGCTCGGAACAAGTAGTTTTGCCCGCGTCAATATGCGCGATGACGCCAATATTGCGAACCTTTTCCAGGGGATAGTCTCGAGTCATAGAGAATGTAAAATTAAAAAATTAAAATAATAATAAAAACAATTTAAGTTTTGGACGCAAAAACGAGCAAACAAAAATCGCTGATTCTTATTTGCTTCGCCTAATCGCAAAGTGAGCAAAAGCGCGGTTGGCTTCAGCCATCTTGTGCACGTTTTCTCGTTTCCGAACGGCATCGCCTTCGTTATTCTTGGCCGCCAAAATCTCTTCAGACAATTTTTCGGCCATCGGCTTGCCTTTTTTAGACTTGGCCGCTTCAATCAACCAACGAAAAGCCAACGACAGTTTACGTTCTGGGCGAACTTCATGCGGCACCTGATAGTTGGCACCACCAACCCGACGAGAACGAATTTCCATATTCGGCGCGACGTTTTGAATCGCTGTCTCAAAAACCTCCAACGGTTCAGTCTTGGTCTTTTCTTTAATTAAATCAAAGGCGCCATAAACAATCTTGCGAGCGGCGTTCTTTTTACCTCGCTCCATAATGTAATTGATGAGTTTTTCAACCTTCTCCGAGTGGTAGACATAATCACCACCAACCGGCGGTCGTTTTTTTACTGGTCTGCGCATTTTCGTTTAAAGATAATTAAGAATAAAGATTATTTGGCGGCTTTTGGTTTTTTGGCACCGTACAAACTGCGACCCTGACGACGCTTGTCCACACCGGACGCATCCAAACGACCGCGGACAATGTGATAGCGAACGCCCGGCAAGTCCTTAACGCGACCGCCACGCAACATTACCACAGAGTGTTCTTGCAAGTTGTGACCTTCGCCCGGGATATAGGCGGCAACCTCCATCCCATTGGTCAAACGTACGCGAGCAATTTTTCGCAAAGCGGAGTTAGGTTTTTTCGGAGTAGTCGTTTTCACTTGCAGACAAACGCCACGCTTGAACGGAGACGAATAATCAATCGGCTTGTTTTTTTTCATATTAAAACCGTGCGCCAAAGCCACTGATTGGGATTTTTTGGCCACCTTCTTGCGTGATTTTTTGATTAGTTGATTGATTGTTGGCACGATAAATAATTTAAACTGTAAAATTTAGACTGCAACTCGTTACTTTAGTCCAAAAGACGACCAAATCAAAGAGCGCCAACCCTTTATCTGGTCTCTTTTACTGTAATACAAAAGCCAAAAAAATGCAATATATTTTGGGGCTTGGCTATGTCTTTAGACGAAGAAGCTAAAAAGCCAGCCCAGTCAAGGCGGTAAAAATTAACGGCAACAACTTGTCAATCACGAAGCCGGCCACTAGAACAGCCAACAAGATAAGGAAAAAACGCTGGCGATAGAGTGATTCCTCCAAATAGCGAAAGCGCGGCGGCAAAACCGACAGCAGAACTGTGGCGCCATCCAGTGGCGGAATCGGTATTAAGTTAAACAAAGCCAGCATTACATTCACCAAAACAACCACGCCAAAAATAGTGATTATGGCCGGATTTAGATTCAACATCGGCGAAAAACGGATTAAAAGACCAAAAATTACCGCTAGCAAAATATTTGAGGCCGGTCCAGCCGCCGCCACATAAGCCGGTCCCCACTTGCCAGCCTGAAGGTTATAGGGGTTATAAGGCACCGGTTTGGCCCAACCAAAGACAATTCCGCCCGGTAAGAGCGAGAGTAAAAGAGGTAAAATGATAGAACCAAACGGGTCAATGTGCGCAATGGGGTTTAAGGTCAGACGACCGGCCAACTTAGCGGTTGGGTCGCCCAAAACATAGGCCATATAACCGTGGGACACTTCGTGAATGACCACGGACATGACCAAAACGATAATCGAAAAGATGGTGAGGGTTGCCATAATTGAGAAAAGGAGCCTAACGTCCGCGCGGCGCGGCCGCTAGACTTTTATTTAATTTCTTGCCAAAAAGTTATTTTATGATAACATTTAACAGTCCGTTTGTAAAAAGCGGTCATTACCTAAAAATCATGAAAACCTGCCCCATTTGTGACAAAGGCTCAAAACTGGTTGGTGGTTACTCCAACCGCGTGCGCGCCACTAAATATAACCCGACCGGTAAAGCTCGCAAGAAGCCTAATTTGCAATGGGCCAAAACCGCTGATGGCAAACGAATCCTAATCTGTACCCAATGCCTGAAAGCCGGCAAAAACCTAACTGTCAAAACCAAATAAAGAAAAAACCGGACAAACCTGAGTAAACTGGAGAGGGTAACCCTCTCCAGTTTTATTTTAACGGCGTTTAGGCTCCAAAATTGAGGGTGGTCGCTCAATTAGACAAAGCTTCAGACCGCAGATTGTGGCCATCTGTTTTAAAGAGAATTGTCCCTAAATCTTTTGTCTGCAAAATCGTCGCTCCGCTCGCCTCCAGTCGCGACAAAGTTTCTTGGTGGGGATGACCATAACGGTTATCAACACCACTGGAAACAACGGCATAGCGCGGGGCGGTTTTTTGAAGAAAAATCTCCGCGCTTCCGCTCTTGGCGCCGTGGTGACTAACTTTCAGGACTTCCGCTTCCAACCCGGAACCAATTTGATAAGCCAATCTTTCTTCTAAGGCCAACGGCGCGTCTCCTGTCAATAAAAAATTAATTTCCCCATAGGTAAGCTTAGCCACAATCGAAGCCGCGTTACTTTCGCCGTCTTTGGTTCCGGCGTTGAAAATTTCCAGCCATGTATTTTGGTCCAAAATTACTTTCATCCCCTCTTGAGCCAGAAGTTTTTGCGCCCTTTCTGCCTCAATTTTTGTTTGCAAAGCTTGGTAAGCGGCGCTCTCGCTTGCGGTTTCTGGCGCCAAGTAAGCCAAGACCGCGAAACGGTCAAAGACATCCGGCAACCCGCCAATGTGGTCCAAATCCGGATGAGTAGCAACCACCAAATCAATTGACCGATCAAAAAAAGGCACCGCGCGCCCCAGGGCGCGAATAACTTTTTTGTCTGGCCCGCCGTCAATCAAAATTTGATTTTTATTTGGCGCCGTAATCAAAATCGCGTCCCCCTGGCCAACATCCAAAAAAGCCACTTGCAAAAAATCTGTCGGTTGAGATTGCCAAACAACCCCCCAAACAAAAAGATTACCAACCAACAAAACAACGACCACAACCCACCGCCATTTCATATTTTTGAAATATTAAAAAAACTTAAGACTAGCCTCTGCTATTTTATAACAAACAATATTTAAATGTTACCAAATTTTATTCTAACCAATCCTTCCTTTATCCACAGTCTACCATTTTATGCGGCCGCATAAAATGGTAGACTTGCTAATGATCAATTATTTATTACTTATTCACTTAACTACTAACCTAAAATGACCTTAACCGATGAAATTTTATTTTTTCTATCAAACCACCCGGGCAACTATAAAAGACTAAGACAGGACCTAAGTCATAATCGAACTTTTACAGAAGACGAGCGAGAAAGGCAAAGATTTAACAAAACAATACTCAACACTTTGCATAAACTTAAAAAAAGAGGCTTGGTGGAAGGAAACAGCAATTCTTGGAAAATTTCCCAACTAGGAAAAAAATTCCTTTTTCATCCGAAAAAACTGAATTTGGACAAAGAAAAAACAAGCAGGCCCACCACAAAAAAACTGATTGTAATGTTTGATATTCCAGAAACAAAGAGAGTAGATAGAAACTGGCTAAGAACTCAATTAAGAAAAATAGATTTTATGATGGTTCAACAAAGCGTTTGGCTGGGGCCGGCCCCCTTGCCTCAAGCTCTCGTTTCAGCCCTAAAAGACCTGGGGCTTTTAGAGTACCTAAAATTTTTTGAGGTTAAAGAAAAAGATATTATCTAAAACTTTTTACACTCTTTTTCGCGCCCTAAAATAATCAGAGATTATCTCCTATATTGTGCGGCCGCATAATATAGGAGATAATTCTTTTCTTGTCAAAAGCAAGTAAATTTTTGTTAAAAGCAAATAAAAATTCTTATCTATCTTTTTTTATTCCCCAAAAAACAAATACTACCAAGAGCCCATAAGAGACCAGTACCAACCAGAGGGGAGGAGCGGAGATTGTTACTGAAGCCAACGGGAAACGCGCGAAAAACTGCGCTGATTTGATAATATATCCCAGAACAAAATAAGAACCATACGCAAAGGGCAGGGACGGAAAGCTCCCCAAAAATCCGGCGAGACCGGTCAAAAAAGACAGAAGCATTCCCAAAGGAATCGCTGGCAGTATGACAATGTTCGCCAAAAAACCAATTAAAGAAATGTTTCCTGTTTTGTATATCAACCAGGAATAGACGGCTGCTTGAGCGCCCAGGGTTGTTGAGATAACTTCGCGCAAGCCGAGCCTGGTCGGCACAAATCTCAGGCGGCTTTCAATTAAAGGTGACAAATAAATCAACCCAAGCGTCGCCAAAAACGACAACTGGAACCCCAAATCAAAGATCAAGATTTTGGGGTTCCATAAAGTCATCAAAACACCGGCAAAAACCAGAGCCACGCCAGCCTCATAAATTCGCCCATAACCACGAGCCAACAGACCCAAAATCGCCATTACCGAGGCGCGAGCCACTGATGCTCCCCCACCAACCATCAAACTAAAAAACAAAACCCCCAACACGCTTCCTGATATTGCCCAAGCGTGAGGCAAGAAAAACAAGGCTCTCAGAATATAGCTCGCGACGATAGACAAATTGAAGCCGGATAAGACCACCACATGAGAAATACCGACCCGACGAAAGACTTCTTCTAATTCTTCGCCTAAACCGGACTTGCCACCAAGCAGTATTCCGGAAGCCAGAGCTGACGCCGGCTCGGGAATAACTTTTTCTATTTTTTGCTGAAAAGTTTTTTTCAGTCTAATCAACCCTCCTAGCACCGACCACGGGGCCGGTGAAACTTTTTTGATTTCGGGATAAAAAAACTGACGACCAATATCACGCGCGGCCAAATATTTTTCATATTCAAAAATTTGCCCACTTTCAGTCTCAAAATTTTCCGGTTGGCGCAATTCGCCTGCTAGCTGAACAGTTTCACCGTAAAAATAGGCCGGGAATCTCTCGGTAAAAACCAGGATTTTTTCGCCGGTTATTGTTTCTTTAACTATCAACCGAGTATTGCCTTCTCGTTCCTCCGGTTCAGCGACTATCTTGCCGACCAAAACAACATCTTCATCCGACGGCAAAGATGATTTTTCAACCGAGGCGAACTCCAAACGTCCGGCCCCCATCGACAAACCTAACAAAAAAACAGCTAACAACCAAAAGCGTCCAAGATCCGGTTTTAAAAAAGCGAGAACGCCAAATAAACTGGCCAAAAACAAAAACCAAACGACCAACCACCAACCAAAGCCCAGTAACGCCGACATTATCACGCCTCCCAAAAAACCGGCAATCAAGAGCCCGGCAAAAATTCTAGCTTGAAACATATTTTTTAAAACAGCTCGCCCTGCTCTTCACCGGCTTCATCCATCGCCCGGTTAGCCAACTTGTCAGCCAAGGCATTCTCTTCGCGCGGTATATGTCTAAAGGTTAAATTTTTAAATTCCGCGACCCGCAAGTTCCAAATTTTTATAAAAAGCGGCACAAGTTTTTCTTCTTTGATTTGGTACTCGCCGTTTAATTGACGACAAACCAATTCGCTGTCCAACCGGGCTTCTATCGCCAAATTTTTCACTTTTTCTTTACCGAATACTTTCTTGAGGGTCTCCAAACCCAACAAAACCGCTTTGTACTCCGCCTCATTGTTGGTTAGCACCCCCAAAAAAGCCCTAGCCTCCCTGACCACCTTCCCCCTCTCGTCAAGAATGGCCACCCCAGCGCCACCCGGACCGGGATTCCCGCGCGAGCCGCCATCGGTGTGTAAAATTATTTTTTCCATTTTTTTATTATAGCCTGCTCACCAAGAAAAAACCACGTTATTTACTCGGCCCGTTTAACGTCCACCAAGCGCAAGCGCAATTCCGGCCTGGCTTTAAAAGTCGATTTTTCTAAATTGACCAATAAATCCAATCTTTCGCCTCGCGCTAAATTAACATCTTCAAAATTATGGCCATTTCGAGAATCAAACTCTTCCTTAAGCAAGGTTGGGGGACAAGTGAAAAAACCAATTGCCAAAATTATCCCACCTCGGCTGTTTTTGAAACCAAGTTCCAAGTGAATGCCACCGTTACCAAAAGTGCGGACCGACTCAAGCAAAACATTCTTGAGCAAAAAAACCGGTTTTGGATTGCCAACGCCAAAGGGACCAAATTGTTCAACGTCTTCATAGGTGCCCCACGTTATTTCATCAAGCATAATTTCTGAATCTATCTCCAACTTATTTTCCACTTTTTGCTTTTCAACTTTTTTAAAAGCCTGATTTAACTTTTGAGACAATTCTTTTTCTTGGCCATCAGCCAGAGTGAAACCGGCAGCCACCGTATGCCCCCCAAAGGCCTCAAAAAATTCGCCGCCCCCGGCAGCTTGCATCAACCCCACCAAACTGACCGAACCGTCAGACCGGCACGAACCTTTAATTTCCCCACGGCTGTTTCGCGACCACAAGAAAATCGGTCGTTCATATTTTTCCAGCAAACGACTAGCCGCCAAACCCAAAACGCCCAAGCCCCAATCGGGGTTGCCAGCGACGATAACCGCTGGTAATTTTTTATCTTTGAATAAGAAGTCGGCTTCTTTCAAAATAACATCCACCAAAACACGACGTTCCTTATTTTTTTCCACCAAATGACGAGCAATCATCACCGCCTCAATGTCATCATCAGTGCGCAAAAGATAATAAGCCTGCGAAGCTGACGACATTCGGCCGGCCGAATTGAGATGCGGACCCACCATAAAGCCGATATCATCTTCCGAAACGTAGGCCGGTTTAATTTTGAGCATCCCGAGCAAAGTCTGAAGACCTAGGCGTTTGGTTCGGCGCAAAACCTTCAGGCCAAAGAGCGCCAAGACACGATTCTCTCCCTCAAGCGGCACCATATCGCTAATGGTTGAAATAGCCACCAGGTCGAGCAGCCATTTTTCCCAACCTTCAGGAATATTAAAACGCTCAAGCGCCAAAATTACTTGAACCAACTTAAAGGCCACGGCGCAACCGGCAAGCATTTTGAAAGGATATTGGTCATCTTCCCGTTTAGCGTCGACAATCGCGAGCGCCGGCGGCAATTTTTCTTGTGTCAGATGGTGGTCGGTGATAATCACATCCAAACCCAATTTGTTCGCTTCGACCACCGCCTCAATATTCGTAATGCCACAATCAACTGTGACAATCAACTTGACTCCTTCCACGGCAAATTTTTTAACCGCTTCTGTTGTCAGGCCATGTGCTTCTAAATGACGATCTGGTATATATGCCTCAAAATCGTTGTAACCAATCCGTTTAAAAAAAGATTCAATCACCAGAGCGCCGGGGATACCATCCGCGTCATAATCACCAAAAATAATTACTCTTTCTTTGCGGTAAATCGCATCAATAACCCGACGAGCGGCCGTTTCAATATCGGTCATCAAAAAGGGGTCGTGCAAATCTCGCTCGTAAGACGGGTTCAGATACCTTGACGCTTCATCGGCCGTCTCTATCCCCCGACTGAAAAGCAGTTGACGCGTGAGCGGTGAAAAATCCGCCAAGGCGATTTCTGTTTTCTTACTTAGCGGCTTGCGTTTAAGCCATTTTTTGGTTGCCATAGATATATTATAACACAACTTGGTTTGCCCTAAATTTCTGGCGTTTTTCAATTTTTCTCTTTAAACCATCTGCAAAATACGCTATACTATCTAAAAATCAGGGGTTTGGTTATCGTTGTTCTTTATTTTTGATTTTAATTTTTACATTTTAAATTATTTATATGGATTGTCTTTTTTGCAAAATTGTCGCTGGCGAAATCCCGGCTCATAAAGTTTACGAGGATGATAAGTTTATCGCTTTTTTGGATATCAAACCGGTAAATCCCGGCCATGCCTTAATCATTCCCAAAGCGCACTATCGTAACTTATTTGATATGCCTTCTGACTTGATGTCTGAACTAGGACCACTGATCAAAAAAATCGCACTAGCAGTCAAAGAGGCGACTAAGGCTGAGGGTATAAACATCGGCTGGAACAATGAACCAGCCGCTGGCCAACTTATTTATCATTCGCACACACATATTATGCCTCGCTTTGTCGGCGACGGCTTTGAACACTGGCATGGCAAAACTGAACCAACACCAGAAGAATTCGCCAAACTGGCAACTGACATCAAAAAAAATCTACTTGAAAGTTAGAGCCGGGGAAATTTTTAACGGCAAACCTATTTTTATTCTAGCATCTTCAAACCAGCCAATTTCCCACCCGAAGCTATATAATCAAGCATCGCTCCGCCG
>Ga0116156_10001463_pt1 | contig 22980 bp, 11 predicted proteins | sample AD_UKC045_MetaG_FD_89891 | JGI IMG/M metagenome (GOLD analysis project Ga0116156, IMG submission 89891) | Active sludge microbial communities of municipal wastewater-treating anaerobic digesters from USA - AD_UKC045_MetaG | ecosystem: Engineered > Bioreactor > Anaerobic > Digestate | place: USA... | reverse complement strand
GCTGACGGGCCGCGATCCGTTTGAGGCGGAGACGCTCGCCGAGCTGTTCCACCTGGTCACGACCTGCGACCCGCCGTTACCATCGAGCCGAAGCGACGCGCGGATTCCCGCCCCTCTGGACGCACTGATCCGGGCCTGCATGGCCAAGGACCCCGGCCGGCGGCTGGCCACGATCGACGCGGTCCTGACCGTGCTGGAAGGCGACCTGGGCCTGCCGTGCTGGACGCCCGAGCAGGCCCAGGCGTGGTGGGCTCAACGGCATCCGGCGGCGCCGAGGACAGCAGACTGACGCCGGGCGATCGCGGTGGCGCTCTTGATTGCCGGTCATCAGTTTCCACGTAGGACGGAATGCCGTTCCGTCTTAACGCGGGCTTGCGCCCGCAACCCAATTGGCGAGCGGGGTGGCGTCAGCCCCCCGGTTCTGACTCGGACAACCCTCCCGAAAACGGGGGGGGTCTGACGCCACCCCGCTCGCCAAGCCAAGATGTGCGCGCGACGCACTCTAAACTCCTCGGCTCCAAGCCGGTAGGCAGCAGGAAGAGATGAAGTGAAAGATGAGGGGAAAGATGAGGGGTTTCACGTTCCGGCGCAGCCGGATAAGGTCTTAGAATCTAGCACACACGGTGTCGCCAAGTCCCCGCGCCGCGAGGAATCCGGATCAGCAGCCTTGACGCGAAGCTGCAATCAGTTGCGCGGCGCCTTGAGCCAACAGGTCGGCGGCCGCCTGCTGCCCCAGGGACTCGGCTTGTTCCGGCGGACCGGCCACCGAGACCGACAGACGCTCGCGCCCGTCGTGGCTGAGCACCACGGCATCCAACTGCAATTGGCCGCCGTCCACTCGCGCCCAGACGCCGACGGGGGCCAGGCAGCCGGTGTGCAAGGCCGTCAGCAGGGCCCGTTCGGCAAGGACCGCAGCGTGCGTGACGGGATGATCCAGTTGGGCCAGCGTCTGGAGGCTGGGGGCGTCATCGCTGCGGGCCTCGATTCCCAGCGCGCCTTGACCGGCCGCTGGCAGCATGAGTTCGTACGGCAGGATTTGCGTGATGCGCTCGCCAAGACCCAAACGTCTCAGGCCGGCCTCGGCCAGCACGATGGCCTCGTACCGGCCCTCGTCCAGCTTCCGCAGCCGAGTGTCCACGTTGCCGCGGATTTCCGAAACCTGCAGATCGGGCCGAGCGTGCAACAATTGGGCGCGGCGGCGAACGCTGCCGGTGCCGATGCGCGCCCTCTCTGGCAACGCGTCGAGGCTGCCGGCAAGGCGGGACACGAGGACATCCCGCGTGCTTTCACGCTCGGGGACCGCGGCCAACTGCAGGCCCGGAACGCGTTCGGTGGGCAGGTCTTTCAGGCTGTGGACGGCCAGGTCGATGGCGCCGTCCAACAACGCCCGCTGCAGTTCCTTGGTGAACACCCCTTGGCCGCCGATGGCCCCCAGCGGCCGGGACGACACGTCGCCCTGGGTCGAGACGTGAATCATCTCGACCTGAACGCCTCGCCTGCCCAATTCGGCCGCGACCCATTCGGCCTGCCAGCGAGCCAAGGCGCTGGCGCGGGTTCCCAACCGCAGCCGAGGCGTCGCTGTTTGGTTACAGCTGGAGTCTGCGGTGGGACTTGCAGCGGATGCGGCGTGGTCGGCTCTTTCGCGGGGCATCGGCGATGCACTCCTAACGCGGCCTTGCAGCCGCAACCAAAGTAGCATGGCTCTCCGAGCCGTGCAAAGTACGCCGCACGGCTCGGAGAGCCATGCTACGAAGATGCGCTCACCACGTGCGCATCTTACGGCCCGGGACTCTAGCTGTCATCCCCCGGCCAGTCGGCTGTCTGCGAATCCGGCGGGGACGGCATAGGCCGGCTTTTCCCGGTTCTGCTGTTGGGGCGGCACCACCACCCCGCAGCTCACGAGGTATTGGAGCGCCTGATCGACCGTCATGTTCAAATCCAGCACCTCGCTTTTCCGAACCATGACCGTAAAACCGGTGCCGGGCACGGGCGAGGTGGGAATCAACAGGCTGAGCATCGGTTCGTTGGCCGCTGCACCAACGTCGAGAATCGCTTCGCCCGTCACGAACGCAATCGCCCAGGTGCCGCGCCGCGGGTATTCGACTGCCACCACGCGATTGAATCCAATGGTGCGATCGCCGAACACGTAGTCCGTTACCTGCTTGACCGACGAGTACACGTTCCGGACCACCGGCAAGCGTTCGATGAACCCTTCAAACAGGCTCCAGACCCACCGTCCGATACCTGCGCCGAAGAACTTGCCGAGCAGATACATGACCAGCACGAAAACGGCCAAGAACACCGGAACGACCATCGTCCGCCGCAGGTAGACGAGATTCACATAGCGTTCGAAGCAACCTTGAGCCGTTTGCGGAAACGCCGCACCGGGATTCTCTTTCACCACTTCGTAGACATGACGCGGAATCCACTCGCCGCTGCTCAACGGCTCGTAAGCCTTTGCCGGAACGGCCCCCGACTCGTGCGTGCGGACATCCCAGATCGCCGTCACGATCAAGCGTCGGGCGACGTTTTCGACAGGCGCGAAAACGTAAGCCGAAATCAGGTTCCAGGCCCAGAGGAAGACGACGATCGTCAGCAGCGGCGGCAGGACCACCCCCAGCCCGTGCAAAACGGCGCGGCGAAACGGCCGCCGTCGCGGTGCCTTACCTTTTGTTACTTCATCGATGCCAGGCATGTCTGACGTGCCATTCTTGCAAAAAACGTCGTATGGGAACGTCACCGAGCGCTCACTGCCGCCGCTGGGCAAGCCCTACACCGCGCGCGACCACGGCCACCGTCACCCGTGCCGCCCCCGCGCGACGCAGCGTGCGGGCGGCCTCGCTGGCCGTGGACCCCGTGGTCATGATGTCGTCGACCAACAGCACGTGGCTGCCAACTATATCATAATCGGAATTGAACGCGAATGCGTCCCGGACGTTGGCCGCGCGTTCCGAGGGCAGTAGCGTTCCTTGTTTTTGGGTGCGGCGGCGGCACCGGATCAAGTCGTCCGCCGAGGGCAGGCGGAGTCGCCTCCCCATCGCCTCCACCAGCAGGTCCGGACCGTTGACGCCGCGCCAGACGCGTTTCAGCCAATGCGCCGGAACCGGAACGAGCAGGTCCGGCGCGGACTCCGTCAGCGTCTGCCGGACACGGTCGGCCAGCAGGCACCCCACGGACAGCGTAAGCGCTTCATGGGCGTTTTGCTTCATGCGAATGACCGCCTCGCGAAGGGGGCCCTGGTACACGCCCAGCGCCACGGCGGCCTGAAAGTGATAGCGCCGGTCGCGGCAGCGAGGACAATCGTCCTCCCGGTGATCCGGGCCCGTCGGCGCCGCGCACCGCCGGCACACCGACTCGCGCAGCGTTTGGAATGCCTGGCGGCACTCGGAGCACAACAACGGCGGTTCGGCGAGCGCGGGGAGTTCGGCGCCGCAGAAATTGCAGGCGGGCGGCAACAGCAGATCGGCGCCCAGCGTCAGGTACCGCCGCAGATGCAGGCCCAGCCCTATCACTCGACCGGTCACATTCGGCTCCCGCCACAACGCGGCCGTGCCAGCCGCCCCAACCGGTTTTACGCGAACAGCAGATCTTCCACGGCGTACCCCGTTCCCAAGCCGAACACGCGGTCGACGTTCTCGCGGAGGATGCACTTGCCGAGAGCCACCGCGCGCTCTTCGTCCCAGCCGCGATCGACGACGAACCGTTCGGCCAGCACCTTGGCCAGGACGCGCTTGTACATGCGGAACTTGGGCAACGCGAATTCCAACTTGTACATGTCGCTGTAGTAGCCGATCTGCTTCGTCTGCGGCACCGCCTCCAGACGCGCCGACAAATCGCGCTCGATAAACGCCGGCGTGTTCGAGTACCACCAGTGACCGTTCGTCACCACATTGGGAAAGATCCAGGCGTAGCTGACGAGTTCCTGGTTGGTGACGCTGGCCAACACGGAAACGGGGAAGGTCACATTCGGAAAGGCGTTGAACAGTTCCCGGTATTGAATCAGCGACACGCGGCTGTCGTACAGGTCCTGCCCCTGGTACACCCCCGCTTCGTAAACGCGGCGGTTGACGCCGATCATCAGGTCAAAGGGCAGATGAAATTCGGCACAGAATTCCACCAGCGTCCAAAAGACAAAATGGGACAGCGCCTGCCGGTGAGACAAAGCCGCCTCCTCGCCTCGTCGGCAGACCTCTCCAACCGCCGTGTCGGCTCGCCCCGCAGAGATTTTCGCGGGGGAGAAGTCCGGGGGCAGGCTGATCGCACAGGCCTTGGCGTCCTTGGCCTTGAAACGCTCGAACCGCTTGCCGATCGCCGCCCGCAGCGCACCGGCATCGCCGATGGAGGCGCCGGCCGCCCGCTCCAAGCGCTCGCGCACCTCGGGCTTGGCCAGGTGAAACACGAGATCGTCCGTCCGCAGGCACGGGATGTACACGGCCGTGTCAAAGCCTTCCAGCGGGTCGTCGAACTCGTTCGTCAGGAACACCGCCTGCAACTTGCTCTGGTCCAGGACCTGCCCGGCCCAGTCCTCGGAGCCGAGTTTCTCGACAGCGGCATCGTACAGCGGCTCCCAGTTGGTCGCCGTGATCCGGTCGCCTTGGAAGCCGAAGAAGGCCTGGGCGAGTTCCAGAAACCAGCTGTACTGAATGGTGTTCTGCAGCGGCGCCAAGTTGGCGAACAGACGCCCGCATTTCTCCTTGGGATCCAAGCCCGGCTCTTCGATCTGCTCCTTGGGCACGCCCGCCGAGTGGGCCAACTCCGTGTAGTAGTGGTAGCCCAGGATGTCGGCCAGCGTGGCCGACGCCGGCTGAAGCGCGTTGATGTGCGTGTGGGGATCGATCAAAACGACCGAGTCCAATTCCTCAAAGATGCGTAGACGTAGCGCGTCGGACATGGCGTGGATCAACCTTCGCAAAAACGGGTCGTGATCGTAACACTACCAGAGGCAACCGGTGCAGGCCGGCACAGGCTCGCCCAGATTTAGAACCGCTAACAAAACCGAAATCGGAGACCTTCGGTCGGCGGTTTCGGCGGGGTCAGAGACCCGCGCCGAACGGTTTTGTTAGCGGTTCTAGGCTCCAGCAGCGATTGTAACACAAAAGGTGTACGTAGACATGCGTGGCAGCCGTTTTTCCAACGAATCGCGTGTCACGACAAGATCCTTCGCGTCTTCAGGTCGAAATGCACGTCTCCATTCTCTGGCCTTCCGGCACGATCGCTTTGGGGACGACCACAATGCCGCCCTCCGCGACCGTGCAGCCGTTGGCGCGATCTTCATCTGGGTCCCAGCCGATCCGCGCGCCTTCGGGGACACGCACGTGCTTGTCAATGATGGCCCGCCGGACTTTGGCGTGGCGGCCGATTTCGACGCCTTCAAACAAGACCGAATCCTCGACCTCCGCCCAACTGTTCACCCGCACATTATACGACAGCAGCGAACGCTTGACGCGGCCTCCGGAGATGATCGAACCGGCGCAGGCAACGCTTCCCAGCAGTTCGCCTGCCCGCCGGTCCGGGCCTCCGGTGGTGGTGAACACCGTCTTGGCCGGAGGCCAGGGCGGCATGTACGTATGGATGGGCCACGTCTGATTGTAGAGGTTTAGTTCGGGCTTCACCGCCACGAGGTCCATGTTGGCCTCATAGTAGGCTTCGATCGTCCCCACGTCGCGCCAATACTGCGTCGCCCCCGTGCCCGGATCGCGGAACGGATAGGCCTGCACCAAGTGCGTGCCGATGATCGACGGCAAGATGTCCTTGCCGAAGTCGTGCGAACTGTTCGGCTTGGTGGCATCGGCGCAGAGCAATTCGTACAGCACGCGGGCATCGAAGACGTAAATGCCCATCGAGGCGAGGAAACGCCGAGGATCATCCGGCATCGGCTCCACGCGGGCTGGTTTCTCGATGAACTTCTGCACGCGCCACGCGCCGTCCACCTGGATGACTCCGAAATGCCGGCTGTATTCCAGTTCCATGGGCAGACAGGCCAGCGTGGCGACGGCCCCCGACTCGATGTGCTGGGCGAGCAACGGCCGGTAGTCCATCATGTAGACGTGATCCCCGGACAGGATCAGCACGTACTTCGGCTGATAGCGTTCCAGCGTATAAATGTTCTGGTACACCGCGTCCGCCGTAGCGCGGTACCAGCTTTCGCCGATACGCTGCTCCGGCGGAACGACATCGATGAATTCGTTCAACTCGCGATACAGGAACTTCCAGCCGACGTCAATGTGACGGTCCAGGCTGGCGGCTTTGTACTGGGTCAGCAGGAGCACCCGTCGAAGGCCGCTGTTGATGCAATTGGAGAGCGTAAAGTCGATAATGCGATAAGCGCCGCCAAAGGGGACGGCCGGCTTGCTGCGGTCGCGCGTCAACGGCTCCAAACGTGTGCCTCTCCCGCCGGCCAGGATCAAGCTCAAAACGTCGTTCATGACGGACTCCGATCTAACGGCGGCCACCAAGCAGCAACACTCCCCGCGCCGCCGCGACAGACGAAACATCGCCGCCGATGGTGGCCAAGTTGACTGGGGAGCCGATTGAGCGACGCCGCGTTTGTATTGAAGTGAAATTATTCTACCAGCAACATTTCCTGTTGCAAGCAGTCGCTGCGGGCTTTAGAATTTGAGGCGTGATACGGAAACCGACCACTTCCACGAAAGTCGAACCGATGGATGCGGAACACTTGGTGTTCGAGTCCCTGCGCCGCATTGTGCGCTCGTTGGACGTGCATTCGCGAGCGCTGCTCCGCGAGCACAATCTGACGGGGCCGCAACTCAGCGTGTTAAAAGAACTGGCTCGTCACGGGCAGGCCCCGATTGGCACGCTGGCCAAGAATACGTTCCTGGGCGCGCCGACCGTTACCGGCGTGGTCGATCGCCTGCAGCGGCAGGGTTGGGTCGAGCGAGGGCATGGCAGGGACGATCGGCGCCAGGTGGTGATCACGATTACCGAGGCGGGCAGACGGTTGTTGGAAAGCGATCGACCTCTGTTTCCCCACGCTTTTTGCGACAGCCTCCGCCGGCTGCCCGAAGCCGAGCAGCGTCAGATCTGTGACGTGCTGCAGCGGGTGGCCAAAATGATGGAAGATTCCGCATTTCATGTCGTCGGTTAACAAAGGGCTGTAGCGTGGCGATCAGGACACTGGAAAGAGAAGTCGCGATCGTAAGACCGCTCGCGGAACGCGATCCCACGTGGTTCCGAGACGCGGTCATTTATCAGCTGCACGTGCGCTCGTTTTACGATTCGACCGGCGACGGGATCGGCGACTTTCGCGGGCTGACGGAGAAGCTGGGCTATATCCAGGATCTGGGCGTCACGGCCATTTGGTTGCTGCCCTTTTTTCTGTCGCCGCTGCGGGACGACGGTTACGACATCGCGGATTACACGCGCATCAACCCTGCCTACGGAAACCTTCGCGATTTCGAGACCTTCCTGCGCGAGGCTCACAGCCGCGATTTGCGGGTGATCACCGAAATGGTCATGAACCACACGTCGGACCAGCACGAGTGGTTCCAGAAGTCGCGGCAGGCCCAACCCGGCGACAAGTGGCGCGATTTCTACGTGTGGAGCGACACGAACGAACGGTACAAGGAAGCCCGCATCATTTTTCAGGACTTCGAAACGTCGAACTGGACGTGGGATCCCGCGGCCGGGGCGTTTTTCTGGCACCGCTTCTACCACCACCAGCCCGACCTGAACTTCGACAATCCGGAAGTCCACGAGATGATGTTCCAGGCGATCGACTTCTGGCTGGACATGGGCGTAGACGGGGTGCGTTTGGATGCGGTGCCCTATCTGTACGAGCGGGAAGGCACCAACTGCGAGAATCTGCCGGAGACCCACGAGTTCCTGAAGCAACTCCGCCGCCACGTGGAAGAGAAATACGCCGACAAAATGCTGCTGGCCGAAGCCAACCAATGGCCGGAAGACGCCGCGGCGTACTTCGGCGACGGCGACGAATGCCACATGAACTTTCACTTCCCGCTGATGCCACGGCTGTTTATGGCCATCGAACGGGAAGACCGCTTTCCCATCATCGACGTCCTGGAACAGACGCCGGCCATCCCGGCCAATTGTCAATGGGCGATCTTCCTGCGGAATCACGACGAGTTGACGCTGGAGATGGTCACCGACGAAGAGCGGGACTACATGTACCGGGCCTATGCCGACGATCCGCGGGCCCGCGTCAACCTGGGCATCCGCCGCCGGCTGGCCCCCCTGTTGCGTGACAACCGACGCAAGATGGAACTGCTGAACGGCCTGCTGCTCTCGCTGCCCGGAACGCCGATCATTTACTACGGCGACGAGATCCGCATGGGGGACAACATTTACCTGGGCGACCGCGACTCAGTGCGCACGCCGATGCAGTGGAACGACGACCGCAACGCGGGTTTCTCGCGAGCCAACCCCCAGCGCTTGTTCCTGCCGGTGATCATCGATGCCCCGTTCCATTACGCCTCCTGCAACGTGGAAGTCGAGCAGGGCCGCCCGCACTCGATGCTGTGGTGGATGCGGCGGATCATCGGCCTGCGAAAACAGCACGCGGCGTTCGGGCGTGGCGCGATCGAGTTTCTGACGCCGGACAATCCGAAAGTGCTGGCCTATCTGCGGCAGTATGAAAAAGAGACGCTGCTGGTGGTGGCCAACCTGTCGCGGTACTCGCAGTGCGCCGAACTGGAATTGTCGCGGTTCCGCGGGCAAACCCCGGTCGAACTCTTCGGCCTGACGCGGTTTCCGCCGATCGGCCAGTGGCCCTATTTCCTGACCCTGGGTCCGTACGCGTTCTACTGGTTCCGGCTGGAATGGGCCAGCGACGAAGCGGAGCCGCTGTCCGCCAAACTGCCGGCGTGCAGCATTGCCGAACGCTGGGACACGCTCTTCGACGGCAAGCCGCTCGGCTGCCTGGAAGCAGCGCTGCCGGCGTACCTGAAACGGCAACGCTGGTTCGCGGGCAAAGCCAGGCCGATCCAGCGCGTCAAGCTGCTGGACGTGCTCACGGTCCGCGACGTCCCGGAGGTCACCGCCGAAGTGAAACGGCACGGCCGGCCGCAAGCCGAGGGACTCCCGGCGACACGCCTGCTGATCGTGCGCGTGGTCTATGTCCAAGGCGAGGCGGAGACATACGTCCTGCCGGTAGTGTTCGCGCAAGGGGACCAGGAGTTGGACATCCTGGGCGACCGTCCGGGGGCGGGCATCATCTCGGTCGCGCGGTCGGACGGCGGCGCGGGGGCGACCTTGTGCGACACCACGCAAGAGAGCGAATTCTGGGTGCTGCTGTACGATGCCATCGGCCGCGACCGGGTCATTCCCGGCCGGCAGGGTGAAGTCGAGCCGTTCCAAACGCAGGCCTTCTTGCGGTTTGGGAAGGAAGTCCCGCTGGAGACGTCCGTCCACGGCGGCGAGCAGAGCAATACCTCGGCGGTGCTAGGCGGGCGGTTGATCCTGAAGCTGTTCCGGCGGATCGGCGAGGGCGAAAACCCGGATCTGGAAGTCAGCCGGTACCTCACCGAAAAGACGAATTTGACCTGCGTGCCGCAGGTGGCCGGGGCGCTCGACTATCGCGACACCAACGGCCAACGATACACGCTGGCCGTGCTGCACGAATATGTGGCCAACCTGGGTGACGCCTGGGTCTACACGCTCGATGAACTGGGCCGGTACTTGGAGCGGATCGAGTCGGAACTGTCCGGTGCTCCCCCGGCCGGCGTGCTGCCGCCCTCGTCGCTGCTGGAGTCGGCGGAGCGCGTGCCACCGTCGCTGGCGCAGGAGATGATCGGACCCTACCTGACGTCCGCCGAATTGCTGGGCAAACGCACCGCCGAACTGCACCTGGCGTTGGCCGCCGGCCAAGACGAGAGCTTTAAGCCGGAGCCCTTTACGAAGCTGTACCAGCGCAGCTTGTACCAATCGCTGCGCGCCCAGGCCCGCCGGACGCTGGAGTTGCTGAGAAGCCGGCACGCGCATTTTCCGGATTCCGTCGCCGCGGTCGCCGGACGGTTGCTGGGGCACGAAGAAACGCTGCTCGAGCGTTACCGCGAACTGGCCCAGCGCCGCATCTCCGCGCTGCGGACCCGCTGCCACGGCGATTTTCACCTGGGCCAGGTCTTGTTCACCGGCAAGGACTTCGTGATCATCGATTTCGAGGGAGAGCCGGATCGGCCGATCGGCGAACGCCGGATCAAGGCGTCGCCGCTGCGGGACGTGGCCAGCATGATTCGCTCGTTCCACTACGCCGCGCACGCGGTGGTTCGCCGTCCGCCGGTGGAATCCCCGTCGACCGCGGTCGATGGCGACGACCGCGCACGCTGGTTGACCGTCTGGTCCGCCTGGAGTTCGGCTGCCTACCTCAAGGCTTATCTGGCCGAGGCGTCGCGCGGCAGCTTTCTGCCGGACCGCCGGGAAGACCTGGAGACGTTGCTGAAGGCGTACTTGCTGGAGAAAGCCGTGTACGAACTCGGCTATGAACTGAACAACCGCCCGGAGTGGGTCTGCATTCCGCTGGCAGGCATTTTGCAGCTGCTCGAGGAGGCAACTCCTTGACGGCCGACGCCTGGAAGTAAGAAAACCGCATGGAACCGAACGGACCACCGCCGCCGAGACATCCGACGTATCCGCCGACCCTGGGGGCCACCTGCCTGGGCAACGGCGCGTGCCGGTTTCTGGTTTGGGCGCCGCACGTCGAGCGTGTCGACCTGAAATTGCTGACGCCCAACGAGCGTTGGCTGCCGATGCGGCCGCGCGAGCGGGGTTACTTCGAGGTGGTTGCCGCAGGGGTCGGCCCAGGGACCCGCTACGGGTTCCGCCTCGACGGCCAGCGCGACCGGCCCGATCCGGCTTCGCGATTCCAGCCGGACGGCGTGCACCGTGCTTCGGCGGTGGTCGATCCGCAGTTCGCCTGGTCCGACGAGCATTGGCACGGCATCCCGCTGCACCAGTACGTGACGTACGAGCTGCACGTGGGAACCTTTACGCCGGAGGGCACGTTCGACGCCGCGGCCGCCTATTTGGACGACCTGCGGGAACTGGGCGTCACGGCGATCGAACTGATGCCGGTCGCCCAGTTTTCCGGCGGGCGGAACTGGGGGTACGACGGGGTGCATCCGTTTGCCGTTCAGAACACCTACGGCGGGCCGGACGGTTTGCGGCGATTCGTCAATACGGCGCACCAGCGCGGGCTGGCGGTGGTCCTGGACGTGGTCTACAACCACCTCGGTCCCGAAGGGAATTATCTGTCCGAGTTTGGGGAGTACTTCACGGATCGCTACCACACGCCTTGGGGCCGGGCGGTCAACTTCGACGGTCCGGGCAGCGACGAAGTGCGGCGATTCTTCATCGAGAACGCCCTCGACTGGATCGCGGCCTTCCATATCGACGCCCTGCGGCTGGACGCCGTCCACGCGATCTGCGATTTCTCGGCCCGGCCGTTCCTGCAAGAACTGGCCGACGCGGTGCGGTTGGAAGGCGAGCGGCTGAACCGCCGCGTGTACACGATTGCCGAGAGCAGCTTGAACGACTCGCGGTTGATCGCCCCCAAAGAACTGGGCGGCTGCGGCCTTGACGCCCAGTGGTGTGACGACCTGCATCACGCGCTGCGCACGGCCTTGCAGGACGAGCGATCCGGTTATTACGCCGACTACCGCGGCTTCGAGGATCTCGTGAAAGCCTACCGCGACGGTTTCGTGCAGGACGGCCGCTGGTCCGAATACCGCGGCCGTCGGCACGGCAATTCTGCGCGGCATCTCGATCCGATCAAGTTGGTTGTGTGCTCCCAAAACCACGACCAGATCGGCAATCGTCTTCGAGGCGAGCGGCCGACGGAGTTGCTGTCGCACGAGCAGCTGAAACTGGCTGCCGCCGCGGTGATCCTGTCGCCCTGCCAGCCGATGTTGTTCATGGGGGAAGAGTACGGCGAGACGGCGCCTTTTCAGTTTTTTGTCAGCTACAGCGATCCCGCGCTGGTCGAGGCCGTGCGCCGCGGGCGGAAGGAAGAGTTCGCCCGGTTTGACTGGCAGGAAGAACCGCCCGATCCGCAGGACGAACAAACGTTCCAGCGGTGCAAACTGAACCACGGGCTGAAGCGCGCCGGTCGCCATCGCCTGTTGCGGGACTACTACAGGCGGCTGATCGAGCTGCGCAAGGCCGAGCCGCCCTTGGCGTTTCCCGCACGCGAGCGTTCGGAGATCTCGGTCTGGGCGCCGGCTCGGGCGATGGCCGTCCGCTACTGGTCGGCCGACCGGGAGCTGATCGTGGTGCTTCATTTGGGAGCGGAGACGGCGGTCGTGGCCGCCGGGCTGCCGTCCGGTACGTGGGACAAGGTGCTCGATTCGGCGGACCCGCAGTGGGGCGGCCCCGGCAGCGGACTGCCGCCGCGTCTGGAGTCATCCGGCGAGGTGGCGTTATCGCTGGCCCCTTATTCCGCGGCCTGTTACAGGAGAATCGAGTAGCTCAACGTATTCGCTGTTGCGCGGGGAAGGAAAATCGTCGATGACCGACAGGGACCCGGACAAACCGATTATTGGATTGGGCAAGCGGCTCCGCGGCCCGCGGTCGCGGGAACGGAGGCTGGGGACGCTGGGCGGCGCGCGCCGCGCGTGGCCGGGGAAGCCGTATCCGCTAGGGGCTGCGTGGGATGGACGTGGCGTGAACTTCGCCCTGTACGCGGAACATGCCACCCAGGTGGAACTGTGCTTGTTCGACTCGGCGGCCGCGGACCGGGAAGCCGAGCGGATCCCCATGCCGGAACAATCCGACATGGTATGGCACGTGTTTCTGCCGGATGCCGCTCCCGGACAGCTCTATGGTTACCGCGTGCACGGCCCTTATGAGCCGCAACAGGGACATCGCTTCAATCCCCACAAGGTGCTGTTGGATCCCTACGCGAAACTGGTCGGGCGACGGACGCATTGGGACGATTCGCTGTTTGGCTACACCATCGGTTCCGCGGACGAAGACCTCTCGTTCGACGAGCGGGACAGCGCGGCCCATGCGCCGCTGGCAGCCGTCATCGATCCCGCCTTCACCTGGGGCGACGACCGGCCGCCGAAAACGCCCATGCACAAGACGATCCTTTACGAGTTGCACGTCCGCGGCTTTACGAAGCTCCACCCCAAAATCCCGGAAAACCTCCGCGGCACGTACGCGGGCCTGGCTTCGGCGCCGGCCATCCGGTACCTGAAGTCGCTCGGCATCACCGCCGTGGAACTCTTGCCCGTGCATCATTTCCTGCAAGACCGGCACCTGGTCGACCGAAATCTGGCCAACTATTGGGGCTACAACACCCTCGGGTTTTTCGCGCCGCAGATCGCTTACGCGGCGTCAGACTTTCCGCTGGACGCGGTCCGCGAATTCAAGATGATGGTCCGCAATCTCCATGCGGCCGGGATCGAGGTGATCGTGGATGTGGTCTACAACCACACGGCCGAGGGCAATCATCTGGGGCCGACGCTTTCGTTCCGCGGCATCGACAACGCCGCCTATTACCGGCTGGTTCCCGACAGTCCGCAGTACTACATGGACTACACCGGTTGCGGGAACACGCTGAACGTAATGAACCCTCGAGTGCTGCAGTTGATCATGGACAGCCTCAGGTACTGGATCCTGGAAATGCACGTGGACGGGTTCCGCTTTGATTTGGCCAGCGCGCTGGCCCGCGAACTGCACGCCGTAGACAAGCTGGGGGCGTTTTTCGACATCATCCATCAGGACCCGGTCATTTCCCAGGTCAAACTGATCGCCGAACCGTGGGACCTGGGCGAAGGCGGCTACATGGTGGGCAATTTTCCCACGCAGTGGTCCGAGTGGAACGGCAAGTACCGCGACTGCGTGCGTTCCTTTTGGAAGGGGGACGGCGGGGTGGTGTCCGAGTTTGCCACGCGGTTTTGCGGCAGCAGCGACCTGTACGCCTGGAGCGGACGGAAGCCGCGGGCCAGCGTCAACTTCGTCACCTGTCACGACGGTTTTACGCTCGAAGACCTCGTCTCCTACGATTCTAAGCACAACGAAGCCAACGGGGAAGGCAACCGCGACGGCGCGGACCACAACATCAGCTGGAACTGCGGCGTGGAAGGACCGACCAACAACCGCAAAATCCTCGCCCTCCGCGACCGCAAGAAGCGGTCGATTTTGGCCACGCTGATCTTCTCGCAAGGCGTGCCCATGCTGCTGGCCGGTGACGAGATCGGACATTCCCAGGGGGGCAACAACAATGCCTACTGCCAGGACAACGAAACGACTTGGCTGAATTGGACTGCCGGCAAGCAGAAGCGCAATCGCCAGCTCTTGGACTTCGTCCGCCAGCTGATCGAGATCTTCCGCAGTCAGCCCGTCTTCCACCGCCGCAAGTTCTTCTCCGGCCGCGCCATCGGCGGCAGCGAGGCGGCGGACATTGCCTGGGTCAATCCCGACGGGACCGAGATGAACGACCAGCAATGGAACGCGCCGCACATCAGGTGTTTTGGAGTCGTGTTGTTCGGCGACAGCATCGATGTGGACGAGGAAGGCGAGGAGATCAGCGGCGATACGCTGTTGATCCTGTTCAACGGCGACCACGAACTGACCATCCCTTTCACCTTGCCGAGCATTGAAGAGAACCTGCCGTGGCAGCGGCTGATTGACACCTTTGAGCCCGAAGTGCTGAAAGACGAATTCGCGGGAGGATCGGTGTACGAGTTGCGATCCTGTTCCATGGCCGTCTTCCGGACGGGCAGCGAGGCGGACATTCCGTAGCATGGCTCTCCGAGCCGTGCGGCAACCCGTAGCATGGCTCTCCGAGCCGTGCCACACGGGGCGGTCGAGGGCACTCCGGACGCGAAATGGCGGGAAAGAAGGAGAAAATAATGGGCGACGCCAATCCGCCGATGGCCACTTACCGGCTGCAGTTCAACCGGGAATTCCGGCTGCTGGACGCTCAGTCGCTGATTCCCTACTTCAGCCGCCTGGGTATCACCCATGTCTATGCATCGCCGATCCTGCGTGCCCGTCAGGCGAGCATGCACGGCTACGACGTGGTGGATCCCCTGACCATCAATCCCAGCGTGGGAAACATGAGCGATTTGGTCGGATTCGTGGCCGATTTGCGAAAGTTCGGCTTGGGGCTCGTGCTGGACATCGTTCCCAACCACATGGCCGCCAGTATCGAGAACCCGTACTGGCGGGACGTCTTGACGTACGGCCGCAGTTCCCCCTTTGCCCGCTGGTTCGACATTGATTGGCGGCTGCCCGATCCGGAAATGTGGGGTCGCGTCCTGGTGCCCGTGTTGGGCGAATCGCGGTCGCGCGTGCTGGCGCAGGATCAATTTCGCGTCGCGTGGTCGGAGGGCCGTTTCCTGATCCGCTATTTCGAGCACGCGTTTCCCGTCGACCCCGCCACGGTCCCGTCGATCTGCGATTTCGGCTGGGACGGTCTCGTGCAGCTTCTGGAACCGGGGGCTCCGGTCCTGGACAAATTGGCGGACATCCTGGTTCGTCTGAGAAAGTTGCCGAAGTTGGTCGTCCGCCTGCGCCGGCACGTCGATGTCGACCGCGAGGAAACGGAAGGCTGGCTGGCGGAGTTCGCGCGCCTCGTCGTGCAGTCGCCGACGATCGAGCGCTGGGCGGAGGAAACCGCCGACGGCTTTGGCCGCGGGGAAGAAGGCCGTCGGCGGTTGCGCAAGCTGCTGGACGGCCAACCGTACCGCCTGGTCCATTGGCGGGAGGCCGCGCAGAAGATCAACTATCGCCGCTTCTTCGACGTCAACGAGTTGATATCGATCCGGCAAGAAGATCCGCAAGTCTTCGAGGCCACGCACACGCTGGTTCTCCGCTTGTTCGACGACGGCTTGCTGGACGGTGTGCGGATCGATCACATCGACGGGCTGCGCGACCCGCTGGGCTACTTGAAGCGGTTGGCCGAAGCCCTGGCCGGCAAAGCCCGGTCGCGGCGTCCGGTCCCGGTGTTGGTGGAGAAAATCCTGGCGGCCGGCGAGGACTTGCCCGGCGACTGGCCCGTCGCGGGCACCACAGGCTACGAGTTTCTCAACCAGGTCGAAGCGGTGTTCCTGTCGGACAAGGGGTTCGCGGAAATCGAAGGGCAGTACCGCCGCCTGCTCCGCCGTCCGGTCCATTTCGCCGAAATTGCGGCCTGGGGGAAACGCCGCATTCTGCGCAACGATCTCTCGCCACAGATCGGCCGCCTGGCCGATGCGCTGCTGCAGTTGTTAGACAGCAGCCGATCGCCGTCGTCGGCGGGGTCCAAGGGGGAGGAAACCCCGGCGGTGCCCTTGGGAATGCCGGAAGGAGGTGTCACTTATTCGGCAGTGTCCGACCTCCAGACGCTCGATGTGGTCCGCGATGCGGCGCCGGTTCCGACCGCCCTTCTGGCCTTGACAAGACACGACCTCGCCGAGGCCATCGTCGAGTTGATGGTGGCCTTGCCCGTGTACCGCACTTACGTGGAAAGCAGCCAGAGCACGCTCGGTGACGCCGACCGGCGGTATGTGGAGGCCGCTCTGCAGGGCGCTCGCCGCAGCGGCCGCGCCGCGACCGAAGCGATCGACTTTCTTGGCCAGGTCCTGCTCCTGGAAGGAAGTTCCCAGCTGCCCCCGCACGAACTCAACCGGCGCGTGAACTTCATCCAGCGTTTCCAGCAACTCACGGGTCCGGCGGCCGCCAAAGGCGTCGAGGATACGGCCTTCTATGCCTACGTGCCCCTGGCCTCCCTCAACGAAGTCGGCGGTGAACCGCAGCTGCCCTCCGGGGACCCGGCAGCGGCCCTGCAGCGGGCCAACGAGCAGCGGGCGACGAAATGGCCGCGCACGATGCTGTGCGTCACCACGCACGACACCAAGCGTACGGCGGATGTCCGAGCACGTCTGGACGTGCTGTCCGAACTGCCGAAACTGTGGACCGGCTTGGTGGCGCGTTGGCGACGGCTGAACCACGGGCATGGCAAGTCCGTCGCCGGCAAGCGGGCGCCGGACACCATCGCCGAGTACTTGTTCTATCAAACGATCGTCGGTTTGTGGCCCGCGCCGCACCCTCGCCAGCCTGAGGGACTGCCTGCCGCCGCGGTCCTGCAGGAACTGCGTGAACGAGTCGAAGGCTACATGCTGAAAGCTGCTCGCGAGGCCAAGACGCACACGTCCTGGACGAGCCAGAATCTCGCGTACGAGGACGCCCTGGTGGCGTTCGTCCGCAGCCTGTTCCTGTCCGCCGACAGCGGTTCGCCGTTTCTTTCCGACGTCCAGCATCTGGTCGCCCGCATCGCCCGCCCCGGTTTCTGGAACAGCCTCTCGCGCACGTTGATCCAGTTCACGGCGCCCGGAACGCCCGATCTCTATCAGGGGGACGAGCTGTGGAATTTCGCGCTGGTGGATCCCGACAATCGCCGTCCGGTCGACTACGAGAGCCGCAAGCAATTGCTGAACGAGGTGATCACGGGTTGCGAGGGCCCGGACGAGCCGCGGCGGGAATTCCTGCGCAGCCTGGTCGAGAACCCCGAGGACGGCCGCATCAAGCTGCATGTGATTCGCTGTGCGCTGGCGGCCCGCCGCGATCATCCCCAGCTGTTTGCGGCCAGCCGCTACCTCGCACTGCAAGCCGGCGGACCCGCCAGAGACCACGTGCTGGCATTCGCTCGATCGGCGGAGGCAAGTTCCACGCCGTCGCCTGGCGGCGACTCCTCCGCCGAAGCCGTCGTGGTTGTCGTGCCCAGGCTCACCGCGACGCTCGTGGCCCACCCGGCGGACGCTCCCCTCGGTGAGGCCGTCTGGTCGGGCACGGAAATCCAGCTGCCGGAATTGCTGCAAAATCGTCGTTGGACATGCGCTCTGACGCGCGAGCCGCTGGACGCAGACGCCGGCCGCTCGCTGGCGGTCGGGCGAATCCTCCACTCGTTTCCCGTGGCGCTGCTGGTCAGCGGCAAGCGGTAAGGAGCGCGGAATCGCTGCCGCCATCCTTCCGTACGGGATGAAGATGTTGAATAACCCCCGGCTTCCCAAGGAGACGAAGATGTCATCCACACGGCCCCCTCAGCAGGCGGTCCGCGCTGCGTTGGAGCGATTGGGGATCGAACGGCTCGTGCTGTCGATCCATCAGGCGAGTTTCCCGCCCTCCGCCGACGACATCGGACGTGGCACGCCGTACTCGGAGAAAGGTTGGGCGCTGATCGAGTGGCTGGCCGGCCTGGGGTTCACCGGCGTGGCGCTGGGTCCGGCGGGAATCACCAGCCGCGCGAACCCGTCGCCCTACGACGCCACGGCGCTGTCGCGCAACCCGTTGCACATCGCCCTGCGGCCGCTGTGCGAGCAGGGCCTTTTGGACGATCGGCTGCTCGCTGCCGCCGTGACGAAGCGGCCGTCCGGCGGGAGAGAGGCGTATGACTACGCGTGGGTGACCCAACGCCGGCTGTTGGCGGCCGCGGCGGCCCGCAGCCGCGACGATGCCGCCATGGCTGCGCGTCTGGCCCAGCTGCACCAGACGACTCCTTGGCTGGAAGCCGAAGCGGAATACGAGGCCAGGGCTGATGCCGTGGGGCACGACGATTGGCGTCACTGGCCTTCCGCGCCGCCTCCGCACAGCGACGCCGCCTGGAGCTTCCTGGTGTCACAACGGTTGGTCCGCGAGCAGCACGCAGCGTTTCGCAGCCAGGCCCACCGACTGGGGCTGCATGTCTACGGCGACCTGGCCATCGGCACCAGTCACCGCGAGCAGTTCTTGTTCCGCGACCTGTTCCTGACGGGCTACGCGATGGGGGCGCCGCCGAGCCGCACGAACCCGGCAGGACAGCCTTGGGGCTATCCCGTCCTGGACCCCGCGAAACTTGCTCCCGGCGGCGGCGCCTGGCGCTACGCGGCCATGCGGCTCGACGCGATCCTGCAGGACCACGATGGCTTGCGGATCGACCATCCGCACGGCTGGGTCTGCCCGTGGGTCTATCGCACGGACGACCCCGACCCGCTGCACGCGGTGCAGCACGGGGCCCGACTGTACGAGTCGCCCGACCTGCCGGACCACCCCGCCCTGGCTGCTTACGCCCGCGTCCGAGGCGACCAGATCGATCGCTCCCAGCCGCGTCATGCCGACCATTGGGTGCGCGACCTCGAACCGGCGCAGATCGATCAGTACGCGCGCACGTTCGACTTGATCATCCAACGCCTGCAGACCTCCCAAGGCGACCCGCGAGATCTGATGGTCGAGGTGCTTTCCACTTGTCCCCGGCCGCTGGGCGACGCTCTGGCGCGGCACGCCTTGGGCCGTTTCCGAGTACTCCAGAAAGCGGACGTGAAGGACCCGCGGGACCCGTACCGCAGCGACACGGCGCGGCCTCAAGACTGGATCATGCTGGGCAACCACGACACGCCGCCGCTCCGGGCCGTCCTCGACCACTGGCACGGCACGGACGAATGGGCACGGCGCTCGGCTTACCTGGCGGCTCGACTGGCCGTCAGCGCGGAAGAGCGTCGTCTCCTCGAACCACGGCTGGCTGACGACCCTGCGGCTTTCCTGACCGCCATCTTCGCCGATTTGTTTTGCGGGCCCGCACGCAACGTGCTGATTTTCTGGCCCGATTTGTTCGGACTACGGGAGGTCTACAACCGGCCCGGAGTCGTGGATCAGGACAATTGGAGCCTGCGGGTCCCCGCCGCTTTCGAACGCGCTTACCAAGACGCTCGCGACCGAAGCGAGGCGCCCAACCTCGCCCTCGCCCTGGCATGGGCTTTACGAGCCAAGCGTCTCGACCAGGACGCAGAGGGCCAAAGGCTCAGTACCTCACTGCGAAGATGCTAGGCGGGCCGGCACCGTGCCTCACCGCGCCGAGGCGATCCCGGTCGAACTGGCGGCGTCTTCCACGATCACGCGGAAGCCCACGTCGTAGACTCTCTGCCAGGGCTCGTAAGCACGGCGGACGGAGGAGCCGGCGTTGGCGGGGCGGTCGGCCCAGGAGCCGCCGCGGGCGACACGCCGCTGGGAACCGCCGTCGCCGTTCCGGCCGTCGTCGTCGCGGTACGGATAAGGCCGATAGCTGCTGCAGGTCCATTCGCTGACATTGCCCACCATGTCTTTCAGCCCCCAGGCATTGGCTTCGGTCTGGGCGACATAGTCCACGACGAACCAGGGGTCGCGGAACCGCTGGTCGTGCAACGGGAAGTTCATCTCGGGCGGATAGGGGTTCCGCCGCTGCAAGGCGCTGGGGCCGTCGTAGCCCATGGCGTACCAGCGGAGCGCCTGGTCGGCCAGGTTGGCAAACCGGCCGAAGTCGGTATCCATCGTGCCGTAGAAGAACTGCGTGTCGGCTCCCGCGCGGGCCGCCCATTCCCACTGGGCCTCGGTGGGCAGCGTCACCGCCAGGCCCGTCTTCCCGCTCATCCACCGGCAGAATCGCATCGCTTCCGACCAGGTGACTCGGGCCACCGGCTGATCGGGATGATTGGCGATGTGCCCCGGCACGACGCGGTCCAGCGAGTGCATGTCGATGTACCGCGTATCGTGCTGCGGATCGAACAAGGCGTACTGGCCGTTGGTCACTTCGGTGACCGCCATCCAGAAGGGCCGGCCGACGCGGACCACGGATCGAGGCCGCTCGTCGGGGGCGCCGTCCAGGCTGCCCATCACAAACTGGCCGGCGGGAATCCAAGCCAGGGTCAGCGTTAGCCCGTCGCCCAGGTCGATCGTCTTTTGCAATGCCGCGGGACCGGCCTGTTGCAGCCGGCCTGCTTCCGACGCCACAAAAGGAAAACCGGCCGCTTTCAGACCGTCGGGCTCCGCGGGCTGTTCCGGCGGCGGAGCGACGAACGGGATCGGCGTGCGGTTGCAGAACCGTTCGGCCGCCGCCGCGTACTCGCCTTCCGGATCGTCGTCGTTGTTGGCAAACGCCTTGGCCAATTCGCAACGCCGTTGCCGCTGGTCGCGGTCCTGGAATGGCGGCGGCTCCCAGTTGCCGGCGCGGGGCACGTTCAAGTCGATCCAGGTGTACAGCCGGTCTCGCGCTTCGCGGCTCATCTCGGCCAGCTGCACTCCGTGATGTCCCTTTTCCAACATCTGGATCAGCAGGCTGGTCGAGGCGTGGTACTCCATCGGATTCAGCAGCGCCATGTCGGATTCCACGCCGGGCCGATGGATGTACGGGTGCAGCGTGTTGTAGGCAGTGTCGGGGTCCTTGAAGCAGGGCTTGCTGCGCGGGCCGACCGTCGGCGGTTTGTCGTGGCAGCCGATGCAGTACTGTTCCAGAACGGGAAAGACCTCGTGGGCGAAGGCGAACGGCCGCGGAGCGCCGTACCAGGGCTGCAGCGGCTCCGCACGGCGGTCGTGAGCCAGATTGCGGCGAATCGGCAGCGTCTCCCGCCGCTTTTCGTGGCAGCCCACACAGGACACTAACTCGCCCGGCATGCCCACCAGCCAACTGCGCATCAGCTGGACGGCTCGACCTTCCTCGTCCAGCGGCTGGATCGAGACGGGCACGTTGGCCGGAATCTGGAAGAAGGCCGATCCGTCGGGCTCGACCGTCGCCGTGCCGAGCACCCGCTTCATGTCCCAGCCGGCTTGCGTGCCGACCAGCGGAAACCCGGCCTTGGCGTTGTAGCCGAAGTGGTACGAGAACACGCGCAGGCTCTTCACCGTGCCGCGCGGCACGCCCTGCAAGCCCGGACCGCCGTAGATGTCCGCGATATGCACGTCGGCCGTCCGCGATTCGGGCTTGACCCGGTCGGGGATCACCGGCGGCCGGGAGCGGGCGACGAACGGTTGCGGCTCGAACAACCCCATGCCTTCGACTTCCGCGATCAGCGTCGCGTTGTCGAACACGTCCACCAGGTAGATGCCCCACAGACTCTGCTGCGTGGGCTTCATCGACACCAGAAAATACTTGCTGCTAAGCGGATGGGGATGCGTGGTGAGCGCCGGCCGCTGCTTACGGTACACGTGCCCGATGATGGCGTCGCACACGGTGCCGGCTACGGTCTGGCCCCGGCCGGGAATCAGTTGCACGAACCCGGTCTGCTCGGCCGGCAGGATGTCCGGCGTCACCGCGATGGGCTCGCCTTCGACTCCCCATTCTTTCGACGTCGGGCGGAAACGGAACGGGTAGGCGCCCGCCAGCCCCGGATCGAGAATCGCCATCCGGCCACAGTCGCCGAAATCGTGATGGCCGCTGATGATGCCCACGATTCGCGTCGGGTGGTCGGGGACCGCCTTGGCAAAACGGAACGCCGTGGGAAACCAGGAATTGCTGCCGTGAAACGCCAACTGCCCCGTGCCGTCGGGATTCATGGTCATCCGCCGCCGCGAGAAGTAATGCGGAATATCGCTGTACTCCCAGCGCTGGAACAGGACGCGGCCGTCGTTCAGCACGGTCGGGTCGGCGTCGCTGTCCTGGTCGAACGTCAGCTGCCGCAGCGACTTGGTCGCCGGGTCCAACAGGTACAGGCTGGCAACCTGCCCGTGGCCGTTCAAGCACGGCAGTCCGATGTAGTTGCCCGTCGAGCACAGCACGACGCGTCCGTCAGGCAGGTAGCAGGCGTCGAAGTAGTCCAGGTCCGGGTAGTCGCTAGGAGTCAGCTGCACGAGGCCGCTGCCGTCGCTGCGCACCTCGAAGATGGCCCAACGGCCGTTGGCGTCGATGCTGGAAAACAGCATCCGATCGGCGGGGAAGTCCAGCCGGACGTCGCGGACGATCTGATCGCCGGACGGCTTGTACAGCGGGTCGATCCGCGGCTGGCCGCGGAGGTTGGACAGCACGGCGATGTCGTTGTCCCAGCCGCCGCGCGGCATCGAGGTCTGATTCTCGTAGTTGTGGGCCACGAAGCCAGCGTCGGAACTGGCGACGGATCGCGCCCTCGGGCCGCCGAAGTTCCGACGTACGACCAACAGCCGGTCGAAATCGAGCAGCGGGTTGGCCAGCACGAGGCCGCGCACGGCCCAGCGGGTCTCCAGATAGAGGGCGCGCTGGATGCGCGGCTGGCCGCCCTGCCCGCGGACGCCCCGGCCGACACCCTGCGCGTCGAGACGCCGCAG